>Ga0207931_1000555_pt1 | contig 13751 bp, 10 predicted proteins | sample NGESurdeep092012_2_FD_184478 | JGI IMG/M metagenome (GOLD analysis project Ga0207931, IMG submission 184478) | Arctic peat soil microbial communities from Barrow, Alaska - NGEE Surface sample 415-1 deep-092012 (SPAdes) | ecosystem: Environmental > Terrestrial > Soil > Wetlands > Peat ...
ATCACGGACGCGCCCCCACTCTCAAATCACTCTCAAAAAGTGTCCGATAAAGGCGATCAGAGCCGCAATCTCGCTGGACAGGTCTCATCGCCGCACCTTACGACGGCCCGTCTTTCCGAGAGGATCAGAGGAATTCGGCTCTTTCGGCGCGTTAGGGTCCTCGGATTCGAATCCGCTTGGGGACGCCATTCCTGGAGTTCAGATCCTCAATCGGCATGCCCCGTATGCGATCGAAGATTGATGATTGATGAGGTAGACACCGCGCTTGTGGCACTCTTCGCCATCCTCGCGCGCGCAGCGCCGGATTCTGCAGCAAGCCTCGCATGTTCGCTGCGGAATCACTCAGCCGGCCAGGTCGCTGTGGTACTCTTGCGCGCGTCAAAGGAGGAACCACCGTGGCCAAGGCGAGAGTGCAGTACCTGTCCGAGCGCGAAAAGGACTTCATCCACGAGAAGACCCTCGAGGTCCTGGAGAGGGTCGGCGTGGCGTACAACACCCCTGAGGCGATCGACCTGCTGGAGCAGGCCGGGGCCCAGGTCGACCGCGAACGACTCACGGCCAAGCTCACTTGGGACATCATCGAGCCGTGTCTGAAGACCGTCCCCGACAGGATCCTGCTCGCCGGCCGTACGCTGGAGAACGACCGCGTCCTCGGCGAGTGGCCTCTGCACACGACCACCGATGGCATCCAGACGTACGTGTACGACGATCTCACCGGCGAACGCCGGGAGGGCACCTCCGAAGACCTGGCGACCTTCGTCAAGCTCGGTGACGCCCTGTCTGAGGTCGACGCCATCTGGCCGTCGCCCCAGGCAAGCGACCTCGATCCGTACATGCTGCCGATCGCGTGGCAGGCGATCACCATTCGCAATACGAGCAAGCACGTCCAGGACGAGATCCGCGAGCCGGAGCTGGTGGAGCCGATCCTCGACATGTACGAGGCGGCCGCGGGCGCGCCGCTGTCCGAGCGCCCGTGCTTCTCAGTGACGAACTGCACCATCGCGCCGCTGCAGCATGATCGCGAGATGACCCAGGCCGCGCTCAAGATGATCAAGCGCGCAGTGCCGATCTTCATCCTCCCGATGCCGCAGTCGGGCACGACGGGACCGATGACGCTGGCGAGCACTTGCATCGTGAACATGGCCGAGCTCCTGTCCGCGGTCGTCCTGTTCCAGCTCGCTCAGCCCGGTTGCGCCCTGGTCTCCGGGGTCGGCTCAGCGGTCGCCGAGATGCGCACCGGCGGCTACATCGCCGCCGGCCCCGAGATCGGTCTCATCAACATGACCTGTCTCGAGATGAGCAAGTACTACGGCATGTGCACGCAGGCCACAGGCATCTCCGCGGACGCCAAGGCGCCCAACTTCCAGGCCGGGTCCGAAGGCGGCATGACCGGCCTGTGCGCGGCGCTGGCAGGAGCGGATTCGCTGGTCGCCACGGGCGCGTTCGACGGGGTGCAGACCGAGAGCCTGGCCAAGGCCGTCCTCGACAACGACCAGCTGGGAGCGCTACGCCGCTACATTCGCGAGAGCCCGATCGACGAGAGCACAGCTCTCATCGACGACATCGTCGAAGTCGGTATCGGCGGTCACTTCCTGGCACGCAAGAGCACTCGGAAGTACTCGCGTACCGAGGTCTGGCGCCCGAAGGTGTTCCAGCGAGGCTCCTGGGAGGAATATGCGGCACCCGGACATACGCTCATCGAAGAGGCCGTGGAGTACGCCAAGAACCTTCTCGCAACGCACGAGGTCGCGCCGGTCTCCGACGATGCCGGGCGCGCGATCGACGCGATCGTGGCGCGGCACGAAGCCGCTCGCGCCTGACCGACGGAGTATCCCCGGCCGGCCAAGGCGTGCCCGGGTCGGAGAAAACGAGATAGAGTGAGCGCGGGCGTCCTCCCGTTGGGAAGGGCACCCGCGGCCCCGTGCCCCTTGAACCTGAGGGAGAGATCATGGCCAAGGCGCGCATGACGTACCTTTCCGAGGCCGAGAGGCAGTTCGTTCACGAACAGACGGCGTTCATCCTCGAAGAGGTCGGAGTCGGCTACAACACGCCGGCAGCCGTCGACCTGCTGGAGGAAGCCGGCGCCGTGGTCGATCGGGCGCGTCTGAGGGCCAGACTCCCGTGGGAGCTCGTCGAGCGTTGCCTCAAGAGCTGCCCGCGGGAGGTGCGGCTCGCGGGTCGCGAGCCGGGCACGGATGTAGTCCTCGGCGACGGGTCGCTCACATTCTGCACCGATGGTACGGGTACGTACATGTACGACGACGTCACGGGGGCCCGCACGGAGGGCACGGCGCGCGATCTGCGCGAGGTCATGCGGCTCTTCGACGCGCTGCCCGAGGTGGACTATGCGTGGCCGTCCATCTCGGCGCGCGACCTGCATCCGCTCACCGCCGGCCTCGAGATCGAGGCGATCTCGCTGGACTGCTTCAGCAAGCATCTGCAGGACGAAGCTCGCGAAGTGGCCCACGTGAAGCCGCTGCTCGAGATCTTCGAGGCGGTGGCCGGCGGCTCACTGTGGGACCGGCCGATCTTCAGCACGATCAACTGCACGATCGCCCCGTTGCAGCACGAGCGCGAGATGACCGAGGCGACGATGGAGCTGGTGAAGGCTGGCGTGCCGGTGCTGATCCTCCCGATGCCTCTCACGGGCACGACATCGCCCATGACCGTGGTCGGTACGAGTATCGTCAACATGGCCGAGCTGCTCTCGGCGGTGGTGCTCTTTCAGCTCGTTCAGCCCGGCTGCGGGCTCATCTCCGGGATCGGGGCCGCGGCCGCCGACATGCGCACCGGGGACTACCTGTGCGGCACTCCCGAGGTGGGGCTCATCAATGTGATCTGCATCGAGATGAGCCGCTTCTACGGGCTGCCGGTCACCGGCAGCGCCGTGACCAGCGACGCCAAGGCGAGCAACCTGCAGGCCGGCGCTGAGGGCATGCTCACGGGGCTTGCCTGCGCCCTCGCCGGGGCCGACAGCATGCTCGCCTTCGGACTCATGGACGGCGCCGAGAACGTGAGCCTTGCCAAGGTCATCCTGGACTGTGATGTGGTGGGCATGATCAAGCGCTTCGTGCGCGAGGGCACGGTCGACCCTTCGACCGCCCTCAGCGCCGACATCGCCGAGGTCGGCATCGGAGGGCACTACCTGGGACGCAGGAGCACGCGGGAGCACTTCCGCGCCGGTGAGATCTGGCAGCCCCGTGTTCTGCAGCGCAAGCCGTTCGAGGCGTACGAAGGCAGAAGCCTCGTGAGCGATGCCGCCGAACTGGCTTGCGACGTGCTCTCGGCGCACCAGGTGCCGCCGCTCGCCGACGACGTGAAGCGTGAGATCGACGGCGTGATCGAGCGCTACGCGCGCAGCGTCGGCGCGCCGGGCTCGCGCACGCCCTGGCGGGACGGCCTGTGACCGCCGACGGCCTCCGCATCGAGCGCACCGCCGACATGACTGCCGTGCGCCGGCTCGGCGTCGCCTGCGGCCTGGACGACTCAGACCGCGGGGACGAGCGCGTGCGTGCCGCCTGGGGGGCCTTCGCTGGTGACGAGCTGGCGGGAGCCATCGTGCTGGAGAGGCTTCGGGAGCTCGAGACCGTCAACTGGATGGCTGTGGGCGAGGCCTACCGGCGCCGAGGGCTCGCCAGCCGCCTATACGCGGTGCTGGAGCGCGAAGCGCGGGCGCGCGGCATGAAGCGGCTGTGGGTGACGGCGCGCACACCGGCGTTCTTTGCCGCGCAAGGCTTCCGGGCGGTGCCGCCGGGGGCCGAATGGGACACGCTGTTGGGCGAGTGCCCGCAGTGTGGGCAGTACGGGCGCGGCTGCACGCCGCAAGCCCTCTTCAAGGACCTGGACGACATCCGCCTCGAGGACGGGGCGACGAGGCAGGAGGAGACGTGGCACGACCAAGACTCCAGTACTTGAGCGACGCCGACAAGCAGTTCATCCACGAGCAGACGCTGCGCGTGCTCGCCGAGGTCGGTGTGGCCTATAACACGCCGACGCTCACCGGGCTGCTGGCCGACGCCGGCGCCACCGTGGACGCCGCGAACCTCACCGCCAAGCTGCCTTGGGAGCTCATCGAGCGTTGCCTGAAGACCGTACCGCGGGACATCCTGCTGGCCGGACGCGACCCCGCCTACGACTGCCGGGTGAGCGACGACGGCATGATCTACACCAGCGACGGCGCCGCGACCTACATGCTCGACGACCTCACCGGGGAGCGCCATGAGGGTATCGCCGCCGATCTGGCGCAGCTCACGTGCCTGTACGACGCCGTGCCGGAGATCGACTTCATGTGGGCCACGATCACGCCCGGCGACGTGGACTCGCGCGTCGGCAACCTCGAGATAGCGCGCATCACCTTCGAGAACTCGCGCAAGCATCTGCAGGATGAGGTGCGCACTCCCGACCAGGCGCCGGTGATGATCGAGATGCTCGAGGCCATCGCCGGGGCGCCGCTCGCGGAGCGGCCTATCTGGTCGGCCACAAACTGCACTATCGCGCCGCTGCAGCACGACGCCGAGATGACCGAGGCGCACATCCTTATGGCCAAGGCCGGCTGCCCCATCTTCGTACTCCCGATGCCGCAGATGGGCACCACCGGGCCCATGAGCGTGCTCGGCACCAGCATCCTCAACATGGCCGAGGTCCTGAGCGCGGTGGTGCTGTTCCAGCTCGCGGCGCCCGAGTGCGCGATGGTTTCGGCCGTCGGCTCGGCCGTCGCCGAGATGCGCAGCGGTCTGTACTTGTCGGGGACGCCCGAAGATGGGCTCATCAACCTGACCTGCATCGAGATGAGCAAGTTCTACGGGTTGCGCAGCCAGGGCAGCGCCGTGAGCTGCGACGCCAAGGCCTGCGACCTGCAGGCCGGCGCCGAAGGCATGCTGACCGGCCTGGCGACGGCCCTGGCCGGAGCTGACGTGATGCTCTCCTTCGGGCTCATGGACAGCGCCCAGACCTGCAGTCTCGCCAAGACGGTGCTGGACGCCGACACGGTCAACGCCATCGAGCGCTTCCTGCGCGATGACCCGATCGATGAGGCGCGCTCGCTCGTGGACGACATCATCAAGGTGGGCATCGGCGGTCATTACCTGGGCTGCAAGAGTACGCGGCAGTTCCAGCGTGCCGGCGAGCTCTGGCAGCCACATCTGTGGCACCGAGGCACCTTCGACCGCTACGTGGGCACGCCGCTGGTGAAGGACGCCTGGGACAGGGCGCATCAGCTGATCGAGGAGAACGACGTGCCGCCGCTGCCGGAGGACGTGCAGCGGCACGTGAGCAATCTTATCGCCGGCTACCTGAGCAGCAGAGGCTGAGCACCGCTGCGCAGGTCATCGAGCGCGTCCAGGGACGCAGCGGCGAGCTGGTGCTGCGGCGTTCCGCCGTCGGACTCGAGATCGTCGTCAACGGCGTCTTCCTGGTCTCGGCCGCCAACGCGGTCAGCAGCCGGGCGCTGGTCTCGGCTGCCTGGCCGCATGTCCGGGGGGACCGGCTGCGCGTGCTTATCGGCGGGCTCGGCCTGGGGGACGCGTTCGATGAGGCGCTCACCTGCGACCGGGTCGCAGAGGTTGTCGTGGCTGAGCTGGAGCCCGCCATCGTGCGCTGGTTTCGTGCCTACGGTGGCGCAGTGGCGGCGCGGGCTGCCGCAGGTGAGCGCGCCGGGCGCGCGCGGATCGCGGGCGCGGACGTCGCCGACGCCCTGGCCGGGACGCCCGGCGCCTGGGACGTCATCGCGCTGGACACCGACAACGGGCCCGAGTGGCTGGTGCGCGCGGAGAACGCCGGCCTGTACGGCGAAGCCGGCGTGCGCAGCGCGCATGGCGCGCTCCGGCTCGGAGGCGCGGCGGTGTACTGGTCGCCGGAACGCTACCCCGCCTTCGAAGGTCTGCTGGAGGCGGTCTTCGACCGCGTCGTCCCGGTGACGGCGCACGAAATGGTCGACGGTCACCGACACGAGTACACGATGTACGTAGCGTTGCGCGACGGCCGACGTCGGCGATCCGGCGAACCGCGTCCGGGCGCGCGAGGCGCGCCGTTCGCGGCGCCTCCGGAGTAGACTAGGCCCATCCGGAGAAGGAGGCCGCATGGAGCTCAGCTGGAGAGAGCCGTCGGAGATCGCCTGGGCACTCATCGACACCTACCCCGAGGCCGACCCCCTCGACCTCAACTTCGTCGATCTCCACCGCATGATCATCGACCTCCCGGACTTCGGCGACGAGCCCGAGGCCAGCACCGAGACCATACTGGAGGCGGTCGTGGTGGCGTGGAATGACCAGCGCTGACGAGGCCTTGCTCGGGCTGTTCCCCCTGGGCCTCGTGCTTCTGCCGGGCGAAGTGGTGCCGCTGCACATCTTCGAGGAGCGCTACAAGCTGCTGATCGAGGAGCGTCGCGACCAGGGCGAGTTCGGCATCGTCCTCAGCGAAGACGACGAGCTGCGCGAGTCGGGCTGCGCCGCGCGCGTGGCCGAAGTGATCGAGATCCTCGACGACGGCCGCATGAACGTCCTGGTGCAGGGCGGCCGGCGCTTCCGCCTCCTGGAGCTGCGCGAGCCGGACGACCCGGGTGCGGAGTACCCGAGCGCCCTGGTCGAGTACTACGACGATGCGATGCCGGACACGCCCCCGCAGCTGCGCGCCGCCGCGCTCGACGTGTTCCGCAAGATGCTGCTGTTGATGGACGTGGAGTCGCCTCGTGAGCCCGGGGGAGAGGGACCCCTGTCGTTCCGCATCGCCGCTGCCGTCGACTTCGGCGTGCCGCTCAAGCAGGAACTGCTCGAGTCGCTGAGCGAGGAACAACGCCTGGAGACGTTGCTCACGGTGATGGAGGCGCTGCTGCCGCGGCTGGAGCTGCGCAAGGAGCGCGAGGAAGCCATCCGCGGGAACGGCAAGGGCGACTGAGCCGTGCCGCGCGGCCGCAGGCGGCCGCGGCAACCGGCAGTCGTCGCGCGCCCGAGTCAGCCGTGCGGCAGCAGCACGATCTTCCCCAGATGGTCGCCGGCCAGAAGCTCGTGGGCGCGCCGCGCCTCGGCCAGCGGCAGCTTCTCCCCGATCACGGGCTTGACCCGGCCCTCCGCCGCCATCTGGGCGACCTCGCGGGCGATGGCGGCCACTCCGGCGCGTTTGGCGTTGTTGAGGTTCATGAACAGCAGCGTGGCGTCCTTGGCCAGCGCGTCGCCGATCGGGATCGTGCCCTCCGGTGATGGGCCCTGCCCGGTGCACACGATGCGCCCACCCGTGGAGAGGAGGCGCACGTCGGCGGGCAGATTGATGCTCACGACAAGTTCGTGCACGAGATCGGGGCCCGCGCCGTCTGTGAGTTCGAGGGCACGGGCGACGACATCCTCCGTGCGGTAGTCGATGGTCGCCTCGGCGCCGAGGCCGCGGACGAGGTCCGCCTCGGCGGCGCCGTTCACCGTGCCGATGACGCGTGCGCCGAGCGCGATGGCGAGCTGCACCGATGCTGAGCCGACGCCGCCCGCCGCGCCCTGCACGAGGACGGTCTCGCCGGCTCGCACGGCGCCGCGCGTGACGAGGCCGTAGTAGGCGGCGGGGAAGGCCATGCCGAGGGCGGCTGCGTCGACGAAGGTGAGACCGGCCGGGATGGACACGGCTTGTGCCTCGGCGATCAGGGCGTACTCCGCGTAGCTCCCCTCGCTGCCGATGCCGAGGCCGCTGAAGAACACTCTGTCGCCTGGCCTGACGGATGAGACATCGTGGCCGACCTGTTCCACGATGCCGGCTCCGTCGGAGCCGAGCGTCTTCGGCGGCGCTTTGGGCGTGGGGAAGCGGTCCTCGCGCACGGAGACGTCGACGGGGTTCACCGTGGCCGCCTCGACGCGCACCAGGATCTGGGCCGGGCCGGGCTCCGGGGTGGGGACTTCTTCGTACACCAGGACCTCGGGCCCGCCATACTCATGGATGCGTATCGCCTTCACCGCTGCCTCCTCCGGCCGTCACCGCGCTGGGACTCTGCGGGAGTCACTGTACCCGGAGGGCGACCCGAGCTACCGAAGGTGCGCCGTGCGCGGCGGCGCGGGCTCGCCTGTGGGTGTCCACGCGAGCCCGCGCCGGGGAAGGCGAACGCCTGGTGGGTGCTCAGGCCGGCAGCGAGGGCTGCGCCGGCTGCCGGCGGCCGCGCCGCACGCGCCGCGTGACGTACCACGCGGCGAGGCCGATGGCGCCGAACACGACGATGAAGGGCAGCAGTGCGGTGAGGAGCAGGCCGGTGATCCGGGCGCCGTGGCCGATCATCTTCAGCGAGTGCCAGAACGTGCCTGCGAAGGTGTCGGACGAGTCGATAGCGCCGGGCTGCGGCGTGCCCTTCTCGCGCAGGAACACGGACAGTGTGCCGTAGGTCGTGGTCTCGCGCAGCGACTTGAGCTGGGCGCTGAGCTGCTCGATGGTGAGCTGCGCCTCGTCGATGCGGTCCTGCACGGTCAGCATCTGGTTGACGTTGGTGGTGGCGTCGAGGAAGCGCACCAGGCGCTGCTCGACGGCGTGGAAGTGCCGGAGACGCGCCTTGAGATCGACGAACTGCGAGGTCACGTCCTGGCTGGACGTGGAGACGCTCTGCACATCGCCCAGCGTGGCGAAGCGCTTCAGGGCGACGTCGAAGTCCCGTTCCGGCACGCGCACCGTGAGGGTGGCGTAGGGGTTCGTGCCGATGGTGGTCCGGGACTGCGCATCCTCGAGTGGAGGCACGGTTTGAGCGTCCAGCGGCTGAGGTTCCACGGGCCCTGTGATGCTGAGGGAGTCGCTGCCGATGGCGCTCGCCATGACGTAGCCGCCCATGCCCGTCGTCATGGCGGAAACGCGGTCGACGGTGGACAGCAAGGTGCCACGGGAGATGAGCAGCGAGAGGTCACCGGTGCGCACCAGGTAGTGCGCCGAGGGCGCCGACGCCGGCGGTACGGCGGCGTTGATGCCGTCGCCGGATGTGGCGCTCTTCTCCGTGGCCGCAGCCACGGATCCAGACCCGGATGCCGTCGCGGCCGCGTCTTTCGCGCCCGATGTCGCGCCGAGCGTGCCGGCCGCCCGGTCCAGCTGGATCGGGGCCTGCCGGCCACCGTCACCGCTGAGGAAGCCGACTACCGTGAACACGGCCAGAAGCCCGACCACGATGGCGGGGATGAGGATCTTCAGCTTGAGTCTGCGTCCCATGGTCTGCCTCCTGCTCGGGCCGCGGAGGGCGCGGCCGGTGTACCATGAGGTGAGACGCGGCCGCCGCCGCGGGAGTTCGCCGGCCTGCCCGCAGGCGCTTCGCCGGCGCGCCGCAGCGGCAGCAGAGGTACGAGCCGACGCCCGGCCTTCCGGCCCCCTAGTCTTCCAGCAGCTCGTCCGGCGGGGCGAACCCGCGGCGCATGGTGTTCTCGGTGATGACCCGGGGCTCCAGGAACTGCAGCAGGTAGTCCGGGCCGCCGGCCTTGGAGCCGATCCCGCTCATCTTGAAGCCGCCGAAGGCCTGGCGTTCCACCAGGGCGCCAGTGATGCCGCGGTTGATGTAAAGGTTGCCGACGCGGAACTCGCGCCGGATGCGCTCGATCGCCGCGGGGCTGCGGCTGATGAGCCCGCCGGTGAGGGCGTACTTGACGCCGTTGGCAACGGCCAGCGCTTCGTCCATGTCGGCGGCCTTGATGACGGCGACGACCGGGCCGAAGATCTCCTCCTGGGCGATGACCGCGGTGGACGCCACGTCGACGAACACGTGGGGAGCGACGAAGAAGCCGCCGCCGGGCCAGCCGCCCTGGGGCGACTCGACGACTGCGGCCAGCCGAGCCTCTCTCTTGCCCTGCTCGATGTAGCCCTCGATCTTGGCTTTCGCCTCCGCGGTGATCACCGGGCCGACGCGGGCGCCGGCGTCCTCCGGAGGCCCCACGACGAGGCTGCGTGTGGCCTCGATGAGCCGCCCGACGAACTCGCCGTAGGCCGACTCGAGTACGATGACGCGCGAGGCGGCCGAGCACTTCTGCCCGGAGTAGTGGAACGCCGACACGATGACCTCCGTGACGGCGACGTCGAGATCGGCGTCGGCGTCGACGATGATGGCGTTCTTGCCGCCCATCTCGGCGATGACCTTCTTGACCCCCCCGGCGGCCGTGTGTTGCGCCGCCTGGCTGATGATGCGCAGCCCGACGTCCATGGAGCCCGTGAACGCGATGAGGTCGACGGCCGGGTGACGCACGAGGAAGTCGCCGACCTCGGCGCCCGGGCTGGGCAGGAAGTTGACGGTGCCGGCCGGCGCGCCGGCGGCTTCGAGCAGGCGCGCCAGCTGTGCGGCGATCACCGGCGTGGGGCCGGCCGGCTTGACGATCACCGGGTTGCCGGCCACGAGCGCCGCGCTGGTCATGCCGGCGAGGATGGCCAGGGGGAAGTTCCATGGGGCGATCACCAGGGCCACGCCGCGGGGCTGATAGAAGTAGACGTTGTGCTCGCCCGGCACTCGGCCCATGCGGCGCGGCTTGCCCAGGCGCAACATCTCGCGCCCGTAGTACTCGAGAAAGTCGACCGCCTCGTCGACGTCGCCGACGGCTTCGTGGCGCGTCTTGCCGGACTCGAGGGTCATGAGCGCGGCCAGCTCGATCGACTCGGCGCGCATCAGTTCCGCCGCTCTGAACAGGACGCCGGCGCGCGCGGCCGGCGTGGCGTCCCGCCACGCCGGCAAAGCCGCCCGGGCGGCCGCGACGGCTGCTTCGGCTTCCGCGCGGCCGCCGTAGGCGACCGTGCCGACCACCTCGTCCGGCGCCGCCGGGTCGACCGACGTCAGGCTTCTCGCCGTGTCGATGTCGCGCCCGCCGATGCGAAGCGGGTAGTGCGTGCCGAAGCGGCTGCGCACAGCCGCCAGTGCCGCATCGTAGGCGTCGCGGTTCTCGCGCCGCGCGAAGTCGGGATGCGGCTGGTTGGCGAACGGCGCCGGGTCGTCGGGGTCGGTGGGCGCGACGAGCGGCAGCCTGGCGGGCGCGAGGCCGAAGTCGGCCGATGTCTGCGGCGCCTGGATGAGCTCCTCCACGGCGGCGCCTTCGACGAACGTCTGGCGCAGGAACGAGTCGTTGGCGGTGTTCTCCAGTAGCCGTCGCACAAGGTAGGCCATGCCCGGGATGAGCTCGCCGACCGGCGCGTACTCCCGCAGGCGGAGACCCATACCGCGGATGGCCTGCTTGATGGGCTCGCCCATGCCGTGCAGCATCTGGATCTCGAAGGCCTTGTCGTCGAGGCCCAGTTCGCGCGCGGCCTCTATGGCCGCCGCCAGCGAGCGCACGTTGTGGCTGGCGAAGGCCGGCCGCACCTGGCCCGGGCTCTCCAGCATCACGCGCGCCAGCTTCTCGTACATGGCGTCGGTGTCCGGCTTGTGCGTGAACACCGGGACCGGCCAACCCTCCTGGGCGGCGAGCACGGTCTCGTAGTCCCAGTAGGCGCCCTTGACGAGGCGCAGGTTGAAGACACGGCCCCGTTCGCTGGCCCACGAGATCAACTGCGCCAGATCGCGGTCGGCGTCGCGCAGGTAGGCCTGCAGGACGACGCCGGCGTCGTGGTAGTCACGGAACTCGTCCTCGTCCAGCAGGGAGGTGAAGACGGCGAAGGTCAGGTCGCGATAGCGGAACTGCTCGAGGTCGAGCGTGAGCGCGGCCCCGCTCTCGATCGCCTTTCGGAAGATGGGCCGCAGGCGGTCCTTGACGGCGCTCACGCTGCCCTCGTGGTCTACGGGGTCGATCTGTGAGTACAGCGAGGTCACCTTGAGGCTGAGGTTCACCCTCGGCAGCGGCCCCCAGGCGCTGTCGTCGACCACCGGCCGGGCCGGCCAGGAGGCGGCGTGGGCGGCCAACCCGTCGAGCAGATCGACGTAGGTCTGCTGGTAGGCCCCCGCCTCGGCCTCGCTGACGGAGGCCTCGCCGAGCACGTCGAGGGTGAAGCCGGTCCCGGCGTCGCGCAGCTTCCTGAGCGCCGGGATGGCGCTGCGCGCGTCCCGGCCGACGATGAACCGCTGCGCGAACCCCTTCATCTGGCGCCTGATGACGCCGCTTGCCAGCGGCGCGACCGGCGAACGCTCGCCGGCCAGGCTGATGCCCCAGCGCAGCACCTTGGGAGCCGCCACGCCCTGACGGGCGAAGTACTCGCGCAGGTGGCGGCCGATCTCGCTGCGGTTGCGCAGCGTGGGGAAGACGTCGACGAAGCGCAGCATCTCGACCTTGAGGCGCTCGTCGGCCATCGCCCATTCCATCATCTCGCTCTGCCAGCGCTCGGGCGAGAGCAGAGAGGGCTTCTCCTCCCGGATGGCAGCGAAGATCTCGCGGGCGGTGGCCTGGATGCGCGCTTCGGTCGTCACGGCGGGACTCATGGCCGGCTGTCTCCTCCTGAGCGCGTGCGCCTGCCGAAGCGCTCGTAGCTCACCTTGCTCACCTGGCGCTGCGTGCGCGGCTGCTTCTTCTCGCCCGGGTGCCCGATGCCGATGAGGGCCAGCACACGCCACTTGCCCACCGGGATGCCTAGCACCTGGCAGCAGGCCTTCTCGCAGCCCACGACCTCGGTGGCGTCCTCGCGCATGCCGCACCACACACTCCCCAGGCCCAGGGAGGTGGCCTCGAGCAGGATGTTCTCCGTGGCGGCGGCGCAGTCTTCGATCCACCAGGGGTCGTCTTCGTCGGTGCCGAGCACGGCCACCACCAGCGGCGCCTTGTCCAGCATCCAAGTCCACTGGTGCATGCCCTTGAGCCGAGCGCGCGTCCGCGGGTCGCGCACGAAGACGAAGTGCCAGGGGCGTGCGTTGTTGCCGCTGGGCGCCGCGAAGGCCGCATCTATGAGCTTCTGCTCGTCCTCGAGCGAGACGTCCTGCTTCGTGTAGCGGCGCAGGACCTTCGCCTGTTCCGGCGTGAGCGCCGTGCCGAGGGGCGCTACCACGTTCGCGACGCCGGCGACGTGGCAGCGGATCGCGTCCACGTACCCCTCGACGATGACCGCGAGCGACGCGGTGCGGATGGCCCCGCGCGCGCGGTCGAGCCCGTAGAGGAGGGATCCTTTGTGGAAGACCGGCGTCTCGGGGGAGTTGAGGTACTTCGGCTCCCCGTCGCCGAGGATCCGTCCGCCGAAGCCGACGACCCGCCCCCGCACGTCCGCGATGGGGAAGATGAGCCGGCCGCGGAACCGCGGGACGAGGGTCCCCTCCTCCCGCGCCACGAGGAGGCCGGCGGCCTGCTGCACCTCGTCGGCGATGCCGAGCGCCTTGAGCGACTCGCGGATCGCCTCTCCCCGCGCCGGGGCGTAGCCGAGCTGGAACTCGTCCCGCGTCGCGTCCTCGATGGCCCGCGTCGCGAGGTAGGCGCGCGCGCCGGCCGCCTCGTCGCCGTCCCAGGCGAGGAACCAGAGATCCGGGTCGAAATCGGCGTGGCCCAGCAGGCGCGCCTTCCAGGCGTCGAACGGCTCTTCGCTCTGGCGAAAGTGGTCCTCGAAGGCCTCGTTCATGGTGCCGTGCATGACGTGCTCGTCGACGTCGACGCGAAACGGCCGGATGGCGACGCCCTCCGGGACCGGCAACGCGGCGGCACCGTCGCTGAGCGGAGACGAGTTGCCCGCCGTCACCACGCCCGTAGCGGCGAACGCAGGCTTGAGCTTGCCGAGTCCCTCCCTCGTGGTCTCGGCGCGCGGCAGCTCGTCCACCGCGAACTGCGTCATCCCGGTGGACTTCTTCGCCCCCTTGTACGTGACGCGGGCCACCGGCACCGGCACGATCTCGCCGGCAAAGGCCCCGCGCCGCATCGCGGCCACGG
>Ga0207931_1000556_pt1 | contig 13720 bp, 9 predicted proteins | sample NGESurdeep092012_2_FD_184478 | JGI IMG/M metagenome (GOLD analysis project Ga0207931, IMG submission 184478) | Arctic peat soil microbial communities from Barrow, Alaska - NGEE Surface sample 415-1 deep-092012 (SPAdes) | ecosystem: Environmental > Terrestrial > Soil > Wetlands > Peat ...
GGCGTGCGTCAATTGCAGGGCAGCCTGGCTTGGGACCTGGTGCGGGCGCGCCATCGGCAGGGCGCGGCACTGGTCTTTGCCAGCGCGGCGACGATTGCTGTCGGCGAATATGTACTGCCGGTTTACGAAATTTACAAGGTTGGCGAAGACGTGAACGCTGTCCCTGGCCTGGGGCTGTTTGCTGATTTTGGGCTGTCGCTTTCGTTCATCCCACACTGGAATAACACCGATGGTGGCCCGGATGTGGATACCAGCCGTTGGTTCGTTGGCATGGATCGCTTTACCCAATGGTGTGCCATGCTGCCACCCGGTCATGCCATCGTCGGGTTGGACGAGCACACCGGCCTCATCATTGATTTCGAGGCCGGGAAATGCACCGTTAACGGGATCAGTTCGGTTTCACTGTTGCGCGAATGCAACCCGGAGATCTATCCGGCCGGCAGTGTTTTCCCCGTTGAAGAGTTGGGGGAGGTCCATTGCCCTGTGCTGCCTGAGGAAGGGATTCCTGCTGCGGCCTGGGAAATGATCAAAAACGCGGAAATGGATCAAGGTCCGGACGAAGCACCTGCCAAGGTTGCCCGCCTGGCAGAAGAGCGACAGCAGGCACGTCTCCGGAAGGATTGGGCAGCCGCGGATATTCTCCGCCAGCAGATTGAAGTTTTTGGTTGGACGATCCAGGATACTCCAGAAGGGCAAAAGATTGTCAGACAATCGTGAAATACGATACAATACGTATAGTTGATAAGGAGTGTCCTGTGCGCGCGGTTGACATTATTATTAAGAAACGTGAAAAAGGGGAATTATCCGGAAAGGAAATCAAATTCTTCGTGGACGGTTTTACGCGCGGTGAAATTCCCGATTATCAGGTCTCGGCCTGGGCGATGGCGGTCTTGCTCAATGGCATGACACCGCGCGAGACCACCGATTTGACCTTGACGATGGCGCACTCCGGCGAAATCCTCGACCTTTCCGGCGTGGTGGATATTGCCATGGACAAGCATTCTTCTGGCGGGGTGGGGGATAAGACGACCCTGGTTGTCCTGCCGGTTGTGGTTGCCTGTGGCTTGCCGGTTGGCAAGATGTCGGGGCGCGGGCTGGGCTTCAGCGGTGGGACGCTCGATAAAATGGAGTCCATCCCCGGTTACCGGGTCAATCTCACCACCGACGAATTCAAGAAACAACTCAAAAGCGTTGGGATTGTCCTCACCGGCCAGTCGTTCGACCTGGCTCCCGCCGACGGCAAACTGTACGCCCTGCGGGATGTGACCGGCACGGTGCAGTCCATCCCTCTGATTGCATCGTCCATTATGAGCAAAAAAATTGCCGCTGGTGCGCAAGCTATAGTGCTGGATGTCAAAGTTGGCCTCGGCGCGTTCATGGAGACTCTCGACGAAGCTCACACACTGGCAAACTTAATGACAGACATCGGCAGGCTGGCTGGGTGTGAAGTGGTGACTCTACTATCGGATATGAACCAACCGCTTGGCGAGGCGGTGGGCAATTCGCTGGAAGTGATTGAGGCTATAAACACGCTTCACAGCCGCGGCCCGGCAGATTTCCGCGAGCACTGTCTGCACGTCAGCGCACACATGCTGGTGCTGGGGCATCGCGCTCCAGACCTCGAGTCTGGTCGCTGCATGGCAGAGGCGGTAATCGCCTCGGGCGCGGCTTTTGAGAAGTTCCGTGTCCTGGTCCGTGCCCAGGGTGGAGACGTATCTTTTGTGGATATTCCGGGAAAGTTCCCGCGGGCGAAACTTGTCGAGGTTGTGAAAGCTGACCGGAGCGGAACCCTGTCCCGGGTCCATGCCCGCATGATCGGTGAAGCGGCAATGGCACTTGGCTCGGGTCGTGCCATGAAAGGTGACCCGGTGGATCACGCGGTCGGGCTCATCATCCATCACAAAGTCGGCGAACGTGTGGAGAAGGGTGAGCCATTGTTCACCATCTACGCCAACGACGCCGCGAAGCAGGCCGTCGTCCGGGAAGGCCTCCGGGCAGCGTTTGGGTGGAGCGATAAGCCGGTTGCTGCGCTGCCTCTCTTTTATGAGTAATCTGGGTCGCGGGAGAAATCCAAATAGTATACTAAACTGCAATTGCATAATCTTAAAGTTTGGTGCATAATAGAGCTAGGAGTGCGCCATGGCCAAAGTATCTCTACGTGTATACAATCGTGAAATAGAAGGCATGATCGAAGCTGGGCAACTCGATGAGGCTGTCGCTCATTGCCAGCACATTCTCAAAACCTTTCCAATGCACATTGAGACGTACCGGCTGCTGGGGAAGAGCTTCCTCGAAGCTCGACGCTACACCGACGCAGCTGACATCTTTCAGCGTGCATTGATGGCTGTGCCGGATGATTTTGTAGCCCATGTGGGGATGAGTATCATCCGCGATGATCAAGGTAAACTGGATGATTCCATTTGGCACATGGAGCGCGCCTTCGAAGACCAACCCTCCAATCCAGCCATCCAAAGCGAACTTCGCCGCCTGTACGGCCGGCGGGACGGCGTCGAGCCGCCCAAGATCCGCTTGAGCCGGGATGCGCTCGCCAACATGTATTCGCAGGGTGAACTCTTCAATCAGGCAATCGCCGAGATACGTGCTGTGCTGGCTGATGATGCCAACCGGGCTGACTTGCAGGTTATGCTGGCGCGCGCTTATTACCGTGCCGGGCAAAAGGTTGAAGCTGCTGAAATGGCTGCCAACTTGCTCAAGAAATACACGTACTGCATGGATGCTTTGCGTATCCTGGTGGATGTACTCCCGGGGTCCGCATCTGTTGAAAACACCCAGGTCTATCGCCAGCGCCTGGGTATGCTCGACCCGTATTCTTCTTTTGTCACCGGCTCCGTCTTCAGTACTGATCAGGTGGCCGACCTAGCCGTGAATCTGGAACATCTGGAATACAAGCCAGGTGCTGCTCCAGCCTTGCCACAGCCGAATTGGGCTTCTTCGTTAGGCATCAAGTTAGCGGACGAAAAACAGGTCGAACCGGCTCCGGATTGGATGACAACTGGCGATTCTGCTGAACAATTCCCGGTTACCACATCGGATTCTTCTGGACCCGCGTCAACTCCCACCGCTGGCGATAAACCTATTCCGGATTGGATGCGTACTGCTGGTTGGCAAGAATCCAGCGGTAAAGCCCAGGAAGGGCCGGTGGACTTTAGCGCGCAGCAACCGGCGGAACCGCTTGATAAGGCCGACATTCCAGACTGGCTTAAGTCCATGGCGCCAAAGGAATTGACCGAAGCAAATGCCGGTACCGAACTTGCACCGGCCAATCCTCCATCTCCGGGTGAAGGAGATGCTCCCGACTGGCTGGTTGGACTAGGGACTGCCGCAGCGGATGCAAATCCCGAATCATCCCAACCCGCGGCCTCATCTCAGGATAATTATGTCTTCCCCGATTGGCTCAAAGAAATGGGCGACAGCGTTTCTGCCGGAACCGCGGCGGCTTTTGCTGCCGATGCGTTGGAACCCCCCCAAACCGAAGAAACGCCGGCTTCAACCCAGCCTGCTCCGCCTCCACCCGCTGCTCAGGCACCCATAAAACCGCCGGTCTCTGCGTCTCGCCCGGATGATGATACACCCTTCCAACCCACCGGTGAAACCAAACCGCTTACAATTCAAGATGATGCCATGGCATGGTTGGAAAGCCTGGCGGCCAAACAGGGTGCAAAAGAAGAAGAACTCCTGACCAGGCCCGAAGATCGCTCAGAAGAAATGCCAGATTGGTTACGCCCGGCCGACGAACAGCCTGCATCTCCTACTACGCCGGAAGCGTCTCCTGAGCAGCGCGAGACAGTGCCTTTGGAACCGCTTACCCCGCTTGCTGGAGAGTTGGCGGCCCATGAACCCGCGCCTTCCGAAGAACTCCCAACCAGGTCCGAAAACCGCTCAGATGAAATGCCTGATTGGTTGCGGTCGGCCGACGAACAGCCTGCATCTCCTACTACGCCGGAAGTGTCTCCTGAGCAGCGCGAGACAGTACCTTTGGAACCGCTTACCCCGCTTGCTGGAGAGTTGGCGGCCCATGAACCCGCGCCTTCCGAAGAACTCCCGCCAATTACATCTACTGCCGAAAGGACCGCCCAGCCGCCCAACATCGACGATGATACGAAGGCCTGGCTGGAAAGTTTGGCGGCCGAGGAGAGTGCCAAGCCGGAAGAATTACTGCCCAATCCCGTTGAGCGCTCCGAGCCTCCACCTGAGTGGATTCAAAAAACAACCCAGGAACCTGCTGCTCCGGATGAAGTGTTAACCCCTGAAACCCCGCAAGCAACGCCGGAAGAGGATGTTTCCATCGCCTCCTGGTTGAGTAAGCTGGAAGTTGAAGAAGCTTTGGGTAAAAGCCAGCCTGCCCCGGAGATACCACAACCGGCGGCCGCACCATCGAATGAACTGCCAGATTGGCTGAAAGAACTGGAAAAACCAGTCACACCAGAAGAAACGCCAAAACCGGCCAAAAATTTTCCGGATTGGCTGCGTCAACCCGCGCAACCCGCCGATCAGGGAGCGGCTGCTATTCCGACGCCCGAAATTGCCTCCGAGCCGGAAATGCCTGCCTGGATAGATGAAACAATTCTGGTATCCGAACCGCCCGCGCAACCTGCCGATCAGGGAGCTACTGCTATTCCGGCGCCTGAAAATGTATCGGAGCCGGAAATGCCTGCCGGGATAGATGAAACAATTCTGGTTTCCGAACCGCCCGCGCAATATGCCGATCAGGGAGAGGCTGTTGTTCCGACGCCCGCAATTGCCTCGGAGCCGGAAATGCCTGCCTGGATAGATGAAACAATTCCTGTGTCCGAACCACCTGCACCGACAACCCCCGGAGAATGGGTTCCTATGGATGAGAAACCCGCCCCAAGTCCAGACCTTGAACCGATTGCCGAACCGGCCTCGTTGGCTGTTGAAACTCCAGTCCAACCTCAGGTCCCCGGAGAAACTGGGATGCTATCGCGCGTTCCCACTGAGGATAAGGATGCTGAATTCTTGACAGCGGCGCAAGCCGCGCTGGATGCCAACCAGCTAAATGAAGCTATGCAAACATATGCTAGGCTCATCAAAAGAAATCGCTTGTTGGATGAGGTCATTCACGATTTGCGTGAAGCGATCTACCGCTTCCCGGTGGATATCATCGTCTGGCAGACCCTGGGTGACGCCTCCATGCGTGCCAACCGCCTGCAGGACGCTCTCGACGCTTATACCAAAGCCGAGGAACTTTTACGGTAAGAGCGAATATCATCTAGTTCTCTGGAAATCTCAGTGGTGATGGGGTAAATAGGGGATGCCGAGCGGGCTTCGCCCACCCGGCATGGTAAAATTAAATCTCGAGATACCACCTGTCTCGGGGTCATTTTTTGAAACGGAGAAAAATCATGGAACGAACACTCGTGCTCGTCAAACCCGACGGTGTCCAGCGCGGACTGATTGGCGAAGTTATCTGCCGTCTTGAACACCGTGGGCTGCTGCTGGTAGCCGCTAAATTCTTACAAGTTAGCCGGGAACTGGCCGAGATGCATTATGCTATTCATAAAGGCAAACCTTTTTATGACGGCTTGATCGAGTATATTACCTCTGCGCCGGTCATGGCGATGGTCTGGGAAGGGCCGAATGCTGTTGCCGCCATCCGCCAGACAATGGGTGCCACCCGTCCGACTGAGGCCGCACCCGGCTCGTTGCGGCACGATTTTGCTCTGGAGATAGGCCGCAACCTGACCCACGCCTCGGATACTGTCGAAAATAGTGAAAAAGAAGTCGCGCTGTGGTTCAAACCCGGAGAACTGATCGATTGGAAACGGGAAACCGACCGGTGGATTTTTGAGAAGAGCTAGCTCGGCTGGAGACTATCTGACATTGGATGGTCTCTTTTTCGATTGTCCTTCAGGCTGACAAAGCGACGGTCAAAATTCATTTGTCATTATATAATTACAGGCTACTATGCAAAGTTGTGAACCCATATTGCAGTAATTACATTTATTTTGTCCGTGTATAGTTCACGGATTTATGCAAGAAGCAGTAACATATCCGATTCTTCACAGCAAAAGGAGTATCTTATGACCGAAGAACTCTTCCAGAAAATGGCACAGAGCGTCCTTGATGGGGATTCCGATGCAGCTGTCGCCCTGGCGAAGCAGACGATCGAAGCCGGCATTGATCCGCTGGAGGCCATTTCCAAAGGCTTTGTGGCGGGCGTCAATCAGGTGGGCGAAAGTTTTGCCCGTGGGCAGGCTTTCCTGCCTGAATTGGTGATGGCCGGAGAAGCCATGAAAGCCGCCGTTTCCACTCTGGAACCGGAAATGCAGAAGCGAGGGGTGCATAGAACAATGCTTGGAAAGGTCGTTCTGGCAACTGTTGAAGGTGACATACACGAGATTGGTAAATCGCTGGTTGGGACGATGCTCTCGGCTTCCGGTTTTCAGGTCTATGACCTGGGCGTGGATGTTCCAGCGGCCAGGATCATTGCCAAGGTCCAGGAAGTGGGTGCTGACCTTGTCGGATTGAGCGCTTTGTTGACGACGACCATGGTCAAGCAAAAGGAAGTGATTGACGAGCTGGATAAGCTGGGCTTGCGCAAGAAGGTCAAAGTGATGGTGGGCGGTGCGCCTGTGACCCGCGATTGGGTCCAAAAAATTGAAGCGGACGGTTACTCCGAAGACGCCATCGGCGCGGTCGGTCTGGCCAAACAGTTGGTTGGCGCAGCCTAACTGGACCCGGAGCCTGCCATGCCAAAAACGATTAAATCCATCACCAATCCGAAACTGCGGTTGGAAATATTGACCCCGCAGGAAGTCAAAAAAATCCATGCTGCCACACTGTGGATCATCGAAAAAGTTGGCGTGCGGTTCCCCTCCAAAAAGGCATTGGAAATCTGGGCCGCAAATGGCGCCGAAGTTGACGGCGCGAAAATGGTTGTTCGCGCCAGGCCGGAACTTATCGAGAAAGCTCTAAAGACCTGTCCGCCGGTCTATCCCCTGGCGGCGCGCGACCCGCAACAGGATTTACCACTGGACGGCAATCACGTCTTTGTTGGCACGGATGGTTGCGGTGTGGAAGTGATTGATATTAAAACTGGTGTGCGTCGGACTTCCTGCTTGCAGGATGTGCGGGATATTTCCCGCATCGCCGACGCGACTGAGGAAGTGGCCTTCCACTGGGTGCCGGTCTCGGCGCAGGACATGCCCCCCGAGACGCGTGGCTTGCACGAGCTCAAGGCCATCTGGGAAAACTCCACCAAGCACGTTCAGACCGAATCTATTTATAACGAGCGTGAAGCACGCGCCGCAATTGAAATGGCGGCACTGATTGTCGGCGGGAAGGACAAGTTACGCCAGCGCCCGGTCCTCTCGCTGATGGAGTGCTCCGCGCCGCCGCTCGGACACGACGGCGGCAGTTTGGATGCGGCGCTGGTGGCTGCTGAGTACGGCCTCCCAACCGGGTTCATGACCATGGCGGCGAATCTGACTACCGGTCCGGCAACACTGGCGGGTAACCTGGCGGTCGGCAACGCCGAGGTGATTGCCGGGACGGCGCTTATCCAACTGGCCTATCCGGGAGTGCCGGTTTTTTATGCCGCGGCACAAACCGCCTCCGATTTACGGACAGGCGCTTACACCGGTGGAGGGCCGGAGGATTTCCTCTACGGCGCCGCGACGAATGTGCTCTCCGATTTCTATAATATCCCGCTCTCGATGGGTTCGTTTGCCACGGGTGCAAAAGAGCCGAACTGGCAGGCGGGTATTGAGAACAGCCTGTCCACTTTCATGGCGAGCATTGTCATGTCGGATATGTTGTTGGGTGTGGGCTTTTTACATGGCAGCCGCATCTGGTCGTTTGCCGAAATGATGATGGATTGCGAGATCTTCTCTATCATCCGCAAGACAATGCAAGGCATTGTTGTGGACGATGAGACGCTGGCGCTCGATACGATTGCAGCGGTTGGCCCGGGCGGTAATTTCTTGTCCCAGAAGCACACCCTCAAGCACATGCGCGAACTTTTCCTGCCGCAATTCATGGATCGACGCCCATTTAACGAATGGGAGACCAAGAAAGACGACGCGCGTGACTGGGCTCTGGCGAAAGCGCGTAAGACGTTGGAGACTCACCAACCTGACCCGCTTGACGAAAGCATCCGCACTGAAATGGCGAAGATCATTTCGTCGCTGGAGAAAAAATGACTGCGCTGCAGCCAAAACTTGAGCTCCTGACCTATGACCTGATTGCCCGCATCCTGGATGAGGCTTTCCAGTTGATGCAAAAGCCGGGGATAAAAGTCCAGTCTGCTGAAGCCCGTGATTTGCTGATAAAGGCCAGCGCGACGGCTGAAGGGGATGTGGTCAAAATCCCGGAAAAGATCGTTCGCAAGTCGCTGGATACTGTTCCCGCGGAATTCTATCTCTACGACCGGAGAGAAAATCCCAAAGTTCATTATGGCGGCGATTCTGTCCACTTTGACCCCGGTTCATCCGGTGTCCATATCCTCGATCCGGAGACACTGGAGCATAAACCCTCCTATACGCCGGACCTGGTGCGCTTGGTCAAGGTGGCCGAGATGCTCCCGCAGTACGACGCTCAGTCTACGGCCATCGTTTGCAATGAAGTCCCCAAAGCCATTGGCGACCTGTACCGGCTGTATGTTGTCCTTCTTTTTTCGCAGAAGCCGATTGTGACCGGTTCGTTTTCGCTTCAGACCCTCGGCACAATGATTGATATGCTGGCGATTTTCTCCGGCAACCGCCAGGCGCTGGCTGACAAGCCGCAGGCAGTCTTCGATGTGTGTCCATCACCGCCGCTCATCTGGAGTGACTTTGGCGCGGGTAATCTCATCGAGCTGGCCAGGGCGTGTGTCCCAGCGGAACTTATCTCGATGCCGTTGGCCGGCGCGGCTGCACCGGTAACGTTGCTCGGTTCGGTCGTCCAGCATGCTGCCGAGAGTTTGAGTGGGATCGCCATCCATCAACTTGCCAACCCCGGTGCTCCCATCGTCTGGGGTGGCGCGCCGGCCATTTTTGATATGCGCCGCGGCACCACACCGATGGGCGCCATCGAAACGGCCATGATCGATGCGTCTTATGCGCAAGTCGGCAAGTCGCTCAATCTTCCGACCCACGCCTATCTCGGGGCTTCCGATGCCAAAATCGTGGATGCCCAGGCTGGGCTGGAAAGCGGCGTTACGGCCCTAGTCGGCGCGCTGGCAGGCATCAACATGATTTCCGGGGCGGGGATGCTCGACTTTCTGGCCTGTCAAAGCCCGGAGAAGCTTGTGGTGGATGCCGAAGGGATTGCCATGGCCCAACGTCTGCTGGCCGGGATTGAGGTCCGCACCGAGACGCTTGCAACCGCCCTGTTCGAAGGGATCAATTTCAAAGGCGATTTCCTCAAGCAGAAGGTCACGCGCGAGTTGTTCTCCAAAGAACAATACCTGCCGTCGGCAGTGATTGACCGGGAATCCCACCGCGGCTGGCAGGCAGCCGGCAATCTTGATACTTTTGCCCGTGCCAAAATACGTACGCGCGAACTGATCGCCGCGTACGAACGCCCGAGTTACGCTCCGGAGCAGGAGCGTGAACTGCGGACGATGGTTGAGAACCTGGCCCGCAAAGCCGGCATGGACGCTCTCCCGCGATTGGAATAATCGTCATGCGCCACCAGACGAATTACACTTGCTTTGGTGACGCAGTTTTGCTAATATATAGACACAAGTATCTTATCACAAAGAAGGGGAAGATGGGGGGTGTGCGGGCGGCTTCACAGCCTGCACACCCCCCGCTTCCCAAGTTATTGAGATGATATAGACACAACTTATTTCCTAGAGGAGGAAGATATGCCAAGAAAAACCGTATTATGGACCGCCCTAGCCTCTCTCATCATTATCAGCCTGTTATTGGGCGGCTGTGGGGCAAAGACGCCCCAGGCGACAAGCGTGGCTACGCAGCCGCCAGCGACAACGGAAGAGGCTACACAGACCCCGGGTGGGCGGAAAGTCGTTACACTTATCTATCCACAAGAGTTTGATAACCTTAGCCCGCTGTATACCAGCATGTGGTTCTCCTGGACGACCTGGCAAATGTTCCTGCATTGGGCCTGGGAGTTTGATGAAAATAATGAACCCTTCCCTGTCCTTGTTACAGAAATCCCCAGCATAGAGAATGGCGGCATCAGTGCGGATGGCCGTATCATCACGATGAAATTGAGGGACGACATCAAATGGTCGGATAATGTGCCCATTACCGCGGACGATTTCATCTTCACCTGGGAGATGGCGGTCAGCCCAAAGAACGCAGTGGCCTCTACCTATCCATATGACTTGATTGAGTCGGTAGTAGCTCCAGATCCGCAAACGGTGGTGGTAACCTTTACCGATCCGTTTGCGCCGTGGCTGGCAACCTTATGGCATGGAATCTTACCGGCGCATGTCCTGCAACCTGTCTACGATGCGGAGGGAACGATCGACAACGCAGACTGGAACAAGAATCCCACAGTCGGCTGCGGTCCCTATGTGTTTGCGAAATGGGAGTCGGGCAGTTACGCGCGCTTCGTCCGCAACGAGAATTATTGGGGCACGCCTGCCAAGATTGATGAAATCTTCATCCGCTTTGTACCCGACGATGCATCGCAGGTGGCGGCTCTGAAGGCAGGCGATGCCGACTTGGGCACCTTTATTGCCTACAGCGACGTCCCCGCCCTCCAGGATGCAGGTCTTAAGATCATGATTGAACCAAGCGGTTATAGCGAATGGATGTTCTTCCTGGTCAACGAGGAGAAAGGGCATCCGGCACTGTTGGATGTGAACGTCCGCAAGGCGATTGCCCTGGCGATTGACCGGGACGCCATCAACCGTGACCTGTTTTTTGGTCTGACCAGCGTTCCCGCCAGTTTCTGGGATGCAATGCCGTTCTACAATAATCCGCCCTTGGAGAATTACCCCTATGACCCGGCAGAAGCGAAGCGTCTGCTCGACGCAGCTGGTTGGGTAGACTCCAACGGTGATGGAACGCGGGATAAGGGTGGTGTGGAACTTGAACTGACCCATGCAACCACCATCCGCTCGGTCCGTCAGGATGCCCAGGCCGTCATGCAACAGCAATTGGCCGAGGTCGGGATAAAGCTCAATATATTGAGCGTCGATGATACACTCTTTTTCGGCAGTTATGCGGATGGAGGCCCGGCCGCGTTGGGCGAATACGATATCATGGAGTGGTCCGATGGACCGATGTTCCCAGACCCGGATATTTATTATTGGCTGTGCAGTCAGATCCCATCTGACGAGAACCCGACCGGCGAAAACTGGTTCTACCTGTGCGACCAGGAACTTGACCGGCTCATTCAGTTGCAATCCACACAAGTGGATGTGAACGCACGCCAGAAAACCATTTCGCAGATCAACCAACTCTTCTACGATAAGGTTTACTTCATCGGCCTGTGGCAGGACCCGGATGTCTATGCGGTCGGCCCGCGCCTCATTAATGCTAAGTTCTCCGGCGTGACCATGTTCTTCAACATTGGTGAGTGGGATCTGGCCAAGTGAACATAAGGTAATTCGGAGCAGGCAGGTGGGCTGGGTTTCTCCGGCCCACCTGTAATTTGCCCTGCATTGCAGGAGAAATACGCCTCATGACTCGCTACATCTTCAAACGTTTATTGCAAGGCATCCCTTTACTTTTCGTCATCAGTATTATCTTGTTTGCATTGATGATGAATATGGGAGACCCGGTAGCTACCATGGGTGGACGGCGAGTCACACGTGCGGCTGACTATCAACGCCTCAGGAGACAACTAGGCCTGGATAAGCCCATCTATACCCAGTACCTGTACTGGTTGATTGGTAACGACTGGACGAAGGTAGATCTGGATGGTGACGGCATCGCGGAAACATCGGGAATCCGGCATGGAGTGCTGCGTGGCGATTTTGGCACTTCATTGGTTAACCGTGGCATGCCTGTTCTTAGCGTCATTGCAGAGCGGTTACCGAACACACTTTTACTAATGGTGGCTTCGGAAGTCATCATTATCCTGGGGGCGCTGCTGGTTGGCGTTTATTCCGCACTCCGCCAGTATTCCGCAATGGATAGTGTTATTACAACATTGTCTTTTATTGGCTATTCAATGCCAGTCTTTTTTATTGCACTGCTTTCCATGTACATTTTTGCAGTGTTATTTAAACGCTGGGGGTTGCCCTACCTGCCAACGGTGGGGATGTTCGATCCGCAAATCGGAAAAACGCCTGGACAGGTACTCTTACATATGGTGCTGCCTGTGTTGAGCATTTCTATCATCAGCTTTGCTGAATACAGCCGTTATATCCGCAGTACCATGCTGGAGGTCATGAGCCAGGATTATATTCGCACGGCGAGGTCGAAAGGCCTGCCGCCCCCTTTGATTATTTATGTGCATGCCTTGAAAAACGCATCTATCCCGATTGTCACGGTCATTGGTCTTGACTTACCATTCTTGCTGGGTGGAGCCGTCGTGACCGAACGCATCTTCGCCTGGCCGGGCATGGGGCGTTTGTTTTTGGATTATCTATCCCGTTCAGATACTCCGGTCGTAATGGGGATCTTGGTGTTGATCGCGGTGGCGGTGGTAGTATTTCAAATCATCACGGATGTCGTTTATGCGTGGCTTGATCCGCGCATTCGTTACGAAACGTAGGAGCGATCATGGAAGTCTCACTTAAGCCTGATGACCGAATCGCCACACTCGCACCGGATGAGTTGGAAACGCCGCCGCTAAGCCTGGGCCAATTAACCTGGCGGCGTTTCCGCCGGCATAAGCTGGCCCTTGTCGGCGTGGTCGTTTTTATTTTATTGTTTGTCTATGCTTTTGGAGGCGGGTTGATCTTTCCCGAAAGTTATGCAAACCACAATGAGACCGCGCTGCGGCTCACTCCGCCTTCAGCGACTCATCCGTTTGGAACGGATACGATTGGTCGAGATATATTTGCACGCACTGTTTACGGCGGACAAATCTCATTGCTGATCGGCTTGTTCGCGGTGACGATTGAGACTCTGGTGGGCATCCTGGTGGGCGCGCTTGCAGGTTATTACGGAGGCGTGATAGATAATATTCTAATGCGCATCACTGAGGCGATGCTGAACATCCCTGAGATATTCTTGTTAATTGTGATGGCAAAATTCTTTGGCGGGAAGATACCTGCAGTTGAAATACTTGGGCGTGTCTACAGTGGTAGTGTCATCGTAATCGTTGCCATCATTGGTCTGACCTCCTGGATGTACCTGGCGCGTATCGTCCGGGCTGAATTCCTATCATTGAAGGAAAACGAGTTTGTCCTGGCGGCACGCGCCACCGGGACCTCGAACCTACGCATCATTTTTCTGCATATCCTTCCCAACAGCATGGCCCCGATCGTCGTCTCAGCCACCTTGGGCGTTGCCAACGCTATTCTGGCCGAGGCGTATATTAGTTTTTTGGGGCTGGGTGTCCAACCTCCTACCGCCACCTGGGGTAATATGCTGGACGGTGCCAACAACTACCTCGAATCGGCTCCCTGGCTGTGGTTCTTCCCGGGCCTATTGATATTGTTGACGGTATTAAGCATCAACTTTGTAGGTGACGGCCTGCGCGACGCCCTCGACCCGCGCGGCCGGACCGTGTGACCTTATGACTACCCTTCTCGAAGTTAAAGACTTAGAGACCCGCTTCCATACCCCCGAAGGGACAGTCTACGCCGTCAATAGGATTTCCTTCCATGTGG
>Ga0207931_1000557_pt1 | contig 13715 bp, 8 predicted proteins | sample NGESurdeep092012_2_FD_184478 | JGI IMG/M metagenome (GOLD analysis project Ga0207931, IMG submission 184478) | Arctic peat soil microbial communities from Barrow, Alaska - NGEE Surface sample 415-1 deep-092012 (SPAdes) | ecosystem: Environmental > Terrestrial > Soil > Wetlands > Peat ...
CAGATTATGACAAAGATGGCCATCTCGATTTATTTGTAGGAGGACGTATTGTCCCCGGAAAATACCCCCTCCCTGCAAACAGCTATATTTTAAGAAATAATGGGGGAAAAGGAACTGATCTGAAATTTGAAAATGTTACAGAAAAAATAGCCCCGGAACTATTAAATCTGGGACTTGTTACAGATGCTATCTGGGATGACTTTGACGGTGATGGCAATATTGATCTGATAATTGTTGGTGAATGGATGAAGATCCATTTCTTTAAAAATTCTTCAAATAGATTTATTGACGTTTCTGATAAATTAGGATTTAAAGAAACTGTCGGCTGGTGGAATAATATTAATAGTATCGATATTGATAAGGATGGCAATAATGATTACCTGGTAGGTAATCTTGGACTAAATTATAAGTACAAAACCAGCGAAAAAGAGCCATTTGAAATATATTCCAATGATTTTGATGTAGATGGCAAATTAGATATCGTGCTTAGTTATGGGGAGAAGGGGAAAAACTACCCGGTAAATGGTTTTGATGCTACCGTCAGGCAGGTCCCGGTCATTAAACTCAGATACAAAGGTTATGAAGATTTTGCAAGTGCAACACTTCAGGATATATATGGTGATCAAATGTTGAAGGCTTCTTTGCATTACAAGGCAAATACTTTTGCTAATTATTGGATTGAAAATAAAGGGGAAGGGGAATTTACAATGCATAAACTCCCAAATTGGGCGCAATTTTCTTCCATCAATGATATGGTTGAGATAAAATATAAAGATAATAGTACTGCTTTTATTGTTGCCGGCAATTTATATGGCTCGGAGGTAGAGACACCCAGGAACGATGCAAGTATAGGGCTGGTATTGGTTTCAGATGCCAAAGGTGAAATAAAGGTTGTTCCACCGGCAGAAAGCACTCTTATTATCAAAGGTGAGGTTAAAGTTATCAGGAAGATTAAATTGGCTTCGGGAAATGATGCATTTCTGTTCGCGATCAATAATGATTCACTGAAATTAATTGAATTTGACTCAAAGCCTTAATTTTTCACAGCCTCTATAATAGTACTACTGCGGTTTTCATACAGGCATTGTTGCTATTCATTCTCCTTATTACCAATAAAAATATTTAATTTTTTGCCATATTTGCTCATTAATTTATTTTATTCCCAACCGCAATGAATACAACCAGGAATAATTTTAGCAGTGTAAATGATTATCGATATATTGTTTACCTTTTCATCTTTTTTCTGATCCTTTCCGGTTGCCAATCCAATAAAAGAAATTCATCAAATGTGCAGAAACAATCGGTAGCTATGCTCCCACCGGCGAATTATGATTTTTATCAGGAGATCGGGCTGAAGATAGGATTGGATTTTATTCATTCCATAGGTGACGATGATTTGACCAACATAGTTGAATCAAGCGGCGCAGGAGCGGCATTCCTCGATTATGATAAGGACGGCTATATTGATCTATATGTCTGCAGTGGGACATGGCTTAAAGGCTTAAGCAGCGGCGATAAACCGGATAAGATGCCTGAAAATCACCTGTACCACAACCGTGGTGACGGAACGTTTGAAGATGTGACCAAAAATGCCGGTGTTGGTGGCCCCTGGTACAGCATGGGAGTAACTGTTGGCGATTATAATAATGATAGTTACCCCGATTTGTATGTAAGCAATTACGGTACAAATGTACTATATAAGAATAATGGTAATGGAACATTTACTGATGTGACAAAACGTGCCGGTGTCGGTGGAGGAGAACATGATTTCAGTGTGGGAGCCGTATGGTTCGATTATGATAACGATGGTTTCCTTGATCTTTATGTAGGTAATTACCTGAGTTTTGATCCTAATTACAAATATTATTATGCTCCGGATGGATTCCCGGGCCCGTTAGCATATGACGCTCAACCTGATATTTTATATCACAACAATGGAGACGGCACTTTTAATGATGTAACTAAAGCAATGGGAATAAAGGATCTGGATGGAAGAGCAATGGGTGTCGGAGCAATTGATTATGATGACGATGGTTTTGTTGATGTCTACGTCGCCAACGACCATTCAATGAATTATCTGTGGCATAATAATGGCGGTAAAAATTTCACCGATATGGGCACACCATCAGGTACAGCCTTCGGTCAGTCAGGAGAATCGGCTGTAAGTATGTCGGTGGATTTTGCAGATTATACCAGTTCAGGACGGATGGATATGTTTATCTCTGATGATAAGTACTGCAGACTATATGAAAATCAGGGAAACGGTATCTTCTCAGATAAATCTTATGCGTCAGGAATTGCTATGCCGGCCGGACAGTTTGTAGGATGGTCATCATCATTTATTGATTATAATAATGACGGTTTAGTTGATATTTATAAAACAAATGGTGCTCTTAAACACCTATATGGACAGGAAGATCAGGTTTTCGAGAATATTGGCAATGGAAAATTCAAGGATGTTTCATGGGACCTGGGCAGTTACTTCAAGAAAAAGCTTGTAGGTCGCGGGGCATGTTTTGGTGATTACGATAACGATGGTGATATTGACGGGTATATTGTCAACCTGAATGACAGGGGAGCTTTCCTTAGAAACAACAAGGGAAATCAGAATAACTGGATATCTCTGAATCTGATCGGGACAAAAAGTAACAGGGACGGAATCGGAGCCAGGATAAAAGTGACTTCCGGGAGCACAACTCAAACTGCACAGAAAAAAAGCACAACGGGTTATCTGTCACAAAATGATCACAGGATGCATTTTGGACTTGCTAAAAATACAATTGTTGACAGAATAGAGATAAAATGGCCTTCGGGAAAAGTACAGGTCCTGGAGAATATTAAAATAAATCAGATTCTTACTGTCAAAGAACCATAAAATAACCTTTCAATGAATAGAAAAAGAGCAACCATAATTTTTTCACTGTTAATGGCGTTTGGCTCTTCAGGATTCTTTTTTTCATCCTGTAAGGAGAAGTCCATGGATGGAATGATAATATTTACCCGTACGACCGGAAAAGCAGAAAATGTAAATTATATCACAGGAAATCTTTGGAGATATATACCTCAGGCACAGATAGTGGAATTGGATCCTTTAAAACCTGGTGCGTCTGTTAAAATCCTTACTTCTGATTTCTATTCTGCAAGATCGCCCCAAATATCGTATGATGGAGAAAACATGCTTTTTTGTGCGCAGCAAAAACAGACCGATCCCTGGCAAATATGGGAGATGGATCTTAAAAATCTGAAATCCAGACAAGTAATCAAATCAAAAGAAAACTGTACAGATCCTGCTTATTTACCCCTCGGACGTCTTGTATTCAGCAAATTATCCGTTGATGATAAATTGAAAAGCGGGCATTCACTGTATACCTGTAATATGGATGGCAGCGAGCTGCAACGTATTACTTTTAGTCCTCATACCTATTTTGCGTCAAACGTTTTGAGTGACGGTCGTATTTTGACAATTGACCTGCAGGTTTATCCGAATTCTGGAAATCCTATGTATATTATTTTACGACCTGATGGTACCAAGACTGAATTGTTTTATAAGGATCCGGAAGGCAATATATTATCCGGCCAGGGTTTGGAAACTGCAAATGGCAGGATAGTGTTTATAGAATCGGATAAGGAAAGACCCTCAACCGGCAATATAATTTCCATTAGCTATAATCGACCTTTACATTCAAAGGTTAGTCTCACATCTGAAACTAAAGGAGATTTTCACTCTGTTTTTCCACAGCATTCCGGAAAACTACTGGTCTCCTATCGAAAATCTGAATCAGACCGATACGGTCTTTACGAATTTGATCCTGACACAAAAGTTCTTAGTAAAGCATTATCTAATAATAACGATTTTGATGTACTTGAAGCTGTCAAAGCAGATAAACATGAAAGGCCAAAAAAACTGCCCAGTGAAGTGCATATGGATATTAAAACCGGATTAATAGTCTGCCAGGATGTCAATCTTTCTGACCCTCAGTTATCCGGCAAATTTTCAGTATTACCAAAGATCTTTAATGTTGAAATTATGGGAGTAGACTCTTCTCTCGGGGTTTTTCAGGCAAAGACAGACGGATCTTTTTATTTAAGAATATCAGCTGATACTCCTTTTCAGATCCGTTCTCTCGATAAGAACGGACATGTTATACAGACCTGTGACTGGATATGGTTACGTCCTAATGAACGACGGGGATGCGTTGGCTGTCATGAAGATCCGGAGCTCGTGCCCGAAAACAGAATACCACTGGCAGTAAAAAAATCTCCTATAAGTGTCCCGGTTCATATAAAGAAGATTAAAGAAAAAATGATTGACACTGAATAATTATGAAGAGATCAACTAAATTAATCCGGTCTTTCGGAATTATTCTTGCATTGGGTTTGCTGATTTATTTTCCCGGGCGCAAAATGGCCAAGGCACATGTCAATTCCAAAACAGCCACAACAGACCATCCTCTTTTATGTACTTCATGTCACCTCTATACCCAAAAAACCGGTGTAATTTCAAAACTGCTCAATGCTGACTATCTCTCACCATTTAATCTGGCAGTTTCCTCAGATGGCAAACGTCTGTACGTAGTTGCCCAGGAAGGTAATGCCCTATTGGTAGTAGATGCTGAAACACAAAAAGTATTGAATAAGATAAGTGTTGGGAATCAACCACATTCAGTAATTCTCAGCAGCGATGGAAAGAGGGCCTATGTCAGTAATCAATGGTCAGATAATGTATCTGTTATAGATCTAACAGTTTCCAAAGTGGCAGACACACTTAAAACAGGCAATGGCCCGGCAGGACTTTCTTTAAGTGCAAATGGTAAATTCCTGTATGTTGTCAATTCGTACTCATCAGATATATCGGTAATTGACCTGAGTACCGGAGAAGAGACAAAAAGGCTTACGGCAGGAAATAATCCGACAGGAATCAAATTATCTCCTGATGGGAAAGTACTCTATGTAACTAGCCGGCGTGCAAATATTGTTCCTTATGGTGAACCTGTAGTAACCGAAATCACTATAATAAATGATAGTATTCAGAGAGTCAGTGAGTACAAGAATATGGAATCGGCTTATATGATGGAAAATGTTGCTTTTACTCCCAAGGGAGACCTGGGATTTGTGACATTGATACGCCCAAAAAACCTTATTCCATCGATCCAGGTTGAGCAGGGCTGGATGATGACTCATGGATTCGGGATTATTGACAGGAAAAACAATGGCAGGGTAATCCAGTTGTTACTCGATGAACCAAATGCATACTATTCTGATCCATTCGATATAGTTATTACACCGGATGGGAGAAAAGCCTTTGTGTCACATTCGGGTGTTAATACAATTTCTGTTGTTGATATTGATTCCATCCGTTCCTTAATAGCAGTATCCACATCTGAAAAGCTTAGCACCTATTCCAATGACCTGGGGATTAGCAGCCGATATGTTCTTCAGCGCATCCAAACAGGGGCAGATCCAAAAGGTCTTGCACTCTCGCCTGACGGAAGATTTCTGTATGTCGCTGAACAACTTGAAGACAGGGTCGCAGTAATAAATACTGAAAGTCTCGAGAAGATTAGTACAATTGACCTTGGTGGTCCACGCAGGATTACAGTAAACCGGCAGGGACGCAGACTTTTCAATAACTCCGGACACACCTTCCAGAATCAGTTTGACTGCTATACCTGTCATCCTGATATGCATGAGGACGGTCTGGTTTATAATATGTCGGGTAAGGATATGGGACGAAACGTTACCAATACAATGACTTTGAGAGACATAAGCGAAACTCCTCCATATAAATGGTCGGGTACAAATCTGACTGTTTATAAACAGGACGGTATGCGTTTTTCTACTTATCTCACAAGGACTGAAACGTTTAGCTATAAGGATCTTGATGCTCTTGTTGCCTATATCCTGACAGGTATCCAAAGTCCTCCAAATCTTATGTATAATCCGAATGGTGAACTTACTGAGGCGCAGCAAAGGGGTAAAGCTATTTTTGAACGATCAGTAGATAATTATGGTAAGGTTATCCCCGTAAGTAACCGTTGCATAACATGTCATCCTTTTCCATTTTATACAGACAAAAAAATGGCTTATGTAAGTACTCTTGCCAAAACTGACGATTCTATCTTATTTGATACTCCTCATCTCGATAATATATATGCTTCTCCACCATACTTACACGACGGGCGTGCTGTTACTTTAGAGGAGATATGGACAAAATATGGCAAGGATGATAAACACGGGTTGGCTGGTGATATGTCGAAAAATCAGTTGAACGATCTGGTCGAATATCTGAAGTCCCTGAGAGCTCCGGAATACGACATTAAAGATTCAAAGAAACATCATGCTAAAAACAAATCTAATTAAGACTAAAATCATGAGAAAAATAATGCGAATAAAATACCTTGGAATTGCTACAATTATCGTGGTCATTTGTGGTATTTGTTCTCTGGGGCTTATTTGGCGGTATAAACACCCGACCAGTCTGAATTCCTTTCCGGCAGATAAGACCAATACATCTAATGATTCTCAACTGATATCTGAAAATTACTCTGCCCAGACTGATCTTAAAGTAAATACAAAGCCAATGCCTGTGTTTGGTCATTGGCGCAATTTTACCACAAAGGATGGTTTACCTTCTGATCATGCTTATTGTGTTCGTATTGATGGCAAACGCGTATGGGTGGGGACACATGACGGCCTTGCAGTTTATGAAGATGGAAAGTGGAAAACCTACACAACAAAGGACGGCTTGGCACATAATGGAGTGCTTTCAATTGATATAAGCAAAGAAACAGGTGATGTATGGATTGGAACACTTGGAGGCTTAAACCGTTTGTCGGCTGGGAAATTTGAAACATTTACTCAGTTCAACAGCGGTCTTCCAAATGATCTGGTTTATTGTGTTATTTGCGATGGAAAAGATGTATGGACTACCACTGGAGGCGGCGCCGGCCATTATGATACTCATACGAAAGAATGGGAAATATTCACAGAAAAGAATGCTCCTATGCATGAACCCTGGACATATGGAGTTTCAGCTGGTGATGGGAAGATCTTTATAGCAGCATGGGGAGGCGGAGTTATTGAATATACGCTAAAGACTAAACAATTTAAAGATTATACCGATCCTGACGGAGAAATGGAAATTGACCTTCTTCCCGATGATGGAGTAGTTCATGATATAACAACCGCAACTTCATGGTCAGATGGCATCTTATGGGTATCAACATACTTTGGTTTAAGTAGTTACGATGGAACACACTGGAAGGGATACTTTGATACTAATAGCGGCCTGGTCAGTAATTTTATCAATTTTATCAGGGCAAAAGGACAGGTAGTATTCATTTGCAGTGATAACGGGTTGAGCAGTACGGATGGCAAAAGCTGGGTTACTTACAAGAAATTCGACAATAGCAATAACGGAAAAGCTATCATAAAAAATTTTGGACTTAACGACGATAGCACAATTAATAAATCCACCAGAGAAATACCATTATCCCCATCCATTGCACATAATTTTATAATTGGCGTTGACGCTGAAGCTGATGTCCTGTGGGTTGCCACATCAAAAGGTGTCAGTCGTGGAGAGTTGCTGAAATAGTTGAAATAGTTGAAATAATGGATAAAAAGCAATTATTGATAGATCTGTCAAAACTTAGCGATGGAGAGCGGGTAGAGATGAAAAAGCTGGGGATTTTAACGGATGATGATAAAATTATCGAATCAGTATATCCTTCCCTGCATACTGAGCGACCTCCGATTAAAAAACACGTGGTGCATGCTCCACAGGTAATAAACGAAGCTTATAACTATCAAAAACCATCATCCTTTTCACGGGCCCTGCGCCTTGATTTTGGCGGTCATAAGGTTTTGCTCATCTCAGGAACAGCCAGTGTGAATGAAGAAGGCAAAACCGAGCACATTGGTGATTTTAAGGCCCAGCTCTGGAGAACTTACGTCAATATTACCAACCTTTTAGCGGCTGAAGGGATGACATGGCATGATGTAGTCAGAACTACTAATTATCTCAGGGATATCGAGAGGGATTATGCCGAATTTAACAAAATCCGCACCTCCTTTTATCAGTGGATGAATCTTGATCCTCTGCCTGCCAGTACAGGGATACAGGCGAGGTTATGCTGGGAGACTTTACTTATAGAGATTGAAGTATATGCAATTTGCAAATCAATTTAATCGCTGGATCATGAAAGCAAAATATTGGATATTAACAATTTTTGTCCTTCTAATAGTGATTCCCGTTTCAGAATTAAATGGACAGGAAAATAAACAAAACTACGGTAAAGCACCTGATGAGATCTTTCCCTATCAAAGGTTTCAGAAAGCCTATAAATATCATTTTCTTGTACCTGTCCAGTTTTATGGAGCTGGTCGTGAGATTCCGCCTCCCACGAATCTTAAGGAGGTAAGGATAGGATTTTTGGGGCCATTGGAAGGTTCAATGATTGTATCACTGGGTACACAGATGCTACAGGGAGCAACTTTGGCAATAGAAGAGGCCAACAAAAAAGGAGGATATCGTGGTATACCTTTTAAATTAATGATACACAATGATGTCGGATTATGGGGAGCTGCAGCCAATGAAATAGTAAAAATGGATGATGAAAAGGTCTGGGCCTGGCTGGGTTCTATTGACGATATAGTTTCTCACGTTGCAATCAGAGCAACTCTTAAACTGGAGATACCAATGGTCTGTCCAGGTGATCCGGATCCTACTTTCACAGAAACAGCAATACCATGGGTAATACGCGTTATTAGCGATGACCGGCAGAGTTGCTATGCCCTGGTCAACCAGATATATAAGAAGGATGGTCATTCCAGGGTCGCAGTGATCAGGGCAAACAACCGGTATGGAAGAGTGGGGATCAAGATATTCTCGGAGACTGCGACTCGTGTGGGTCATCCCATGGTTATGGAAGAGCGTTTTAACGATGGAGAAACAGATTTTAAAACACAACTGGAGAGAATTTTAGTGACATCACCGGATGCTATCCTTATCTGGGGAAACGCTAAAGAATCTGCGCTTATATTACAACAGATACGTGCGATGGGATTAAAGCAACAGGTCTATGGTTCCGACAGGATGGTTAATCCAGAGTTTCTCCAGATTGCCGGTAGTCTGGCAGAAGGTATTGTGACCACTTGTCAGTATAACCCCGACGCTGATATTCCGCAGTTAAAGGCATTTCAGATAAATTATTACAAAAGATTTGGCATAGAACCGGATGTGTTTGCAGCACATGCCTATGATGGCATGAATATAATTATCGGGGCAATTAACAAAGCGGGTCTTAACCGGGTATTGATCCGCGATATGCTCACTGATCTGAAAACTTTTCAGAATTATCCGGGTATCACCGGAAAGATAGTATTCGATGATAGCTGGAATAATATAAAAGACATCTGGATGGCTGAAGTCCATAATGGCAGGTTCAAATTTTCTCCGGCTCCACAAATGGATCCTAAGAATAAAGTAAGCAGTAAAACTGATAATTATTAATCTTACTGGAAAATATACAATGGAAACAAATCCACACTATAGTCCGGAAAATATTGGATTCTCCACTTCTCTCAGGGTTGGTCGCAAGGCAAAGCCTGAGGGAACAATCGTAAATATTGAAGGAGTTAAGATAGGTGGTACTGAGGTGGTCATAATCGCAGGACCGTGTGCAGTGGAGAGCCGGGAACAGCTATTTGAAACTGCCAGGGCAGTTAGAAATGGCGGTGCAAAGATATTAAGGGGCGGCGCTTTTAAACCTCGCTCCTCTCCATACAATTTTCAGGGCTTGGGAGAGGACGGATTGAAACTTCTTGGTCAGATCAGAAAGGAGATTGGTCTACCGGTGGTAACTGAAGTGATGGATACACGACAGGTTGAATTGGTATCATCTTATGCCGACATGCTCCAGATCGGTTCACGCAATATGCAAAACTATCCTCTTTTAAAGGAAGTAGGAATGAGCCGGAAGCCGATATTACTTAAGCGGGGTATGATGGCAACTATTGAAGAGTTTTTACTGGCAGCCGAATATATTCTGAACCAGGGAAACGATCAGGTAATACTGTGCGAGCGTGGAATCCGGACTTTTGAGACTTCTACAAGGAATACACTCGATCTGAGTGCAGTCCCTATGCTAAAACGACTTAGCCATTTGCCTGTAATCGTGGATCCAAGTCATGGGACAGGTCTGAGATGGATGGTGCCAGCAATGGCAAAAGCAGCTGTGGCCGTAGGAGCTGATGGCCTTATCATAGAGGTCCATTATAAACCCGAGGAAGCAATTTGTGACGGCCATCAGTCGCTCGACCATAATGATTTTATTAACCTGATGACCGATCTGAAGAAAATAGCCGAAGCCGTTAACAGAGAAATTTCACTACCGGATCCTTCCTGATGTTAAAGGATCAATGGAATCAATTCATGAAATTATTGAAATTAGCATTTCACGTTAGCCTGATATTTGCAGTGTGGATTTTAGTAGTCCCCGGAATAGAGGCCAGGCAGAATAATGAAGATCCGGATACGATCAAAATCGGACTTTTAGTCCCTTACAATAAATCCCTGGCAGCCGAACATGGCGCCGAAATGGCAATACTTAAAGCTAATGAGGCCGGAGGTTATGAAGGTCATCCATTTCAACTCGTGATACATTCAATGGAAGGATCCTGGGGGACAGGTTCAAAACAAGCCGTTGACCTCATCTTTAAGGACCATGTGTGGGCTATTATGGGTTCTCATGATGGCCGGAACGCACATCTTGTTGAACAGGTTACGGTAAAAACCAATGTAGTTTTTTTATCCTCCTGGGCTAGCGATCCGACTCTGTCCAAGGCTTTTGTACCCTGGTATTTTAACTGTGTACCAAACGATCTCCAACAGGCGAAAGCGTTAACTGAGGAAATATACAACAAAAGGAAAATCAGTAAGGTGGGCACACTATCAGACAACGATTACGATTCCAGACTGGCCTTAAATAGCTTTATAAAAGTAACCAAAACAACCGGTAAGGCAGATCCGGTGCAGTTCTTTTATGATGATTCAACCGGCAATTTCCACATCCTGATTGATCAGATCGATAAAGCTGATATCAGCTGCATTGTTCTGTTCGGAAAACCTGCCGCTTCAATGAAAATAATTAATGAATTGCGAAAAAGAAAAATGAACCTGAAAGTATTTGCCTCATTATCTGTGCTAGGGGAAGAGAAGGGGTCTGTTCCGGAAATGAAAATATATGACAGCGTTGTGCTCGTATCATCCGGATATTGGTTAAGACCTCAGGGAATAGATTTCCGGGACGAATATTATAAGAAATACGGGAATATCCCTGGTGAAATTGCTGCGTATGCATATGATGGAATGAACGTAATTCTTGAAGCAATCAGAAATGCCGGACTCGATCGTGATAAGATGCAGAAATCAATGGCTAAAATACATTATAATGGCGTGACCGGATCAATTCAGTTTGATGACAAGGGGAACCGCGCTGGTGATGCCATGTTGATAGAAGTTAAAAATGGAATCTCTATAGTAAGAGATTAGTATTTTTACCCCAGATATCCTTTTCAGTACTCACCATATTACCCGGCTATAAATTCTTTTTATTTCTTAATTTTGTTATTATGAATCAGGAGGCTATTGTACCTGGTTATATTTTACAGTTAAAAACAATTTTTTTCTGATGAAAAACCCGAAATACTTGTTATTAATCCTCCTTTGCTCTGCTGTTCTGTTCCGTTGCAAGGATACGACAGAGGAGATCAAGAAAAAATCCCTGGATATGATGACCACTCAAACACTGGGCCTTGCTTTTCTGGAGGAGTTCAAACTGGATGAGGCCGAAAAAGCATTTGTGAAGTTTATCAAAATGGCACCAAAAGAGAAACTCGGATATGCTAACCTGGGATTGACCTATCTGAGAATGAATAAGTATCCAGAAGCTGAAAAGCAGCTTTTCAAGGCGATTAAAATTGATCCGAAAGATCCAGATATAAGGTTAATACTGGCTACTGTTTACCAGATGAATGATGAACGCGACAAGGCTATCTCTGAACTTAAAGAGGCTCTTACATTCGCTCCTGAACATGTTAAAATTCTCTATGATCTTACTGAGTTATATTCTGTGGCAACCGATGAGGAATCTCAGCAGCAGAGAAAGAAATACCTGCTTCAACTGGTTGAAAAAGCGCCTGATAATCTTGTTCCTCAGCTCAATCTTACTGATATATATGTCCGTAATGGAGAGACTGATAAGGCGATTGCCCAATTGGAGATAATTCATAAACAATTTCCCGAGTTTCCTAAAGAAGCTGTTGATTATTACAATAAAACCCTCTCATTATTACATAAAGGTGATAAGGATAATGCAATTGTACAATTTACTATTTTTCATAATTATCTAAAGGTCACCTCTCCATATCAGGCAGGTATAATGGATTTAAAGGGACCCGGCGGATCTCTCATTGGTTTTCCTCTCATATCATATGATCAACAGCCGGTATCCCAGTCAGGTGAGAATAAATCAATCCTTGATGTGATTAAATTCACCGATGCAACTGCTTCTGCTGGTCTAAATATTGTCCCTGTTAATACTGAAGATAAAAATGGTGAATTCAAATACTCAACACATGTTGAAGCAGCTGATTATGATAGTGATGGAGACATAGACTTCTACGTTGGAAGCTATGATCAGTCTTCTTCAACCTACAAACACTGGCTGTTCAATAATGAGATGGGCAGATTTAAAGATGTTTCGGAAGAGGCCGGACTAAAACATTCAGGTAAGGAATCCTCGGCTGCATTTGCTGATTATGACAACGACGGTTTTCTCGATCTATATATAGTGAAGGAAGGTGGCGATATCTTGTACAGAAATGCCGGCAAAGGAATTTTTGAAAACGTTACGGACAAAGTACAGGTTGGCAGCAAGACCGGTGGAAATAAAGCTCTTTTTTTCGATATGGACCACGACGGAGATCTTGACTTATACGAAACCAGATCCAATTCAAATCTTATGTTCAGGAATAATGGAGATGGCACATTCCAGGAACAGGCAGAAAAAATGGGATTGTCGTGCAAGAACGCCAATAGTCAGGAAGCAGCTTTTGGCGATTTTGATGATGACGGAGACATCGACCTCTTTACAGTAAATGAGAATTCCACAAACAACCTGTTTTCAAATCAGCGGCAGGGATTTTTTAAAGATGTTACTGAAGAAAGCGGACTGAAAAGTACCGGTGGTTCCGATGCTGTAGCCGTGGGTGATTGCAATAATGACGGATTTTTTGACATCTTTGTAACTTCTGTTAATGTTGGCCGGAATGAACTATTCCGTAATAAAGGGAATGGCACTTTTGAACCTGCAAAAAATTCAAAAGAAATGTTTTCAGCCCTTCAGCATGTAAGAGTTTATGATGTAAAGTTTTTTGATTTCGACAATGATGGATATCAGGATCTTATTATTGCAGGTGAATCTGAAGAAAAAGACAGTCGCGGAGTATTCCTTTATCATAACGATGGAAAAGGAAATTTTGAAGATGTATCCCGATTGCTACCCGATGAACCAAAATCAGGGAAACAGATAACATTATTTGATTATAATAACGACGGTGACCTTGATGTGGTAATTGCCGGTGTGAATGGCGGAATTACCCTCTTACGAAACGACGGTGGCAATAATAACCACTATGTTAAAATGAATCTG
>Ga0207931_1000558_pt1 | contig 13697 bp, 12 predicted proteins | sample NGESurdeep092012_2_FD_184478 | JGI IMG/M metagenome (GOLD analysis project Ga0207931, IMG submission 184478) | Arctic peat soil microbial communities from Barrow, Alaska - NGEE Surface sample 415-1 deep-092012 (SPAdes) | ecosystem: Environmental > Terrestrial > Soil > Wetlands > Peat ...
GGAACCTCCGGTCCGAGGTACCGCGCGATCGGGCCCATGTCGCGGTGCGTCAGTTTGAACCACGCCCGCGCGAAGGCGTCCGCCAACTCGTCCGGGTTCTCCAGGAAGCGTCGGGAGATCGGCTCGTAGATCGGGTCCAACCGCAGGGCGAGGTCCGTGGTGAGCATCACCGGGGGGTGCGTCTTCGACGGATCGTGGGGATCGGGCACGACGCTCGTCGCGGCGGGGTCCGTCGGAACCCACTGCCACGCACCGGCAGGGCTCTTCGTCAGCTCCCACTCGTAGCCGAACAGGGTCTGGAAGAAGCTGTTGTCCCAGGTGATGGGGGTGGGGGTCCAGGCGCCCTCCAGCCCGCTGGTGACGGTGTCGTCACCGCTGCCGGTGCCGAAGCTGTTCCGCCAGCCCAGGCCCATGTCCTGCAGCGGGGCCGCCTCGGGCTCGGGGCCGACGTACCTGTCGGGATCGGCCGCGCCGTGGGTCTTGCCGAACGTGTGGCCGCCGGCGATGAGCGCCACGGTCTCCTCATCGTTCATCGCCATCCGAGCGAACGTCTCGCGGATGTCCCTGGCCGCGGCACGCGGATCCGGGGTGCCGTTCGGCCCTTCCGGGTTCACGTAGATCAGGCCCATCTGTACGGCACCGAACGGTTTCGCGAGGTCCCGGTCGCCGGTGTAGCGCTCGTCTCCGAGCCACTGGGCCTCGGAACCCCAGTAGACCTCCTCGGGCTGCCAGACATCCGCGCGCCCCCCGGCGAAGCCGAACGTCTTGAGGCCCATCGACTCCAACGCGCAGTTGCCGGCGAGGATCATCAGGTCGGCCCAGGAGATCTTCCGCCCGTACTTCTGCTTGACCGGCCAGAGCAGCCTGCGGGCCTTGTCCAGGTTCGCGTTGTCGGGCCAACTGTTCAGCGGCGCGAACCGCTGCATGCCGGCCCCCGCGCCACCACGACCGTCACTGATGCGGTAGGTGCCGGCGCTGTGCCACGCCATCCGGATGAACAGCGGTCCGTAGTGGCCGTAGTCGGCCGGCCACCAGTCCTGCGACGACGTCATCAACTCGACGAGGTCCTTCTTCACGGCCCCGAGGTCCAAGGCGGTGAACTCCGCGGTGTAGTCGAAGTCGCCGCCCATCGGATCGGACTTGGCGGAGTTCTGGCGCAGAACGCTCAGGTTCAGCCGATCCGGCCACCAGTCCCGGTTCGACGTGCCCAGGGGGTCCCTGTGGGTCACTCCCGCGACCGGGCACGTGCCGTCGCGTTCCTCGTTCATCTCGCCGACGACTGCATCAGGACTGTCAGGCATGGGGATCCTCCCGGTTTTCAAGTGATGAGTTCAGGAACGGGGTGCGGTGGAGCAGTCGAGGCACAGGCCCCGGTAGGTGACCTCGGCCTCATCGACGCCGTTGGACGCGGTCAGGTGCGGGGGCGATACCAACGGCCCGGGCGACGTCGGTGAGGAACCCCGCGGCCTGCAGGTGTGGTCGTGGTTGTCCCCACACCGCGACTCGTAGCGCGCTCGTCGTCCGGGGCCATCGGCACCAACATCTCGGTGGACAGGGCGTCGAACCTGCCGGTCGACCCGTCGTCGAGTTCCGCCGGGCGACAGTGGCGGATCCGGTGCTAGGCGCTGTCCGGCGGAAGGTGACGCAACCGACAGCGACGCCGACACCGGTAATGCAGTAACGGCCAAGGTGGAAATGCGCTTCATGACGGTCCCCCTTCCTCCACCGGCCCCATCGATCAGCCTTCACCGGTCACAGCCGGAACAGGAAGGGCCGAAGGTCGGTAGTGAACATTGGTTCCAGCTATCAGGTGGGAGGCAAAAGGAAACCTCGCCCAACCTCAAGCCCAGGTAAGGCGTCGGTTCGCGCGGGTGGTGGTGCTCACACCTGACTGCTGCTGGTTGCAGGTGGGGACCTTAGCCCCTGACCGAAGACCACGACCTCGATCACAATCCGGGTAGTTGTGTCGATCTTGGGAGGACTGCGGTTGTGACCGCGATGGCGCATAGCATGTGGGCCGCGAACAAGGAGCGGGCGCTGTTTGTCGTGTCCACGGTGCTGTTGCTCGCCGGAGGAGCCGCGTGGCTGCTGTCCGCCTCCACCACGGCGGCAGCATTGTGGGTCGCGGGCACCGTTCTGGGTCTGGTGTTCTCGGTGGGCTGGACGGTCACCGCGATCCGCCGCGGCCAGTTGAGCGTTGACGTCATCGCGGTGCTGGCCCTGGCCGGTGCGCTGGTGGTCAACGAGCCGTTCGCCGGCGCGATGATCACGGTGATGTTGGCCAGCGGCCAGTTGCTGGAGGCCCGGGCGGCGGCGCGGGCACGCCGGGAGTTGAGCCTGCTGGTCGAGCGGGCCCCGCGGTCGGCGCGCCGCCACGTCGCCGGCGCGGTCGTCGAGGTCCCGGTGGATGACGTGGTGGTCGGTGACCGGCTACTGGTCGGCACCGGAGAGATCGTCCCGGTGGACGGCCGGTTGCTGTCGACTGCCGTGTTGGACGAGTCTGCATTGACCGGTGAGCCGCTGCCGGTCGAGCGGATCACCGGCGACGACGTGCGCAGCGGCGTGGTCAACGCGGGGCAGCCGATCGACCTGCTGGCGACCGCGGTCGCCGCCGAATCCACCTACGCCGGCGTGGTCCGCCTGGTGGAGCAGGCCCAGGCCTCGTCGGCGCCGTTCGTGCGCGCCGCCGATCGAGTCGCCATCTACTTCGTCCCGCTCACGCTGATCCTGGCCGGGGTGTCCTGGGCGGTCAGCGGTGACCCGGTGCTCGCCGTCGCGGTGCTGGTCGTCGCAACGCCGTGCCCGCTGCTCCTGGCCGCCCCGATCGCCATCATGTCCGGGCTCTCCCGGGCCGCACACGTGGGTGTCGTCATCAAGGGTGGTGGCGCGCTGGAGGCCCTGGCCGGCGGGCAGGTGATGCTGTTCGACAAGACCGGCACCCTGACCCAGGGACACCCGGTCCTGGCCGAGGTGATCACCGCGGGTGGATTCGACGCCGACGAGGTGCTGCGACTCGCCGCGTCCCTGGACCAGGTGTCGCCGCACGTGCTGGCCAGCGCGATCGTCACCGGCGGCACCCGGCGCGGGCTGGCCCTGCAGATGCCCGAGAACGTCCAGGAGGTGCACGGCTACGGCCTGGAAGGAACCGTCGGCGGCCACCGGGTCAGGCTCGGCAAGGCATCCTGGATCGTCGGTGACACCGCGCCGCCCTGGGTCCGTCAGGTGCGCCGACGCGCCGACCTGGACGGCTCACTCACGGTGTTCGCCGCCGTCGACGACGAGCCCGCGGGGGCGTTCCTGCTGCAGGACGCGATCCGGCCCGACGCCCCCAGGATGGTGCGGGCACTGCGCACGGCCGGGATCACCCGCGTCGTGCTGGTCACCGGCGACCGAGCCGACATCGCGGAAATGATCGGCCGCATCGTCGGTGTGGACACCGTGCTCGCCGACTGCGACCCCGCGGACAAACTCGCCGCGATCGAGCGGGAAACCGCGAACGGCGCGACGATCATGGTCGGCGACGGGGTCAACGACGCTCCCGCGCTCGCCGCTGCCGGGGTGGGGGTCGCGCTCGCCGCGCGCGGCGCGACCGCGTCCTCCGAGGCCGCCGACGTCGTGCTCACCGTTGACCGGATCGACGCCCTGGGCGACGCGATCCTGATCGCGCGCCGCTCGAAAAGGATCGCGCTGCAGGCCGTCCTCGTCGGCATGGGCCTGTCGCTGGTCGCCATGGTCGCCGCCGCCGTCGGGCTGCTGCCACCCGCAGCGGGCGCGGTCGTGCAGGAGGTCATCGACGTGCTGGCGATCGGCATCGCGCTCCGGGCCGTCCTGCCCGGTGCGGTCCACACCATCGCCATGCCCGCCGCGGACATCGCCACCGCGGTCCGGCTACGGGCCGAACACGACGCCACGCTGCCACTGATCGAGCAGATCCGTTCGGTGGCCGACGAACTGTCCTCGCACAACTGTGATCTCGAACCGCCGCGGGCCCTGCTGAGCCGGTTGGAAGGCGAGCTGCTGCCGCACGAGCGGGCCGACGAGGAACTGCTCGTTCCCCTGGTCGACCGGGCACTGGGCGGCACCGACGCGACCGCCGCGATGAGCCGCACCCACGCGGAGATCGAGCACCAGGTCTCCCGGCTGAAGCGGCTGCTGCAGGCACTGGGCGGGGACCCCGTCCAACCCGAGGACGCGATCGAGCTCCGCCGCCTGCTCTACGGGCTGTACGCCGTGCTCCGGCTGCACAACGCGCAGGAGGAAGAGGGCGCGTTCAGCCTCGTGCCCGACGGAGCCGCGAGCCACACCGCGTAACTGCACACGGCCCCGGCGGGCCATGACCACAACCGCCTTTCACCGCCAAGTCTTCTTCTGGAGGAGATCCCCATGTGGGCAGCATTGAAGAAAGCCGTCACCGGTGTCACCGAATCCCTGGGGATCGAAATCCCCGGACTCCCGGTCGATCTCGGATCCCTGGGCGACTCCGTCGCGACCGTCACCCAGGGCGTCACCGACACTGCAGCCGGTTCCCTCGACAGCCTGACAGCGGTCGGCGACCAGGTTGCCGGAGCCGCGGCCGGTGTCACCGAGAACGTCTCCGACATCCCGGCCACCATCGACTCGGCCACCCTGGCTGTGCCCGCCGTCACCGAAGCACTCCAGGCCGGCGCCAACACGTCCAAGTAGCCCTCACCCACGCCTTCGACCACGCCCCTCAACGTCTCCTGTTGGAGCCAGTTGATTCCGATTGGCGAACCGCAATCGGCACGCCGGCGGTTCGATCTCGTGTTGCCGCGACCAAGATCATTTTCGTTCCGCGGGGGATCCCCTGCGGAACTCAAATGATCATGAGCGACAGCCCCTGGGCACAGCAGCCTGGCGCCCGTTGGCGGTTCGACCATTGACACAGCCGGGTCCGCGGTTAACGGTGAGCATCTTGCGATCGGCTTGCGGGACCTGACAAACAGGGTTAGGCGTCCGGCCCGTTGGCCTGAAGCTCCAGCGCAGTCGAGAGTTCTGCATGATCGCTCATGTCGTCGAAGCGTTGCTCGGTGAGGACGCTCTTCAGTGTTGTTCGATTTCGGCGACACGATTGCCGGTGTCGTCGGGCGCTTGCCGCCCGTGGGTGGTGGGGAAGACCAGCTTGGCGCGCCGATCGGCCGGATCAGGGCGTCGCTCGAAGTAACCTAGCCGTTCCAGCTCACTGACGAGCTCCGAGGTGGTAGCCAGGCTCAACTGCGCCCCGCTCGCCAGGTCCGTCAGCCGGATGCCGTTGACGCCCACGTTGCCGAAGATGTGCAAATGGGGTTCGCGCAGGTCGGCGCAACCGCGCTCGCCCGCTGGTGAGAAGAGTTCGGTGCGGAACTACCGGAGCAATCGTTCGTTGACCAGTCGAAGGTCGGCGGCGATGTCAATCGAAGGAAATCGTGAAAGTCTGAATCTCGAGGAGACGCAGCGGGTTGGACCGAAGCCAAGAGCGGCGAAACTCTCACCTCACGCGGGCAGCAACTGCTTTCGAAGGCTTTCCGCCCCGTCGCCGCTCAGCTGCGGCAACGTTGCGAGCCGGCCGGTGAGCAACACCAGGACAGCGGCGATCGGCCCCCGAATCTCGCGGCCCTGTCCGACTGACCAGGGCACGTCGGTGGCGGTGAACCGAAAACCCTGGATGGGAACCGTGTAAAAAACGCGCGCCATTCGCTTGCCGTGCTGCGCCCAAACCCTCGTGGCAACGACCGCTGACGCGCCTCTGGGCATTGCGAGTTCGCGGTGCAACGGGATCGCGATGTCCTGCCCGTGCACGAGGATATCGGTCAGGGTCTCGAGGCTTGTCACACCCACGTTGTGCCGGCGCGAGCCGACCATCGCCCGGATCTCGGCGATCAGACGTTCGGTGGGTTGATCAGCCTTGATCCGCGCGGACGTGCGGATCATCCGGTTGACGCCGCCGAGGGTGCTCGGGTGTGTGATCACGGACCGCAGTGCTGCACCCATGCCGAGCTGCTGCAAGGTGAGGTGGGCGGCGACGTCGCGGACTGTCCAGCCTCTGCACAGCGAGGGGTGCCGCCATTCGTCGTCCGAGAGTTCTTCGAGTAGGTCGGCCGTGCGGCGCCGCTGGCTGTCGATCGCGGCCCATACGTCGTCTTCATTCATGATCTCCGCCTCGACGTCAGGTGAAAACGGGTGGACTGGTGCGGGTGCGTTTGAGTTCGAAGAAGTTCGGAAATCCAGCGAGGAGCCGTGCTCCGTCGAACACGCGCAGTGCAGCTGGACCCCGCGGAATCGAATTGAGCACCGGTCCGAAGAAGGCAGTCCCGTCGATGTGGATGATCGGCGTTCCAGCCTCGCGGCCAACACGATCGATTCCGGCGTTGTGACTGCGGCGCAGCGCGTCGTCGTACTCGGTCGAATCCGCTGCAGCCGCCAGCCTCTCCGGCAGTCCGGCTTTCTGCAGTGCCCCGACGACGGCGGCTCGCAACTCATCCTGTGGTGGGTACCGCCAGTGGTCGAAGATCGCATTCCCAAAGGCTGTGTACAGATCGCGTAAGACATCCTCGCCGAATTGCGCTGCGGCGGCGGTCGCCACGCGCGACGGCCCACAGCACCGGATGGTGTTGGCCAGGTACGCCGGATCCTCTTCCCGATGCTCGTTGAGCATCCGCAGACTCATCACGTGGAACCGGAGCTCGAGTGCGCGTGGTTGCTCCACCTCCAACAGCCATCGGGAGGCAATCCACGCATACGGGCACACGGGGTCGAAATAGAAGTCCACGACGGTCGACTCGCCAGCCACGGCTACCTCACAATCGCCGGCTCATCTAGTACGCTGTTGGTACGAATTTACTTCGTACATAGGACTATTGCAAGGGGTTAGTGGATGCCTGAGGACTTACCCGTCTCGTTGCTGATGTTCATCGCGGCCCGCGCTGCGGAGAACCGGATCCTCGAGGCGGTGCAGCGCGCTGGCTACGACGACATCACCGTGGCCCAGGCCCGCATCGCCGCGCGTATCGGCCCCAACGGGACTCGGCTCGGCGAACTCGCCGAGCAGGCCCAGGTCGCCAAGCAGACGGCGACCGCTCTGGTGGACCGGCTCGAACGCGCCGGCTACGTGCAACGAACGGTCGATCCCACCGACGCCCGTGCACGGTTGGTTCGCATCGCCAAACGCGGCGCCGAGATCATCCCCATCGCTCGGGTCGAGGAAGCCAAGATCGAAGCCGAATGGACCGAACACCTCGGCCCACGCAGGATGAAGCAGCTACGCGACGCGCTCAATCTGCTCCGCGAGATCACCGACCCCTACCAGGGGCCGAACGGCCGCAGCTAGCATCACAAGGTCGATCGTCGCATCTTGGGCCCCCACACCGACGGCGAGTCCTACCACATGCGCGACGCCCGAACTGTTTTGCGTCTGACACCCAACGGCACTACACCGAAGCGGTCAGGACCTTCCCAGCCGTCTCAATCCCAGGCTGCTGGACACCGCCACGCAGGTGACCCCGGTGACTGCGAGGCCGGAACCCGAACGGAACGCAGGGCTCGATCCGGGGGCCTCTACGTCCATGATCGCTATCGTGCCGCAGGGGATCCTCCTGTGGGACCGACTTGGCCGGCGCTCCGCACCTTGCTGAAGACGCGGTGAAAGTGGGTCAGCTGATGTTTCGATTCGCTGCGACCCGGGCGTCGGCGAACCTGTGCGGCGATTATCGAATTGGTTGTAGATCTACCTTGCGGGATGGACCAGTCGTGGCGGCCGATTGAGCCTTCTGCCGCGGCGAGGTCGACCGCGCGATGCCGGGCGCCGTCGACGTGACCTGCCGGGACCAGGCCGAGCATCGGTATACCGAGCGCGTGCACGCCGCCTCCAGATCGATCGCTTTTTGGGGGTGGTGTGTTGACCATGGAGACCGCCCTGTTCGCTTTACGCCGTCCTTCTGGAATGCCTGTGGCAAAACCGCAGGAGGTATCAGGTGCCGGCTGCCGTCGTAGCGGTCGACGGCCGCTGCGTGAGTTCACGGAGCTTCGGACTTTGGTCTCAGTGGTTTCGACGTCGGGCGGTTGGGATGAGTTCGGTATCTCCGTAGCTGTTGTCGTCGGGGTTGACGGTGACGCCAGGCGCTACCAGTTCGTCGATGCGGTCCAGGACGTCGGCGCTCAGGGTGACGTCGGCGCCCGAGAGCTGCGATTCGAGCTGTTCCATGGTGCGGGGTCCGATGATCGCGGTGGTGACGGCCGGGTGGTTGATCACGAACGCGATGGCCAGGTCGATCAGGGTCATTCCCTCCTGTTCGGCCAGCTGGGCCAGGTTCTCGACGATCTCGAGTTTGTGCTGGTTGGCTTCGGTGGTCATGTCGAAGCGCGCCTTCGGCCGGGCCGCTGAGGTCGGGTTTGCGGCGTTGTCTTTGCGCCAGCGGCCGGACAGCCAGCCACCACCGAGGGGGCTGTACGTGAGGATGCCCATGCCGTGCCGCAGGGCGGTGGGTAGCACGTCGGACTCGATGCCGCGCACCAGGATCGAATAGGGTGGTTGCTCGGTGACGAACCGTTCCAGTCGGCGGTCGCGGGCGGCCCATTGGGCCTCGACGATCTGGCTGGCGGCGTAGGACGAGGAACCGATGTAGCGGATCTTGCCCTGCCGCACCAGGTCGGTGAGGGCGCTCAGGGTTTCCTCGACGTCGGTGTCCTGGCTGGGTCGGTGGACTTGGTAGAGGTCGATGTAGTCGGTTCCCAGTCGGCGGAGTGAGTCCTCGACCGACCGCATGATCCAGCGGCGCGAGCCACCGCGGTGGTTGGGTTCGTCGCCCATCGGCATGAAGAACTTGGTGGCCAGGACGATGTCGTCGCGGCGGCCGGTGAGGGCCTTGCCGACGATGCGTTCGGACTCGCCGGCGGAGTAGACGTCGGCGGTGTCGACGAAGTTGATACCGGCATCCAGCGCCCGGTGGATGATGCGGATCGAGTCGGTTTCGTCGGCGTTCCCCCACGGGCCGAACATCATCGTGCCCAGGCACAAGGGGCTGACCGATACGCCGGTCCGTCCGAGAATTCTGTTTTCCATGGTCGATCAAGCCTCTCGAGGTTGGTGCTGGGACAACGGTTTTCCTGGCGTGTGCTGCCGGTGGGATTCCCCGGGCGCGCTCGCTACGGCTTGATCATCACTTTGAGAGCCTCGCGGGCGTCCATGGCTGCGTAGCCCTGCGGGGTGTCCTCGATCGAGACGGTGCGGTCGAAAACCTTGCCCGGGTTGAAGGTGCCGTCGAGCACGGCGGGCAGTAGCTGCTCGATGTAGGCCCGCACGGGTGCCGGCCCGCCGGTCAGGGTGGTGTTCTTGCCGAAGAACGACCAGCCGATCGGGCCGTTTTGATACTGCGGGACGCCGACACGCGAGATGACCCCGCCGGAGCGGACGATGCCTACTGCCTGCTCGTAGGCGGGCAGGTGGCCGACGGCCTCCAGCACCTTGGCGGCGCCGCCCTTGGTCAGTTCCAGGACGGCGTTGATGCCGTCTTGGCCGCGCTCGGCGACCACATCGGTCGCCCCGAATTCGCGGCCGAGATTGGTGCGGGCTTCGTGCCGGCCCATCAGGATGATGCGCTCGGCACCGAGCTGGTTGGCCGACAGCACGGCCAGCAGTCCCACCGCGCCGTCGCCGATGACCGCGACGGTGTCACCGGCGGTGACGCCGGCTCGGTGGGCGGCGTGCCAGCCGGTGCCGTACACGTCGGACAGGGTCAGCAGCGAGGCGAGCAGACCCTCGTCGGCCGTCGCCGGGTCGACGCCGGGCACCTTGACCATGGTGCCGTCGGCCAGCGGCACGCGGACGGCTTCGGCCTGGCACCCAGCAGTGCCAAGGTCGGCGTCGTTCCAGAACCCGCCGTTGACGCAGGAAGTCTGCAGCCCGGCCCGGCAGAACTCGCACACGCCGCAGGAGATGGCGAACGGGGCGATGACGAAATCCCCTTTCGTCAGGGTCTTCACCTCGGGACCGACGTCCGTGACGACGCCGATGAGCTCATGTCCGATGCTGGTGCCGCGAGGCTTTTCGGGGGCGGAGCGGTAAGGGTGCAGGTCGCTGCCGCAGACGCAGGCACGGGTGACCTGCACCAGGGCGTCACTGGGTTCGACCAGCTCGGGGTCGGGCGCGTCGGTGACGCGGACGTCGCCGGCGGCGTAGATGAAGGTGGCACGCATGAAGGAGCCTGCTTTCGTTCGTTCGTTTGGTTAGTTTAGTTAGTTAGGTGGTGATCTCGTTGATGGCGGCGAGGGCATTGAGGGCGCGCGGGTAACCGATGAACGGCACGAGCACCGTCAGCACGGCCAGCAGCCGGGCGCGGATGTTGCCGACGTTGAGGTTGCCGGTGACGTGTCCGCGTACTTGGGCGTCTGCTCCGCCGAGGGCGGCGAGCATCGCGAAGGTGAGCAGTTCCCGGGTCGGCAGGTCGAGGCCGCCGCGGGCGACGGTGTCGCCGAAGCAGTTGCCGGTCAGGTAACGCTGGAAGTGCTTGCAGTCCTGCGGGGCGTCGGCGTGCATCCTCTCGACGCGGCCGCCGCCGACGATGCGTTCCTGCACCTGCTGGCCACGTTCATGTCGGGTTTCGGGGGTGCTGGTGGCTTGCCTGGGGAGCGGCAGCTCGACACCGGCGGCCCTGAGGATGTCGTTCACGGCGTGCAGGAAGTCGAACACGCGGGCCAGGCCGACATAGGGCAACGCTTGGTAGACGAGCTCTTTGAGCTCTGTCGCGCTGACACCGGCTTTGGCCAGTCCGGCGGTGGCCAGCACCCGGAATTCGGCCAGGCCACCGGCCGCCAGGACGGCGGCCAGCTGAACAAAGAGGCGGGTGTGCAGGTCGACGCTGTCGTCCAGGTCCGCGGCGTCGGCGAGGATCTCGTCGAAGGCGAAGTTGTCGAAATATGCGATGAACTCGGGATCGGTCCGGGCCAGCGCGGAGTCGCGCTCGCCGAAAAGTTGGTCGTGGTGGGCCTTCGCGGCGTTGCTGATCGTCATGGGTCAGACCTGCGCTGCGGTGTACTGCTGGTCGGTGACCGGTTCCAGCCAGGTCGTCGCTTCGGCGTCGCCTGCGGCGTCCAGGATCGCGTAGTGGCACATCATGTTGTCGGCGGTGCCGCCGTGGAAGTGTTCCTCACCGGCCGGGGTCCACACGCTCTCACCCGCGCGCAGCACCACGGTGTGGCCGTCGCGGGTGCCGACCAGGCCGACGCCGTCCGTGCACACCAGCAGCTGCCCGTTGGCGTGACGGTGCCAGTTGGTGCGAGCGCCTGGGGTGAACCGGACCAGCCCGACGGTCAATTCGGACGTGCCATCGCCGTTGAAGACCGGGGTCATCCAGACGTCGCCGGTGAAGTTCGCCGCCGGTGTCTTCACCGTCGTCGTGGTGGTGTTCTTGTTCATGTCTCTCCTTGAACGAGGTGCTGCTCAGGCGGGGTCCAGGCGCAGGGTGGTCTCGCGTGCGGGCTGGGCGGTGATCCGCGTGACCGGGCCGGCCCAACGTCCGTACTTGGCTCGGTAAGCCTGATCGAGCGTGTGGTCCAGCCCGGTGTCGTCGCCGACATGGTTCCCAACTTCGACGAACTTCACATCGCGGCCGAGCCGCCCGACGGTCACCACGCCGGCGTGACTGGATTGGACGCCGCGGTACCACGCAGCTTCTGGGCCGTTGACGGACCTGACGTAGAACGAGTCACCTTCGCGGACCACCCAGACGATCCGCGAGGTTCGCAATGACCCGTCGCCGCGGCGGGTGCTCACCTCGATCTCGTCGGCTCGGCCTACGGCGGCCAGTTCAGTCGACGTCCAAGAGACGATCGGTGCGGTGTGCCGGGGCATGGTGGTGTCGGATGTGCTCACCTGAACCAGTCAAGCCCTGGTTGTCCGCGCCCGGGAGTGCCTGCACTTCCAGGTAATGCCAGTGCCTCCTTCGCCCTCACAACCGGGCCTACCGTGGAACGCGTGGATAACCACGCCGAGATCCGTGACTTCCTCGCCTCCCGCCGCGCTCGGATCACCCCAGGACAGGCCGGGCTGCCCGCCTACGGCGGCAACCGGCGCGTCAAGGGCCTCCGCCGCGAAGAAGTCGCACTGCTCGCCGGCGTGAGCATCGACTACTACGTCCGGATGGAACGCGGCAACCTCGCCGGCGTATCCGATCGGGTGCTCGAAGGCGTCGCGAACGCGCTGCAGCTCGATGACGCCGAACGCGAGCACCTGCGCTCCCTGGCCCAGGCCGCAGGACCCACCACTTCGCGCCGGCCACGGCAGGCTCCCGCCGCGGTGCGCCCGGTCATCCAGCAGGTTCTCGACGCCATCGCCGATGCCCCCGCCTGGGTACGCAACACCCGCCACGACATCATCGCCATGAACCTCATGGCCACGGCCCTATATTTCCCAGTCCTGCAGTCCGCGGCCGCCGGCGCAACCAACAGACGGCCCGCCAACACCACCCGATTCATCTACCTCGACCCCGCTGCCCGCGATTTCTTCATCGACTTCGACCGCATTGCCACCGACGCCGCAGCCATGCTTCGCCTCGAAGCCGGACGCCACCCCCACGACAAAGACCTCATCACCCTGGTCGGCGAACTATCCACCCAATCCGAACTATTCAGTCAGCACTGGGCCTCCCAGAACGTCACGTTCCATCGCAGCGGCCGCAAACGGCTCCGACACCCGGCAGTCGGCGAACTCGACCTCAATTTCGAAGCAATGGAACTACCCTCCGACCCTGCCCTGCAGCTCAACATCTACACCGCCGACCCAGACACCCCGACCGCTGACGGGCTCAAGATTCTCGCGACCTGGGCAGCCACCCGCTCCGCCGAGTCGGCAACGATAAACGCACGATCGGCCGCATCTGAATAGACCACTGGCGAACGGATGAGATCCCACCCAGCGCACGCTCTACCAATGACGCTGTTTCCATCATTGGCGCCGAAGGCGCATGCGCTCCCCACAACCGGGGCCTCTCCGACATAGTTGCGAGGTCCTTCACCCGCGGCGACGTGATCACACCGAAGAAGGTCCGAACCCAGAACTTCGACCCCAGAACACTTGTGACAGTGTCACTGTCAGTGGCCCAGTGTCGGTAATGACCATGAGAACCGAACTGGCCCCCGCGGCAGATGTGCGGATCGGCGATTGCGTCCCGGACGGGCATGGTGCGCCCGCAGTCGTGACGTCGACCCGCTGGCAAGGCGTCGGCGGGGGCGTGGTCAATCGCGCTGGCCGACCATCCGACCCGGGCAAGTCTTCGAAGGTAGAGACCTGGTGGCCCGCGCCGTCCTCTTCGGGTCAGCTCGGGCACCACCCGACATGGGCCAACGATGCCCGCACCCGACTGCGGCTCACCTGCTGAGAAATGCGTGCCGAAGGGGACCCGGCGGCGGATCAGCGCCGGCAACGACCAGACCAGAGGCTTCCCTGGAGGCCGCGCCGCCCCTCACCGTGTCACAGGGCTGACAGACCGCATCCAGAACTGACCCGGCGCGGCCCACGGGACTCCGAGCCTGCAGGTGAGTTCTCGGCGTTCGGGAGTCGGACGGTGTCGACGTCAGGTCACGAGGTCGGGCGAGAAGTAGTCGCGCAGTAGGACGATCTCCCCGTCGCGCATGCGGAAGATCTTCAGAAGGGACACGATCCGGATCCCGTCGGGGCTGTCGAAGGCGGGGTCAATCTCGACCACGAA
>Ga0207931_1000559_pt1 | contig 13696 bp, 13 predicted proteins | sample NGESurdeep092012_2_FD_184478 | JGI IMG/M metagenome (GOLD analysis project Ga0207931, IMG submission 184478) | Arctic peat soil microbial communities from Barrow, Alaska - NGEE Surface sample 415-1 deep-092012 (SPAdes) | ecosystem: Environmental > Terrestrial > Soil > Wetlands > Peat ...
CGCCCGCCGCGAGTCGGCGGCGGCCACCGGCGTGCCGACGCTTGGCTCCAGGTGCCGGCAGGCGGTGGACTCGTTGGCATGGCATGACGGCTCCTTTCGTCATGGGGCGGCGGTGGGTAGACCAAGGGCACCACGGGCCGCCCGTTCCGAACAGGATGACAGTAGTATGGTGGTCGGGCGAGCCTCTGGGGACCACCGGCAGATTCCCCCCCTGGATGGCGCGGTGCGGTAGAGTACCGCTGCGAGCTTCCACCCACCCGCAAGGAGGGTCCGTCATGGCCGTCGAGGTCACCCGCGAGGGCGCCGTCGCCGTCGTCACCATCAGTCGCCCCGAGGCGCTGAACGCGCTCAACACCCAGACCAACGAGGAGCTGCTCGCCGCCGTGCGCGAGCTCTCCGCCGACGAGTCGGTGCGCGCCGTGGTGCTCACCGGCGCAGGCGACAAGTCGTTCGTGGCCGGCGCCGACATTGCCGAGATGAAGGACTTCACCGCCGAGCAGGGACGCCGATTCGGCACCCTCGGCCAAGCCGTGATGAGCGGCGTCGAGGCGTCACCGCAGCCGTGGATCGCCGCCGTCAACGGCTTCGCCCTCGGCGGCGGCTGCGAGCTTGCCCTGGCCTGCGACATCCGCATCGCAAGTGAGAACGCCAAGTTCGGCCAGCCGGAGATCAATCTCGGTATCACTCCCGGATTCGGCGGGACCCAGCGTCTGCCGCGTGCGGTCGGCGACGGTTGGGCCAAGTACCTCGTTCTGTCGGGCAGGTACGTACGAGCCGACGAGGCCTTGCGCATCGGGCTCGTCCAGGTGGTAGTGACCAAGGACGAGCTCATGACCCAGGCGATGACGCTCGCCGAGGAGCTGGCCGGCAAGAGCCCGCTGGCGATGCGCTACTGCAAGGCAGCCGTGCAGGCGGCGTCCAACAGCGACGTCACGACCGGGCAGGGGATCGAGCGCGATCTGTTCGCCCTGGCGTTCGCCAGTGAGGATCAGAGCGAGGGGATGAACGCCTTCCTCGAGAAGCGCACGCCGGAGTTCAACGGGCGCTGAATGCGAGGGGCCGGTGGGGGCGGCCCGCGGCCGCCCCCACCGGCCCCTCCTCAGACGTCGACGGCCTCGGCCAGCCGCGCCAGCGCCTCGTGCACGCCGGGAGTGGCGCGCACGAGCACGTCGGCCTCTTCGATGACCGGCCCTGGCGTCTCGGCGGTGACCGCGGCGAGGGCGCAGGCATCGCGCCGGGCGTCACGCCGGCCCCACTCGTGCACCGCCTTGAAGCCGGTGACATCTGTGTGGTCGTCGCCGCAGAAGATCGCCGCCAGGTAGTCCTCGCCGTCCAGAAGCTTGCGCGTCGCGGTGCCCTTCGTGAACGGGAGTGGTGGCCGCACCTCGAACACGTAGTGGCCGGTCGAGATGGCCAAGCCGCAGGCGCGCGCCGGCTCGACGACGCGGGCGATGATCTCGTGCCGCGTGACCGCTGGGTCGGGTGCCAGGCGGTAGTGGACGGCGAGGACCGTGCGCTTGTTCTCGAGCACGATCCCGAGCGTCTCGCAGTCGAGGTCACGGCCGGCTGCGTCGGTCACGGCTTGCACCTGCGCGACGTAACGCTCGGCCTGCGGCTCGGTCTGCACGCTCCCGTCGCTGCGCATCACCTCGAGGCCGTGCGTGCCCACGTACGTGGCGCCGTCCAGCGGGATCATGCTGCGCCCGTCGTCGAGGCCGCGGCCCGTGACGAAGGCGACCAGGCCCAGGCGCCGGGCGAGGACGGCAAGGATCTCGCGGGTGGCCTCCGGCACCGCGGCCTCGGCGGGCCGGGAGACGATGGGCGAGATGGTGCCGTCGATGTCGCAGAACAACGCCGTGGACCACGGCGCGGCGGCGGCGGCGCGCACGAAACCGTTCAGCCTCTGCGCGCCCTTGAGGATATCTTCCGTGTGCTCCACGCTCCTCCCTGCGGCCCCGTCGGCCACAGGGTACCCGATGCCGAGGGGCACGCGCCAACGACGCCGCTGGTCGGGGTCAAGTTCGCCGGGGCGCTGCCGATAGGGAGAGGGAGAGAGATGGCCGATCCCCACAACAAGCTGAACGGGCCGCTTTCGGGCGGGAAGCCGCGCGACATGCACGCCGACCCGTACCTCAAGTCCATGCTCCTCGGGCTCATCGAGGACAGCTACCTGCACACGGGCACGTTCACCCAGTTCGCTACCGAGGTGCTGCAGGTCATCGCCTATGCCGTCACCGTCCCGGTGGCCTTCACCGAGGGCTTCCTCAAGGCGTACCTCTCCATCGAGCGCGTGGTCGAGGACGAGGACGGACGCATCAAGATCATCCCCAAGAAGGGCGCCACCATCGAGGACATGATCCGCGATGTCGACGAGATCACCGCCCAGGTGGACCCCGGCGCCGTGTTCAACCCGGTCGTGCGCTCCAAGCTCGATGCTGTTCACCAGACCTCGAGCAAAGCGATGAAATGGGATCTCAACTCCTTGTCGGGGATGGACGACGGCCAGCTCATGGGAGTGCTCCGCGAGATGCAGGCCGAGTCGGAGCGCGTCAGCGAGGACGAGCAAGCGGAGCACGACGAAGCCACCGACTACGTGCGCGCCAAGATAACCACTATCCGCCGCAACGTGCGCCGATTCCAGGCGCAGCAGAAGTCGGCAGTCGAGGGCGGCGCGGGCGAGGCCGGCGACGCCGCCCCGAACGCTGCCGCAGGCGCCGCAGCCGGCGAGAAGCACGGCACCATCTGATCGCCGGCGTTGGCTGCGCACCGGGCCGCCGGCCGAATCTCGTTCTCTGTCCCACGCTTCCTTCATCCGGTAGGATGGGCGCGCCCTCGGGAGGGTCACGTGCAGCATTTCTCCGATAGATTGGCCGCGGCCGTCCGTGCCCGGCGCAGCGTGGTCTGCGCCGGCCTCGATCCGATGCTCGAACGCATGCCGCCGGAACTGGTTGAGAAGTATCGGCCGCTGGCCACCGAGCTCGGCGAGGACGAGGCCGTCGCCGCCTGTTTCCAGGAGTTCTGCAGCGGCATCATCGAAGCCGTCGCCGACACCGTCGCCTGCGTCAAGCCGCAGGCGGCGTTCTTCGAGCAATACGGCGCCGCCGGCTGGAAGGCTCTCGGCGCCGTGATCCGTTGTGCCCACGAGTACGAACTCCCCGTCATCCTGGACGTCAAGCGCGGCGACATCGCCTCCACCGGCGCGGCCTACGGGCGCGCCGCCTTCGGCGGGGCGCCCGGTTTCACCGCGGCGGCCGTCGGCCTCGCCGCCGACGCGCTCACCGCCAGCCCGTATCTCGGCGACGACTCGCTGGAGCCGCTGGTGGCACGCTGCGCGGAAGGCAAGGGCGTGTTCGTGCTCACGCGCACCAGCAACCCGGGCGCCGGCCTTCTGCAGGAGAAGGAGGTCGACGGCCGGCCGCTGTACCTCCACGTCGCCGACCTCGTCGCCGACCTCGGCGCAGCCCACATCGGCGAGTCCGGGTACAGCGACGTGGGGGCGGTCGCCGGGGCGACCGCCCCCACGTCGCTGCGACTGGTGCGCGAGGTTCTTCCGCGTGCCTTCCTGCTCATCCCCGGCTTCGGCGCCCAGGGCGCCGGAGCGGATGCCCTGAAGGGAATCGCCGTCGGCGACGCCGCCGGCTTCGTGGTCAACGCCTCGCGTTCGATCATCTACGCTTGGCAGCAGGACCCCGGCGACTACCAAAGGGCTGCGGCCGGCGCCGCCGAATCAATGCGCAGCGAACTGTCTTTCACCCTATGACCGACGACGCACAGGACAACAAACCACAGCCCCGCCGCCGTCCGCCGGACGGGGCGGACAAGCCCACCGGGGCGCGCGGTCGTCGCGCTGCGCCCGCACCGCCGCCGGACCCTGCCGTCACCCCGCCGGCGGACGACGACACGTCCCTGGCCGCACTCGAACGCCTGCGGTCTCTCACGCCGGGAGCGTCTGACGCTGCGCCGCAGTCCCAGGAGCCGCGTCAGGCGCCGCGGCGGACCAGCACTACGGCACGCAGCCTGCCGCGGCCGCGCACGCGCCCCGCCGCGGCCCCCGGATCGGGTCGCGTCGTGGCGCGCATCGCCGCTCCCGTGGTCTTCCTGGTGGCGGTCATCGTCCTGCTCAGCATCGCCTATCAATCGGGCATCCTTAGGGGCGTCGACACGTCTGTGGTGACGCCCACACCCGCGGTGACGAAGATCAAGGGCGGCGGGAACGCGACCTCAGCCACGACCAGGAAGTACGTCGTGAAGCGCGGCGACACGCTCTCGGGTATCGCCAGCAAGTTCGACACCACGGCGAGTGAGATCGAGGCTCTCAATCCCGACATGAGTTCCAGCACGCTGGTCGTCGGCGACAGGATCATCGTCCCGATCAAGTAGCGGCGCCCGCCGCGCGTCGTTTCACGGCTCCCCGTTCCGCTGCTGTTCGCTCCCGGTTCCCACTCCTGACCTCGGCCATCGGGTCGCCCTCCGCGTGCGTCGTGGTGTGGAGTGCGGCCGTGTGGGGAATCAGTGTGCCATATTATTGCAATGTGGGGAAAAGTGGGGTAGAGTGGCGACCATGCAGCGACCGGTCCTGGTGGGGGAGTACGACTTCACGCTCGATGCGAAGAACCGCATCGCCGTCCCCGCTCGCCTGCGACCTGCGTTCGGCGAAGGGATCTACGTCGCCAAGGAGCGCGAGCGCTGCCTGGGCGGCTACGGCCCCGAGGAGTTCCGGGAGCGACTCGGCGAGGAGGCGAGCGCGACGTCCGACGGCAGCATGGCCCGTCGCGACGCCAAGCGCTTCACCGCTTCGAACGCCGTACACCAAGAGCTCGACCGTCAGGGGCGAATGACCGTGCCGGCGCGCTTGCTGGAGTACGCCGGCATCGAGCGCGACGTCACCATCATCGGGGCGCAGGACCACATAGAGATCTGGGACCGCGCCGCCTGGGCCGAGTATCTGGCTCACCTGGAGGAGGAGGCCGATGCTACCGCAGACGAGCATTCAACTTCGTGAGTACGAGATGGCCCTAGCTCACACCCCGGTCCTTCTCGACGAGCTGCTCGAGTTGCTCCGTCCGGCGAAGGGCGAGGTCGCCATCGACTGCACCTTCGGCGCCGGCGGCCACGCGGAGGCGGTCGCCGCGGCGCTGGGCGCCAAGGGTCGGCTCATCGCCATCGACCGCGACCCGAGCGTCGCCGAGTACTTCCGCGACGTCGCACTTACGGCGCGCTGCGAGTGCGAGCTGTACCACGGCAACTTCGCCGAGGTGCTGGCGGAGCGCGACGACGCTTCCGCAGACATCATCTATATGGATCTCGGCGTCTCATCCATGCAGCTCGACCGCCGCGAGCGCGGGTTCTCGTACGCCTACGACGCTCCGCTGGACATGCGCATGGATCCCGAGCTCGAGGTCAGCGCGGCACAGCTCGTCAACACCCTGCCCGAGAGCGAGCTCACCGACATCTTCCGGCGCTACGGCGAGGAACGGTACGCGAAGAGTATCGCCCGCGGTATCTGCATGATGCGCAAGAAGCAGCCGCTGACGACCACCTGCGAGCTCGTTGAGATCATCAAGCGCAACATCCCGACGCCGGCCCGCTTCGGCGCCGGCAACCCGGCGCGGCGCGTGTTCCAGGCGCTGCGCATCGTGGTCAACGACGAGTTGCAGTCGCTGGCTCGTGGCCTCGAGGAAGCGTACCGGGTGCTCCGTCCCGGCGGTCGCCTGGGGGGGATGAGCTTCCATTCGCTCGAGGACCGCATGGTGAAGGAGTTCTTCAGGGGGCACGCCGCGGGCTGCATCTGCCCGCCGGGTCTGCCCCAGTGCGTGTGCGGCCATGAGCCTACGCTGCGCGTGTTGACGCGCCGGCCCATCACGCCGCGTGCGCAAGAGATAGAGGCCAACCCGCGCAGCACGTCGGCCAAGTTGCGCGTCGCCGTCAAGCTCTAGGAAGACGGATGGCGGCGGCAGCACAAACGCGGCACGCGGTAGCGGCCCCGCGGCGCTCGGATGACGCGGAACGCACGGCGGCGCGGCCGGCCGCGCGGCGGGCGCCGCAGGCGCGGGCCCGCGCGGCGCAGCGTGCCCGTTTCACGCGCGCCTTCGTCGTCTTCGCCGTCTGCCTCACCGTGCTCGCTGTGGGCCGCGTCGCGCTGAGCTTCGCCGTCGTGCAGAAGAGCCTGCAGACCGACGCCGTCGCGCGCGAGGAACGGCGCGTGAGCGCGAAGAACGCGCAGCTTGCGGAGGAGCTCGCGCAGCTGTCCTCCACCGTTCGCATCCGGCATATCGGCGAGAACCAACTGGGTCTGGTCGACGCCACTCACGTGCAGTACCTGGAAGTGGTGCCTGGCGAGCACGTCGCCAAGGTGGCCGAGACGCCCTGATGGCCGCCTCCGCGTCAGGACGGCGTCGCGCGGCCGACCGGCGCGACGGCGGCCTGCGCTCACTCATCCGCGTCGCCAAGCGCGGGGGCGGGGTGAGCGGTGGCGAGGGTGTCGACGGCCGCATCCGCCTGCTGCGCTTCGTCTTCATCGTCTTCCTCGTCCTTGTGGGCGGCAAGGCGGTCGCGCTCGCCTCGTCATCCGAGAATCTCACCAAGATCGCCCTGCAACAGCAGACCGCCACCGTCGCGCTCCCAGCGCACCGCGGAGCCATTCTCGATCGCAGCGGCCAGGAACTGGCCGTCGGCAAGCCGGCGCAGACCGTCTACGCGACGCCGTATCTTCTTGACGATTCCGCCGCCGCCGCGCACGCCCTCTGCGCCGCGCTGCAGATCAACAGGAAACGCGAGCGGCGCGTCGTGGCCAAGGTGCTCGCGCAACACAAGAGCGGTTTCGCCTATGTGGCGCGCAAGGTCGACCCGGAGCTGGCTAAGGCAGCTCTTGATCTCGACCTCCCGGGTGTCGGCTCCTACGCCGAGGAGAAGCGAACCTACCCGATGAAGGGGTCGGCGGCCCAGGTGCTCGGCTTTGCCGGCGTAGACAACAACGGACTGGCCGGGATCGAACTGCTCTACGACAAGGAGCTCAGCGGCGTCGCCGGCAGCGAGGTCATCGTGCGCGATCCCGCCGGCCGTGCCCTGAGGACCGTGCGGCAGACACAGCCGGTCCCGGGCGCGGACGTGCGCCTCACCCTCGACGAGGACATCCAGTATGTCGCCGAGGACGTGCTCGAGCAGACCGTGCGTGCGTCGTATGCCGAGTCGGCGACGGCCATCGTCATGGACCCGCGCACCGGTGAGATCCTGGCCATGGCGGACGTGCCGCAGGTCAAGGGGAACGTGTTCGGGCGCACGCCGGCGAACGACCGCAACCGGGCGGTGACCGATGTGTACGAGCCCGGGTCGATCTTCAAGCTGGTCACGATCTCCGGGGCGCTTGCCGACGGGCTCGTCACGCCCACGACCAGGTTCACGCTGCCGCCGTCGATCACTCTTTACGACCGGACCATCAACGAGTCGCATCCGCGCGGCACCGTGAACTACTCGGTACGCGAGATCCTGCAGTGGTCGAGTAACGTCGGCGCCGTCGAGATCGGCATGAAGATGGGCAAGACCAGCCTGCTGAAGTGGATGCATGCTTTCGGCTTCGCCAAGCCGACCGGGATCGCGTTCCCCGGCGAGGCGCAAGGCATCGTGCCGCCGGCGGACCGGTGGTCGGGCACCTCCATCGTCAACATCCCCATGGGGCAGGGTATCGCCGTGACGGCCATGCAGATGGCCGCGGCCTTCTCCACGGTCGCCAACAACGGGACGGCCGTGACACCGCGGATCGTCGCTCAGGTGGGTGGGACGGTGTCCGGCACGAACGGGAAGCACCGCGTCATCCCGGCTCGCGTCGCGCGCCAGGTGCGCTCCATGCTGGAGACCGCCGTGGCGGAGGGGACGGGCACCAAGGCGCAGATCCCCGGGTACGATGTCGCCGGCAAGACCGGCACGGCGGAAATACCGCTGCCCGATGGCAGCGGGTACGCGAAGAACACGTACGTGGCCTCGTTCATCGGCATGGTGCCGGCCGACCACCCGCGGCTCGTGGTCCTGGTGGCGGTCGATGGGACCCCCATGTTCGGTGGCGACTGCGCGGCGCCGGCGGTGCAGAGGATCATGCGCTTCGCGCTCCAGCATCTTGAGATCGCGCCGTGAGAGCCACAGGGGTACAGACGACCCGTGCGCCAGGGGCGCGAAGGTGAAGCGGTGAGGACGGTTTGCTAGAATCCGCGGCGATGAAGCTTGCTGAGCTGGTCGAGGGGGTCACCGGCGCCACAGTGCGCGGCGACCCGACCACTGCGATCAGGGGCCTCGCCTATCACACGCGTGACGTCGCCGACGGCACGCTTTTCTTTTGCGTGCCCGGGCTCACGTTCGACGGGCACGCATTCGCCGCGCGCGCCGCCGCCGCAGGAGCTGCGGCGCTGGTCTGCGAGCGCGACACCGGGCAGCCCCTGACCCAGGTGCTGGTACCGTCGGTGCGCCGCGCACTCGCGCTCATGGCGGCGCGCTGGTATGGCGATCCCTCGCGCGAGTTGCGCACGGTCGGCATCACCGGGACCAACGGCAAGACCACGACGGCGCACCTCGTGGCCGGCGTGTTCGCCGCCGCCGGCCTGCCGGCGGGGTTGCTCGGCACCGTGGTCAACCGCATCGGCGGCGAGGACAGCCCGGTCGAGCTCACAACGGCGGAATCACTCGACCTGCAGCGCATGTTCCGCGCCATGGTCGCCGCCGGCGACCGGGCTTGCGCGCTGGAGGTCAGTTCGCACGCTCTCGCCCAGGATCGCGCTGTGGGCATCCACTTCGACGCCGCGGTCTTCACCAACCTCACGCGCGACCACCTCGACTACCACGCCGACCTGGACGACTACTTTGCCGCCAAGCGCCGTCTGTTCCTGACGGCTGAGGGCCATAAGGCTGCCGACTGCGCCGTCGTCAACGTCCGCGACGAGTACGGCTGCCGGCTCGCCGACGACTGCCGGGTGGCCTACGGCGAGGGGCTCTGGACGTTCGCCGTCGTCGATGATGCCGACGCCACGAGCGACGCTCGAGCGCTCGATCTCGATCTTCGGGCCGACGCATCGGCCTTCACCCTCGTGGTTCCCCGTCTCGGCTTCGAAGCGCGCATCACCCTGCGGCTCGCGGCGCGTTTCAATGTCGAGAACGCCCTCGCGGCGGCGACGGCCGGCCTGGCTCTCGGGTTGTCGCCGACCGCTGTCGAGCGCGGCCTGGCCGTCAGCGACGGCGTTCCCGGCCGTTTTGAGGCGGTGCGCGCCGGGCAGCCCTTCAGCGTCGTGATCGACTACTCGCACACGCCCGACTCGCTTCAGAACGCCCTGTGCGCCGCACGCGCGGTCACCCGGGGACGCGTCCTGGCCGTCTTTGGCTGCGGCGGCGACCGGGACCGCGGCAAGCGGCCCCTGATGGGGGATATCGGGGCTCGCCTTGCCGACCGCGCCTTCATCACCTCGGACAACCCGCGCAGCGAGGAGCCACTGGCAATCATCGACGAGATCGTCGCCGGCGTGCCGTCCGAGCGTCTCCGCGCGGTCACGCTAGAGCCTGACCGGCGGGCTGCCATCCGGCTGGCCCTCGACGCCGCGCAAGAGGAGGACACCGTGGTGATCGCCGGCAAGGGTCACGAGCAGGGCCAGATCATCGGTGACCAGCGTATCCCGTTCGACGACCGCAGGGTCGCCGAGGAGCTGCTTGCCGAACTGCGGGGGGAGTGGTGAGCGCATGCTTCCGCTGACCCTCGCGGAGATCGCCGCCGCCTGTAGAGGACGCCTCGAGGGCGCCGACCCGGGTGCCACCGTCTCCCGGGTCTGTACTGATACGCGCGCGATGCTGCCCGGGGACCTGTTCATGGGCCTGCGGGGCGACGTCTTCGACGGCGACCGCTTCACCGCGGCCGCCGTCGCCGCCGGCGCGGCCGCCGTCGTGGTCCGCGCCGATACGGCGGCTGAGCTCGGCGCCGGCGTGGCGCGCATCATCGTCGACGATGGGCTGGCGGCGCTGCAACGGCTGGCCGCCGAGGTGCGCCGGAGGTCCGACGTCAAGGTCGTGGCCATCACCGGCAGCGCCGGGAAGACGTCGACCAAGGACATCCTGGCGGCTCTTCTGCGCCCGGTGGCGCGCACCGTCGCCACCAGCGCGAACCTCAACAATCAGATCGGTGTGCCGCTCACCCTGCTCGGCATCGAGCCGCGCACCGAGGTCGCCGTCGTCGAGATGGCCATGCGAGGGCCCGGGCAGATCCGCGAGCTGGCGCGCATCGCGCTCCCCGACGTCGCCGTGATCACCAACATCGCTCCGGCGCACCTCGAGCTGGTCGGGACAGTAGAGGACGTGGCCGCGGCAAAGGCCGAGGTCGTCGAGGAGCTCCAGGGCGGCACCGCTATCGTCCCCGCCGGCGAGCCGCTGCTCGATCGTCATCTGCGCCGTTACCGAGGACGTGTGGTGACGTTCGGGACGCCGGACGCGGACGTCCACATCCTCGAGCAGGAGCGGCGGCTCGGGATGACGCACGTGCTGGTGGACGCATTCGGTCACCGCGGGACTCTCGACTTCAGCTTCACTGGCGGCCACTACCTGCACGATGCCCTGGCGGCGCTGGCCGCCTTCATGGAACTCGGCTTCCGGCTGGACGAGGCCAAGGTCGGCGCCGCGCAGGTCATCTTCAGCGACCTGCGCGGCGCCGTCTCCGACCTGCCCGGCGGCGGCCTCCTGCTCAATGACGCGTACAACGCCAATCCACTCGCCATGACGGCGGCGGTCGACCATCTGGTGGGCCTCGCCGAGGGACGTCCGACGGTCGCAGTGCTCGGCGACATGTACGAGCTCGGCGCCGGCGCCGACGCCTTCCATCGCGCCGTCGGCGAGCACTGCGCCGCCGCTGGGGTGCGCCTGGTCGCGGTGGGCGAGCTTGGCCGCGACTATCTTACCGGCGCCGGCGGCGAGCGCTGGTTCGCGACCGTCGAGCAGTGCATCGCGGCGCTGCCCGAGGTCGTGCCCCAAGGCAGCGCCGTACTGGTCAAGGCTTCGCGGCTCCTGCAGCTGGAGCGTGTGGCTGCGGCTCTTTCGCGGGCTGGCGGGCACACTACACCTGCCGGCAGCCCATCCCCCGCGAGCGAGGAGGACGACGATGCTTAGGGCGATGGGCGCCAGTGTGGTGGCCATGGTGTTGATGCTCGTCATCGGCCCGCCGTTCATCCGCTGGCTGCGGCTCAACGAGTTCGGTCAGAACATCCGCGAGGAGGGTCCGGAGGGCCACAAGACCAAGGAGGGGACGCCGACCATGGGTGGCGTGCTCATCTGGTTGGCCGTGCTCATCCCGTACATGGTCTTCAGCCGTTTCTCGGTCGCATCCATCACTGTGCTCATCGCCGCCTTGGGCAATGCCCTCATCGGTTTCGCCGACGACTGGACGAAGATCGTGCGCAAGCGCTCCCTGGGCCTGTCGGCGCGCTACAAGCTGCTCCTGCAGCTCGTCCTCGCCCTGTTCATCGGCTTCATCGCCCTCCACTTCGTAGGTCTCGACACCCGCGTCGACGTTCCCTTCACGGCGTACAAGCTGGAGCTGGGCACGGTGGGGTTCTACGCGCTGATCTTCCTCATCCTGGCCGGTTTCAGCAACGCGGTGAACCTCACCGACGGCCTCGACGGCCTGGCGGCCGGCGCCTCGGCCATCGTCCTCGTCGCCATGGCGGGGATCGCCTTCATCATCGGCCGCAACACCAACGATCCCGGCATCACCGACCTGATGGTGGTCTCCGGGTGCATCGGCGGCGCTTGTCTCGGCTTCCTCTGGTACAACGCGTTCCCTGCGGACGTCTTCATGGGCGACACGGGTTCTCTGGGACTGGGCGGGGCGATCGCCGGGATGGCGGTGCTCACGCGCACGGAGTTCGTGCTGCTCATCATCGGCGGACTCTTCGTGCTCGAGGCGGGGTCCGTGATGGCACAGGTGATCGCCTTCAAGCTGTTCCACCGGCGCGTCCTGCTCATGGCGCCCCTGCACCACCACTTCGAGCTCAAGACCTGGTCCGAGACCAAGATCATCGTGCGCTTCTGGATCATCGCCGCCATCTTCGCCGGCGCCGGTTTCGCGGTGTACTACGCGACATTCTAGGGAGGGGTGACCGTGGAGCTTGAGGCGATCGGCTGTCTTGCCGTGCTCGGCCTGCGCCGCAGCGGCCGGCCGGCGGCTCTCCTCGGCCGCCGAAAGCTGCCGTCGGCGCGCGTCGTCGCCCTCGACGAGGGCGGTGCGCCGCCGGATGACACGGCGGCCGAGCTGCGGGCCGCCGGCGTCGAGGTGCTCCTGGGCGAGGCTGCCGTGCTGCCCGCCGGGGTGGACGTGCTGGTCAAGAGCCCCGGCGTGCCGGACGAGAGCCCGGCCGTGCAGGAAGCCCTGCGGCGTGGCGTCACCCTGTGGAGCGAAGTGGAGTTCGCCAGCCGCTTCCTGCCCAATCGCGTGATCGGGATCACCGGCACGAACGGCAAGACGACTACCACGGAGCTGACCGGCGCGATCTTCACGGGCGCCGGCCTTCCCGTCGCCGTGGGCGGCAACATCGGCTACGCCCTGGCCGGCATGCCGGGGGAGGTGCCGCCGGAGGCCACCATCGTCGCCGAGCTCTCGAGCTTCCAGCTGGAGCACGTCGAGCGCTTCCGTCCGGATGTGGCGGTGCTGCTGAACCTGACCGAGGACCATGTCGACCGGCACGGCAGCTACCGTGCATACGCGGACACCAAGCTGCACATCTTCCAGAACCAGCGGCCCGGGGACCTCGCACTACTGTGCGGCGACGATGCGGGGACGCTGGCGGAGCTGGAAGCGGCGTCCATCGCCGGCTGCGGGCGCCGCGCCTGGTTCGCCGCCGGCCGCGGGCGTGACGTGGGACCGGCCGACGAGCCGCTGCTGGCCGGTGTGCGCGATGACGGCATGCTCTGGCTGCGGCTCGGCGACGAGCGCGTCGAGCTGTGCCCGGCGGAGGAACTGGCGCTGCGCGGGGAGCACAACCTGCAGAACTCCCTGGCGGCGGCCACGGCGGCCTGCGCCGTCGGCGTTCCCGCGGGCGCGGCAGCCGAGACGCTGCGCACGTTCGCCGGCGTGCCGCATCGCCTGCAGATCGGCGGTGTCGTCGGTGGGGTCACGTACGTGAACGACTCCAAGGCGACCAACGTCGACGCCACCCTGAAGGCGCTCACCGCCTACTTCGGCGGAGTGCACCTCATCCTGGGCGGCTACGACAAGGGTGGCGCCTACGACGAGCTGGCGGCGGCGACGGAGGGCCTCGTCAAGCAGGTGCTGCTCATCGGCGCGACGGCGCCGCAGCTGGAGGCGGCGTTCGCCGCCCGCCGGGCTGCGGCGGGGTCGCGCGCCACGCCCTACGTGGTCTGCGGCGACCTCGAAGCCGCCCTGTCCGTGGCCTCCCGAGATGCCGCGCCCGGTGACGTGGTGCTCCTCAGCCCTGCCTGCGCGAGCTGGGATCAGTATAGGGATTACGAGGAGCGGGGCGAACGCTTTCTCAGGCTGGTAGGCGAGCTGCGAGGAGCTGGCGCGTCGTGAGTTCACAGGGTCGCGGCGTGAGTAGGCCGAACCTCGACCATGTCGACTGGGTCGAGGAGGCTGCCGCGCGGGAGCGCGACGCGCGCCGCGAGCGGCGCACGAGCGTCGGCGCGCCGTCGCGCGGGCGCCAGGGCGAGCGTCGAGCCGCCG
>Ga0207931_1000560_pt1 | contig 13679 bp, 8 predicted proteins | sample NGESurdeep092012_2_FD_184478 | JGI IMG/M metagenome (GOLD analysis project Ga0207931, IMG submission 184478) | Arctic peat soil microbial communities from Barrow, Alaska - NGEE Surface sample 415-1 deep-092012 (SPAdes) | ecosystem: Environmental > Terrestrial > Soil > Wetlands > Peat ...
TTCATGCTCTTTATCCTGCCGGAATCGGAACTCTCATACAATGGTTTCTTAAAAGAGATTCGCATGGGCGGAAATCTGCAGGTCTGGTAACGGTTTTCACCCCGGTATTTAACTGTAACCTTTTTGTCGATTGAATCTGTTTCACTGAAATGAATGGTCATTATGCCGTCAAAAGACTGGTTTCTGTCAGTTTTTTTCAGAAAGCCGGAAAGATCGAGGCGCAGGAAGACCTCAAGAATGTCATCACTGTCAAACAATGACACATATTTCTTTGGATGTTCCTGATCATGTTTTTTAATTTTTGTTGTATCAATCTGACCTGCAGATGGAAAGACTGGCAGTACTAAAAGGGCAATCAGACTCAAAAACCGAAGACAGTATGCCCGGCACGATTTTATTTCAGACCATGTTTTCATTTTCGTTTATAACTGAATATTAACATTGACGGAGGATTTAAGCGCCCTTCATTTGATATCATCATATCACCATTGCCAAAGAAGGAAATGCCTTCGGCCGCATTGAATATTCCCGGGTCGAGCCTTTCAATGTATTCAATAGTCCCGTTCATATCAAAAACAAAAAGCATTCTTTCTGCTCCGGATAAAACATATAGTTTGCCTGTGACAGGGTGTATTCCAATTGCAGAAGGACTGAAGCTTATTACACTGTCACTTCCCGCAGTAATTATTTTATTATCGGCAGCGAATTTATTTATTGCTGACAGATCGATCTCTAATACAGTCTCCCCCAGGAATATTCCGGAAGGCAGGTCAATCGCATAGACCGGATGTTTCTTTTCATTTTTTGGACCGTGCCCGGGGTTGCTTTTAGGAGCAATTAAAAGCCTGTGGTTCTTCTGGTCGTAACAGAGTCCTTCATAATCTGAAGATGGGATGCCGACTGAGTAGATATTTCCCGATGAACCTGAAGATTTATAATTCAGAATTTGGAACAGTACGCCGTCGCTTCTCAATACATATATCGTGCTGTCAACCCTGGTGATCCCTTCATAGTCGCCTGCGGAATGGAAAAGGACCTGGTTGGTAATTTCATTCTTTAATAAATCAAAAATAAAAACAATGCCATTTTCATCCTGTATGCAGGCAACAGATGTTGAATCGATTAAAGTAATACCTGATATTTCCTGAAGAATAAGGGGAAGGAGTATTGTCCTGTCCGGTTTCGACAGATTATATCCAATAGCATTAACACCAATATTGACGGCTGAATTACGGCTTTTATCAGCTGAATTGCGATTTTTATCAGCTGAATTAACACAGCCGAAAAAACTTATACATACCAAAAATAAAAGGCATGAATCAATCATTCTATTGGCTCTGCCTGTTTTGATTATTATCAAAGTTAGGACTTAACTCAACCTGAGTCAATTTTATTTTTAGGATATGGCATTTATCAATTATATGGCATTAATGATTCACGGAATTTCCCAAAGAATGTCAGCGAAATGAGCTTGCATAGAATCACAAAGAAAGCCGCAGAGCTTTTTATACTCTGCGGCTATTTAAAACTCCGTCCCATTATTTATGGTACTGATACTTCCATGGAATCTTAACAGGGTTCACTGGTTGTGTGTCAGGAGGCAAATACACCAGGTCAAGACCGCTGCCTCCTCCTTTCTGGAAAAACTCCATCCGGATCGGGTAGAAACCCTTCTGTAATGGCAGTATAAACGATTTGGTAATTACCGGATGAAGTCCATCGTTGTCTATAAGGAGCTTTCCCCCGAGATATAATTTTGCACCATCGTCTGAGCCTAATCCGAATATATAATAACCGTCTTTGGCAATTTCAATGTATCCTTCAAACAGACATGCAAAGTTGGTCTTAGCGGGCAGCTTTTGAATATTGAAAGTACTATCTGCAATACCTGTAGCTAACGGCTTCAGATTTGTAAAATCCGGAAGCTTGTCCCAGCTCCCCTCATAATATGAGTATTTTAATCCACCCGAAACAACCTTTTTTAGTTTGGAAATTGCCGGAAGCACTTCTCCAAGTTCAAAATTACCACTTGCTGTCTTACTGTATTTTGCACCGGGTGAGCAGGATTTTATGGTTAATCTGGCAGGACCTGTAATAGTAATCATTTGTTCAGCCCTGGGAGATGCTTTAGTCGGTTCTGTTCCATCTATATTATATCTGAGATCCGGAAGAGTGCTGAATACATATATTGTGGCTGGTTTGTCCTTTAACAGGATGCCGTTCATCGGATGAAATTGCGGAGGCGTTTCCGAATAACCTGAATAGGAAAATTTTATTCCGTCATATATCGCTTTGAATCTCACTGAATTATGGCTTTCATTGGGAAACAGCCCGATTTTCCAGTATATATTTTCAGGGGCCTTAAGTTTAAGTACCGAATCCATACGATCGATACCCATATTCCTGTAAGTCGATTCAATTCCGGCAATCCACAGATGTCTTTCTGACTTGATATTTTCGAGTTTTTCGGAGGCCAGTTTTATTACAAAATCATTATTCCACCATAAGGAAGGATCTGTGGCATAAAAAGTTTCAAATAATTCCGGTTCAGTGAGAAAGGTGTACATTGAAAACAATCCTCCGTATGAATGACCGTACAAAGAATTGATTCCATTGGTCGGATAGGTTTTATCTATGTACGGGATAAGTTCATTTTTCATAAAGGATATGAATTTATCGGCACCGCCTGAGATATTATTATCAGCCACAGGTACTGGAAGAAAATCCCTGTCACGCTGATTTACCTGATCGATGTACCTGTTGGGCACGGCAACCAGTATAACAGGAGGAACAAATTGTTCTGTTATGGCAAACCTGTAAATAAACGGGAACAGTTCCTTAGTCCATTCCCCGTCGGTAAGGTAAATAACTTCAAATTTTTGTGTTGAGTCAGGCTTCCAGGTGTCGGGTATGAATACTTTCAATGACCTTTGTTCTTGTAAAATGTCCGAATAGATCGAGTCATTTACTTCCTTAAAACCCTGAGCCGGAGTGACCATCAGCCGGGTATTCAGCATCAGTATAAATACCGGCAGTAAGAAACAGATAATTTTTTTCATAAGTACTTGAATTAGCTCATACAATTTACGGTAAAAATTTAAATTTCTTGAGATAGAAATATCCAATTATTCTGATTTTAAGACCGGCCCGGAAGAATTTCAGGAATTAGTTTTGCCTGATGAATAAACATGTGCGTTAATATCCGTTATTCCCGCCAGATCACTGAATGTTTATTTATCTTTATGTCTATGGATAAATAACTATATTTAAAAAAATGAAAAAATCATTTCATTCCAATGGTATACTCTGGCTGATGGTCATAATAGGCGTCCTGGCAAATATCCGTATCGCATCAGGTCAGACCGGGAAAGGACAACAGTTCCCAATTCCTGATGACATCAAAAATATTTTTCAGACCTCGTGTATGCCTTGTCATGGAAGTGATGGCGGCAGATTTCCGAAATCAAGGTTAAACTTTTCAAGATGGACAGCATATGGTGATGTAAAAGAAGCAGAAAAAGCTTCATTCATCTGCTCAAGAGTCAGCAAAGGAACCATGCCTCCAAAATTTGTGAGGGATTCAAAACCTGAACTTATTCCTACAAAAGAGCAGATCGATTTAATCTGTAAATGGGCCGAAACACTTAAACCGAGGAAGGCAGGAAAATAAATATCAGTGTGTACAGTTCAGTATAGCCTGAGGGAAAACTCTTTTTCATTTGGATCAATGATCCCGGCATCGCGTTCAAGAGAATCAGGAACAGCAATTTTAAAATGTGCCTTTACTAAACTCTCCATGCTTTCTCTTTGATGCTGAATCATTTGCACAGCGTCCTCATATGCATCACTGTAAGTCTCCCCCTCAGTCATAAGCTGACGTTCCTTCATTTCAAGAGCAATAGAATACTCAGTCTCTTCACATGATATCTGGCCGTCGATCCAGATTTCTTTCGGCGGGATAAAATGATAGGCCATGTCATTGCCGCTGAATCCAAAATCGGGATAAATATTTTTGCGTACCAGGTAACCGTCCACAACCCATATTGAAATTCCGTCCCTGCTTCCTTCAGGTACACGATAAATATTCTGAAGCTTAATGCTGTCCGGAAGACTCCTGATCTCTTTCTTATTGTAGGAATCAAGCACTGAAACTTTTTTAAGTGAATTTTCATGTGCAGCGCAGATTTCCTGATTTTTATGCCTGATGACCTGCTCGAGGCATAATGATGAATCGTGTGCCGCTTCGTATGTCCATCCGAATTTCGCCATAAGGTGCCTTTCATTCAGTTCATGTGCGACTGTAAGATCAAACTCTTCACACGAAATGGCATTGTCAATCCATATTTCGCCTTTCGGATTAAATATATACCGCTGTTCATTACCTCCATAGAGCCACTCTTTGTATATCTTCTGACGAACCCGGTTTCCATCAATAATCCATATATTGTAATTGTCATTTTTCCCCCAGAAATAACGGTAAATACCTCCGATCTTTTTGGGACATGTCCAGCTTATTGCTATAAGACCGATGAAAATGAAAAATGCAGTTTTTTTCATACTCTAAAGATTAAATCGAAATCATTTCCCTTATATAAAGCAATAATAATTTTAAGCCAGAATTACCTGAGCTTTCTTCTCAATTCTTTTCATGGACCTGTATCGGAGGAGAAGACCGATAATAATTCCGGCTATTAAAATGCAGGCCATTATCTCAAATTCATAATCTTCTATTCTTTTCATGTTTGCTTTTAAAAATGCACCAAAGAAATATCCGACAGAACTGAAAAGGAAGTCCCAGACAAGAGTATTAATAAAGCTGAAGACAAAAAACTTCCGGGTCGAAATGGAGCTCATGCCAATAGCAAGAGGAACAGCTGTTCTGAAGCCATAAAGAAACCTGTATCCAAGCAGGACAGGAATCGGATGTTTCATTAACAAAATATCAATTTTATGTGCTTTTTCACTCAGTTTTGGTCTTTTAGCCAGAATGGCCTTTCCTTTCTTCCTTCCTATTATAAACCATATCCAGTCCCATGATTGAGTGGCTGTAAAGGCGACTATAATGACAATAAATATTTCCAGGTGTCCCCTGTGCGCAGCAAAAGCAGATGTTGTGAGAGATGTTTCTCCTTCAAAAAAACAACCCAGAAAAACAACTGTATATAGTAATATCTTCTTAATCATAGTTTTTCTGATTTTTGTTCACTGCCCGCTTTATCAGCAATATTCCATAGTGTACGTAACAATTTACAGATAATTTGTAAGACATTTTATTGTTGCATAAATTTTGATATTGTATTGAGCCCTGTGCAAGGAAAAATTACTGTTTATAAAATTAGTTCTTTTCAATTTGCCATTCAATTTTTGTTTATACTTTTCATAATGAAGATCTCATTTTTGTTGAAATTTGTAATTATTTTAGTTGTTTAAAGATGACTCTCAAACAAATAATATCGAAGTACAAAAAGTAACTGAATTAAATTGTCTATTATGGCAGATAAAGAATCCTGTGGCTGGCAAAAAATGCTTGAGGGTTATCCATGGTTCAATTGCGATGGCTGTTATCATATTACTGCATATTCCGAATTCATGCCTTCCCCGCTGGTGGGAAGAAAGCCCCTGGGTGAGACAGACAGCATTTTATTCTCCGATGATGACCTTTTTGGCTGGCACACTACCGAGATTGAGGAGGAATATGAACTCCGGCCCGGGATTGAACATGCCGGACGCCAGATAATGAATAATCTGATTAAGCTTGGCAAGGGATTAACTGAAAATTATATACATGGTCATGGCGGAGAGAACCTTAAAGATAATCCGTACTGGCCTTATGAAATTGCATCAAAAGCAGGAACCTTATTGCATGAAAGATATGTTACCCTGCTGCCGCTTATGCTTTCACGTGCCCAGGATGACAAGGGCAGAATAATCTGGTCTCTTTTCGGTAACAGTATTCACGATCCCGAAGAAGCCTTCTGGAAAAATTTTTACAAATCGCCTGATATAGAAATTGCCGCAGATGAGTCGGTTTCTTTCTTCACCAGCATTCTGTCAGGCGCATACAAAGAGAAGATATCTGACGGTAAATCACTTTTTGATGCAGGATTCAGGATTATGCAATCGGAAATCGTTCTGCCGGCATGGACTAAACCATTTGTAATAAGTAATGATTCTTCTTTCAATCAAGTTAAATACCTGCTTACATTCAAGCCTTTCGGTTCATTGCCTTCAGGGATCAGGGAACTTTATCTTAAGGGCAGATTGTCACTGCTGCCATTTCCTGGCAGCCTTGTATTCTGGGGTATGCCCGGATATGAAAAGATGAAAAAAGAATTTCCTCTTGCCGGTCAGATACCTCTGCTGAATCTGGTTGCAAGAAACCGGGGAATAATCGGACTAAAGGTTGCGCAGTCCGGATGGTTTCATGAGCCTCATCCCGGCACTGTTCATGTAGTCAGCGATGAACTTTTGAAAGAATCTTATCATCGTACCAACCGCTGGCAACGCCTGCAAAGATATCAGGATGAGCTAAATGAAATTGCTCACAAAATAAAGATGGTCAAGGTATTATTCAGCACTGAACCGGATGCTATGGGATTATATAATAAACCATTAGCCCGCAACAGCCATATATGGAACCACAGATTTGAGCTGTTGCTTGATGGGCCAAATGCAACCCGTAAGAAAATACTGGAGGCTGAAAAAACCATTCTTGAAGGCGGCCTTTTCGGATATCGTTTCTTTTTTCCGCCAATGCGAGTTGGCGAATATGATGTATATCTGCACCGGCCTCTGGTAGCTTATCTCCCTGAAGGTGCGGATAATGCAGAAATTAAAACCGGTTTGCTCAATGGATATATAACCGGTTATCATAAGAATGATAAAGAAATGCATCATCCTGTCGAAATGTGGCCCCGCCCTCTGAGACGGGAACTTTACCTTTCAGCACTGAATGACTTCAAAAACGGTAACGATCATTATGCTCACCAGACATCATTTAACATCCTGACGCTTCTGGATGCCTGGCACATGCAGAAAAAGAATCCCTTGCAGCGATCATATGCACGAGGGCTTCTGAACATCTCAAAACAAAAAAGCCTTGAGCAATGGCTCGATGAGGTGCTTGTTCATACTACTTCGGAGGAAGCAGGAATAAAGATGCAGAAAGTTCTTTCTCAAATTATCGAATCACAGAAAATATCTGCACTTCCTGAAGCAATAACCTTCTCTCTAACAGCAACACGACGATTTGAGGAAAACTGGTGGAATGACATCAGGTACCTTGCCCAGGGCAAGTTCATAAATAAGGATAATGCCGATATTGCTCTCGACAGCACGACACTTGCTTATATAGAGAAACGGCAGCGTGATCTTGAAAGCCTTGGTGATTACTTTATAATGCGGCATCGTAAGGCAATAGCTGATGAGGGTATGGAGGGATTTGCCATCTGCGGCGAATTGCCTTTCAAATGGCGGACTGATTTTGAGTTTCTAATGTATGGCGGCTGGAAGCGTAACCAGAATGATGAAACCTATGAGAGAAACATTCTTATGGTAATACCTGGCAAAAACCGAAATCAGGCAGTTGTTTTTGGCGACCATTACGATACTGCTTATATGGAAGATATCTATGATAAGGGAAGAGGCGGGTCCGGAGCTCGCCTCTCAGCTCACGGTGCCGATGACAACTATTCCGCCAGTTCAACTCTTTTACAGGCGGCACCTGTTTTTCTAAGACTTTCAAAGGAGGGCAAGCTTGAACGTGATATCTGGCTGATACATCTTACCGGAGAGGAATTTCCTTCCGACTGCATGGGTGCAAGGAATTTCTGCCAGTTACTGATTGAGAAAGAAATCAAGCTGAAAACAGGTAAAGACACGTTTACTGATCTGTCAGACACTGAAATCGTTGGTGTATTTATTATGGATATGATCGGTCATAACCGCGAAAACGATCAGGATATTTTTCAAATTTCCCCGGGTAAAAGTGCCAGATCCCTGCAGCTGGCATCGGAGGCTCATCTGGCAAATATGATATGGAATACATGCACCCAAAAGTGGAATCAGAATCCTGAGAGACAGCACCACGGAAGAGGGAAACGCTTAACGGGGACACAGCTGATACCGGAAATTGCAAAACACCTGCCTCTCGAAGGAGAAGTCCGTACTAATTATAATCCTCAAAGTTCAGTCTTCAATACTGACTGCCAGATATTTTCAGATGTTGGAGTTCCGGTAGTGCTTTTCATGGAAAACTATGACATAAACAGAAGCGGTTATCATGATACGAAAGATACACTTGAAAATATTGACCTGGATTATGGAGCCGCATTTGCTGCAATAGCTATTGAAACTGTTGCACGAATCGGATGCCTTGTATCCGGAGACAGATAAGTGAATCTCCATTATTAAAAAGCAAGTTTGACGAATATCAATAAAAAGACAAAATCATGAATCAACTTCCATCAGATTTTTGGAGCATATCTGTGACCGCGATGCTGCAAAACCTTAATGCGAAAAAGGAAGGATTAACGAGCGATGAAGCACAAAAACGGCTCACACTTTATGGATCAAATCTTCTAAAGCCAAAAAAACGCAAGGATGTGTTTACGCTTCTTATTTCCCAATTTAAAAGTCCTATTATTCTGATCCTTTTCTTTGCAACAGTATTGTCCTTTTTTCTGCATGATAAGGTAGATGCATTAATAATTCTGATAATTGTACTTGTCAGCGGCATGCTGGGATTCTGGCAGGAATATGGCGCATCAAATGCAGTAGAGAAACTTCTGTCTATAGTACAGATAAAGGTATCTGTGATGCGCGATGGAGTTACCAAAGAAGTTCCCCTGGAACAGATTGTGCCTGGAGACATTGTCGTCCTGGATGCCGGCGATATTATCCCTGGTGATGGTCTTGTTCAGGAATCAAAAGATCTTTTTGTTGATGAAGCAATGCTGACTGGAGAAACTTTCCCCGTTGAAAAAATGACGGCCGAGTTACCTCCGGAAACTCTTCTGAGTCAGCGCACTAATGCTCTTTGGATGGGGACCCACGTCGTGAGTGGAAGTGCAACTGCACTGATTGTCCACACGGGCAAAGAAACCGAATTCGGCAAAGTATCAGAACGGTTAAAACTGAGGCCTCAGGAAACAGAATTTGAGCATGGGATCCGCCGTTTTGGCTATTTCCTCATGGAAGTCACACTTGTACTGGTGGTTGTGATCTTCGCCGTCAATGTATATCTGGGACGTCACGTACTGGACTCATTTTTGTTTTCTTTAGCCTTAGCCGTAGGTCTTACACCGCAGTTACTACCGGCAATTATCAGCATAAACCTGTCCCATGGGGCCAAACGGATGGCTCAGAAGAAGGTCATTGTTAAACGACTCTCTTCGATTGAGAACTTCGGAAGCATGAACGTAATCTGCTCTGATAAGACTGGTACACTGACTGAAGGAATCGTGCAACTTCAATCCGCTCTTGATCCGGATGGTGACGTTAGCGATAAAGTACTTTTTCAAGCTTATACCAATGCCTTTTATGAAACCGGATTTACAAATCCGATAGATGAAGCAATCCGCAACCATAAACAGTTTGACCTGTCCGGTTACCTTAAACAAGACGAAATTCCGTATGATTTTATCCGCAAACGATTGAGCATCCTTGTTTCACATGATAATTCGCACCTCATGTTAACCAAGGGAGCCCTTCAGAATGTCCTTGAAATATGTTCAACAGTAGAAACCAAAAATGGTAATGTTGTCGATAAAGCCATTTACCTTGAACAGATCAGTAAGCATTTTGAGGAATTCAGCAATAAGGGATTCAGAACCCTTGGTGTTGCGTATAAGAATCTGGGTACAGCTTCACGTATCAGCAAAGATGATGAATCAGGTATGACATTTTCAGGATTCCTCATTCTCTCTGACCCTCCAAAACCTAATATTATTGAGACAATTACCGGACTGAAGAATCTTGGGGTTGGACTGAAAATCATTACAGGGGATAATCACCTCGTAGCTGCCAATATCAGTCAGCAGATCGGATTGAAAGATGCAAGAATCATGACAGGATCAGACCTTGGCCATCTGAGCGATTCCGCGCTGATGAAGGAAGTCGGGGGAGTGGAAGTTTTTGCAGAAATCGAGCCTAATCAAAAGGAACGTATTATTATTGCCCTGAAGAAAGCCGGTAATGTAGTAGGTTATATGGGCGATGGCATTAATGATGCATCGGCATTGCACGCTGCCGATGTTGGGATATCAGTTGACAGCGCTGTTGATGTTGCCAAGGATGCAGCCGATATTGTCCTGCTTGAAAAGGGGCTTGATGTCCTGGTGCAGGGTGTCCGTGAAGGAAGAGTAACCTTCGCCAATACCCTCAAATATGTGTTCATGGCGACCAGCGCTAATTTCGGTAATATGTTCAGTATGGCCGGAGTATCTTTATTTCTCCAGTTTCTGCCATTGCTGCCCAAGCAGATTTTACTGACTAACCTTCTTACTGATTTCCCGGAGATGACCATCGCAACAGATAATGTGGATAACGAAATGGTCAACTATCCCCGTCGCTGGGATATTAAAGCGATCCGTAAGTTCATGATAACCTTCGGGATTGTGAGTTCCGTATTTGATTACCTCACTTTTGGGCTGCTTTTACTGATTCTTCATGCTACTCAGACTCAATTCCGTACAGGCTGGTTCGTAGAATCTGTTATTTCGGCATCCATGATTGTATTGGTTATACGAAGCAGGAAACCATTCTTCAGGAGTCAGCCCGGAAAATATCTCTTAATTGCAACCCTGACAATTTTTGCCGTGACATTGATTTTACCTTTCACCCCGCTTGCCGGGATTTTTGGATTTGGTCCGCTGCCAATCCATTTCCTCCTGTTAATCGGTGTGATCGTTTTGTTTTACATTTTCACGGCGGAAATAGTTAAGAAGATTTTTTATAAGAGAGTAAAGTTTTGAAACAGATATATTCTGAGACTTTAGACGTCTGCTTACTTACAGGCAATATATGAACATAACAAACAATAACTGGTAATCCAAAATATAATAAAAATGACCAGAACGATAGTTAGTAAAGGCGCACATAAAGAGGAACATTTGAGGAGTTCGGATTTCATAACTGATATAGTAATAGGCATGTCAGATGGACTGACTGTTCCATTTGCCTTAGCGGCAGGTTTAAGCGGGGCAGTACATAGCAATTCAGTAGTTATTACAGCAGGTATTGCTGAAATTGTTGCCGGGAGTATTGCAATGGGATTAGGTGGTTACCTGGCCGGAAAAACAGAACAGGAACATTATCAGGCCGAGCTTGAAAGAGAATATAATGAAGTGGAAAATGTACCTGAGAAAGAAAAGGAGGAAGTAAAAGAAGTTTTTGCACTGTACGGATTAAATGGATCTGCTCAAAATATCATTGCAGCTGAATTGGCAAAGGACAAAGATAAATGGGTTGACTTTATGATGAAATATGAATTGGGTCTTGAAAAACCCGATGCCCACCGGGCAAGAAACAGCGCAGCTACGATAGGTATCTCTTACATTATTGGTGGTTTAATCCCGCTTACAGCCTATTTTTTTACACATACCCCTTATCAGGGATTATTTATTTCTTCTATTCTTACAGTTATTTGTCTGTTCCTGTTCGGATATTTCAAAAGCAAAGTCACAGGACAGCCACCCCTAAAAGGAGCATTTAAAGTTACTCTGATAGGTATTATAGCTGCAGCCGCCGCTTTCCTGATCGCAAAAACAGTCAATAACTTATTTTAGACATTTAATATAATAAGACACTTTACATGTTTACCGGCAGGGTGATTTAGCACTTTTTTTATTTTTATGAAGAAACCAGTATACAGTTCTCTGCCGCCCGATACTGAGGGATTTGATTCCCTTATGGAGCTTACCCTCGACATGAGATGGTCGTGGGATCATGGAGCCGATGAAATATGGCGGATTCTTGACCCTGCACTTTGGGATCTTACCCATAATCCCTGGGTGGTCTTACAAACAGTTTCCCGCAATCAGTTCCAAACTGTGATGAATAATCCGGTGTTCCGGAATAAGGTTAATACCCTTATGCATTCAAGAAAGGCTGCAAACACGGCACCCGCATGGTTTCAGAAAAACTATCCGCATTCTTCGCTTACGTGCGTAGCATATTTCAGTATGGAATTCATGTTGAGCGAAGCTCTTCCGATTTATTCGGGTGGACTTGGTAATGTGGCAGGTGATCAGCTTAAAACCGCAAGTGATCTGGGTGTACCTGTCATTGGCATAGGTCTTCTTTACCAACGAGGCTACTTTCGTCAGGAAATCGACAGAAACGGAACGCAACACGCGCTTTTTCCTTATAATGACCCCGGGCAATTACCCATCACACCTTTGCGGCAGCCTGATGGAGAATGGTTACGCTTAGAGATTGACCTGCCTGGTGGCTCTGTATGGCTGCGTGCCTGGCAGGTTCAGGTTGGCAGGGTAAAGCTTTATCTGTTAGACAGTAATGATGCGGCAAATTTTCCTGTTAACCGGGGAATAACCAGCGAATTATATGGCGGTGAATCTGAGCTTCGGCTTAAACAAGAAATGGTACTTGGAATTGGAGGATGGCGTCTGCTCAATGCTCTTGGCATTCACCCCCAGGTATGCCATCTCAATGAGGGGCATGCAGCATTTGCGATATTAGAGCGAGCTTATAGCTTTATGAAAGACACAGGGCAATCATTTGATGTTGCCATGGCTGTTACAAGAGCTGGTAATCTGTTTACAACGCACACTGCAGTTGCAGCAGGATTTGATAGTTTCTCACCGGAACTTATCGGACAATATCTGGGTGAATACGCTGATCAGAAGCTTGATATCACACCCCATCAATTATTGGCTTTGGGGCGTAAGAATCCCGGGGATGAATCGGAAAAATTCAATATGGCCTATCTGGCAATCCGTGGAAGCGGGGCGATAAACGGGGTTAGTCGGCTCCATGGAGAAGTCAGCCGACATATCTTTGAACCATTATTCCCTGAATGGCCAACGGACGAAGTACCTGTGGGCTATATCACCAACGGCGTGCACATGCCGACATGGGACTCCAAAGAAGCAGACGAAATCTGGACTGAAGCTTGTGGAAAGGACAGATGGCTGGGGATGAGTAAAACCCTTGAACAGGATATTCGCTATGCTTCTGATGAAAGGCTGTGGGAGATGCGCACAAATGCAAATAAGGCACTCATTGCTTTTGCCAGTGAACATTTGTCAAGGCAATTACATGGCTCAGATTATTCACCCGAATCGATTAAACAAGCAAAACATTTATTTGACCCCGACATTTTAACACTGGGCTTTGCACGACGTTTTGTAACCTATAAACGTCCCAATTTATTGCTGCATGATCCTCAACGTTTGCTGCGGTTGTTAACAAATTCTCAATTTCCGGTACAACTCATCATCTCCGGTAAAGCCCATCCCGCCGATCAGGATGGCCAGAATTTGATCAAAGAATGGATGCAATTTATCTGGCAGGGCAATACTCACCCTCCCGTAATATTTCTCAGTGATTACGATATGCATATATCAGAAAATCTCGTGCAGGGAGTTGATGTCTGGATCAATACACCGCGTCGCCCATGGGAGGCCAGTGGAACCAGTGGCATGAAAGTGCTTGTGAAT
>Ga0207931_1000561_pt1 | contig 13672 bp, 13 predicted proteins | sample NGESurdeep092012_2_FD_184478 | JGI IMG/M metagenome (GOLD analysis project Ga0207931, IMG submission 184478) | Arctic peat soil microbial communities from Barrow, Alaska - NGEE Surface sample 415-1 deep-092012 (SPAdes) | ecosystem: Environmental > Terrestrial > Soil > Wetlands > Peat ...
CGTCCCGACGGCAACGTAGCCGACCGATCCCAGCAGGATAACGCTGACCAGACCAGGGTTGAACAGGTTTGTGTTGTACAACACGCTGTAGACAGGCAGGACGACTGCTTCGACGATCAGCATGAAAACCAGGTTGCTGATCAGCTTGCCAAAGTAGATCGCCGAACGATCCACAGGAGCGAGCAGGAGACCATCGAAGCAGCCGCGGTCTTTTTCGAGTGCCATCGAGCGGTTCAGGCCCAGGGTGCCGGCGAAGGCAAAGGTTGCCCATAAAATACCCGGGGTTGCCACTTTGCGGGTTGTGGCATCCAGGTCTAGGGCGAAATTGAAGATCAGGATGACCAGCAGCGCGAAGACCAGCATGGCCGTGAGAAGTTCCCGCGAGCGCATTTCAGCAGCCAGGTCTTTCCAGATGATCGCGCCGATGGATTTTAAAAAGGAAGCATTCGACCTGGTTAAGGAATTCTGGGCAGGAAGGGGGGAGGATGTTGCCGCTGGTATCATGATTGTTTACCTCAATTTGCCAGCGCCCGGCGGTAAAATTCGGCCAGGCCGTTCCGGCTTACATCAATCCGTCCAGCCGAGGCGGTGATGACGCCGCGCGAAAGCACATCAAAGCGTGAGGCCAGGTCCTCCACGCGGGAAAGGTCATGCGAGGTCATGACAATGGTTCGACCCTGTCCTGAAACTTCCCGCAGGAGACGGTCGAGCATGTCGCAGGCATCTTGGTCAAGACCGGTGTGCGGTTCATCGAATAACAACACCTCCGGGTCATGAAGAGTGGCTCGTCCAATGGCGAGACGCTGCTGCATGCCCCGTGAAAACGTGCGTATCAGCTCGCGCCGGCGGGAGTGCAAACCGACCAGCTCCAGGACCTGGTCAATGCGCTGGTTCAAATTGGAAACGCCGTACATCCTCCCGTAAAAACGCAGATTCTCCTCAGCAGTGAGATCGCCATAAAGGAGCGGCAGATGTGAAACAACGCCAAGGTTCCGGCGGACTGCGGAAGCCTGCCCCGGTAGCGGAAAACCTGCCACGCTGATTTCCCCGGAGGTGGCGCGAGCGAGCGAAGACAGGATACGCAGGAAGGTTGTCTTTCCCGATCCGTTTGGACCCAGCAAAGCCACAAATTCCCCATCCTGGACTTCGAAATTCAAGCCGCGCAGGACGGTTTTTAATCCAAAACGTTTGACGAGTTTTTTAACGACGATCATTCGCCCGTTTCCATTGGCCGATGACAGGATTATGGTAATTTCTTGAGCCGGTTTTTCAATTCATCCCTGCGTTCATTGTAGGCCTCTTTTGAAATGTCACCAGCCTTGTACTGATCATCCAGATTGAGGATGGCATCCAGGATATTATCGCGGTCATCACCGAGGGTATCCGGTTCAACCGGCTCACCGCTGTCTTCCTCAAAATCCTCATCTTCCAATTTTCTTAGCATGCGATCACGGAAGAACAGGTAGATACCCAGGGCGATCAGGATCAATCCGACAGCAGCTGCACCGATCACGATCCAGGCGTGCTGATCAAGAACGATACCGGGCAGGACAATACCACCGGGTAGGACCAAACCGGGTTTATCACCGGGCTTACCAGAAATTGTCAAAGTGAGAGTACTGCCCGATGCGAGACTGGCTCCCTGGTACAGGTGATAGGTTGAACCGGAGGCAGTCTGGGTGCCCGCATCCGTCAATTGTTTACTACTGACGATGACACCTTCCGGGACGATGACATTTACTGCAGATACGGGAAGGTTGAACGGCTGAGTAAAGACCAGGCGACCTGTGTAGGGGAGTGCAAAGGTGGCGATGATCCCGTATTGCAAATTCGTTCCAGGCAGGAAAGCAAAGCCACCTGAAGCCTTTAATAATGGAGAGCTGTTCTGGTCCAATTGATAACTCACGCTTTGAGCGCCGGCAGGGATATTAATGAAGGGGATGCTGATCCCATCGCTGGCGACCATGACGGAACTCTGCCCGGAGTTCAAGATAACGTAGAGAGCCGTTACCTGCACCTTGCCGGCGGTTGAAAAATTAAATATCAGGTGGGTCTGGGTGATGTTGAGCAGGCTCATATCCTGGGAGGTTGTGTAGAGGGTGACCGGCATATTGAGCAACAAGGTGGTCCCATCGAATGCGATGGCGTTGGAATTGTATGTAACACCTGCATAATCCACGGTGACAAGGAAAAGAGAGGTAGAGTTGGCTTGGACATCGTAGAATTCGTAAGTGCCATCAGACTGAATGGCCACGGGTATGGTCTGTTCAACCTGCTTGGTTGAGGAATTGAACACCAACAGATTTGCGCTGGTACCGGCAGGCAGGGTGATGCCAGCAGGCAGGGTCACCTGACCATCAATGACGACCATCTGCACCGCAGGGCTGGGGCTGACTTCCGCTGAGGGGGTGGCAGCTGCGTCGGGAGTCACCGTGGGGTCCTGCGTGGGGACTGGAGTCTGAGCTGGGGCAGCAACAACCGAAGCTGAATTGATGGAAGACCCAGAATTGGGTGCGAGGGGATTATCCGCCGCGAGTGAACGGGTGGTAAATACGAGGGAGAAAACAACAACGATAACAGCCAGGCGTAATTTCATGTAAGGTCCTTTTCAGAGATTTGATGGTCATCCAAAAACCTTTTTTGGATGGTGTCGAAATTCGATACATCATCTATTTTAATGCATGTCCGCAGGTAGGACAAAAAACATCGGAGAACAGAACCGGCTTACCGCATTTGGGACAAAAACCGCCAGTCTTGTCCTTCCGGATAGTACGGCGCCGGGCGAGTAGTTCCTCCAGTTCGTCTTCGGAAAGCTCGACCGGGACCGGAGAGGACATGCCAGGTAGGGCATCCTTCCCTTTATCGGAGTACAAAGTCAACACATCGATCTGACGCAAAACTTCCGCTCCCTTTTGGAGTAATTCGTCGCGCTGGCTGGAATAATCTTCAGCCGGGATTTTATCCAGAGCCTGGTCGGAATCCAGTTCCTGTATCGCGGTCAGCAGGCGTTCACGTTCAGCCAGGAGGGATGAAAGTTTTTGGCTTTTCTCCGTTTTCTCCACCGAATGAACACGCTGGCGGACAAAAAAAGGGCGTGTCACAAAGAACAGGATGAAAACAAAGACGAGAATCAGGAGGAATATTGCACCAAGGTCCATGGATCATTTCCCTGCGATCATTGGGTCGAGAATCGCCTGGATCTCTGCCGCAGATTGGAATGGCCCAATTTGTATGAAATGTAAAAGGCCTTGCTGGTCTATGATGTATGTTTCGGGAACGCCAAGGTTGCGGTTGAAAATTTCCGAGATTTTCATCCCCAGGTCGGGACCGTTTGGATAACTGATGTTAAACTGTGTCATGTAGGCACGTGCCTCCGGCTCGGTATCCACGTAATCCACACCCAGAAAAACAACTTTGCCGGTCTTTTCATAAGTCTTCCAGGCTGCTTCCACATCCGGGGCTTCGCCGGCACACGGCTGGCACCAGGAAGCCCAGAAATTGACCACGATCACTTTCCCAAGAAGATCGGACCGTTTTAGCTGCGCGGCGCCATTGAACTCGTAACCATTGAACAAGGTTAGTGTGAAATCGGGGACCTGCGAGCCTACGCTCATGATCGGATGCCTGGCCTTCAAAAGGCCGGCGGCCAGAAGTGCGAGCAAGCCCAACAAACCCAGCCAGATGAGGATCTGGACCCAGATGGGGACCTCCCGTTTTGGTGCCGGAGAAATTCCAGATTCCTGCGACATGCTGACGATCTCCTACTTGCGTTTCTTCAACTCATCTTCGAGGCGGGAAATATACGGATCATCCGCCGTGGAATCTGACCCGGGTTCCGCCCCGCGTGAGTTTCTGGGGTTGGGAGCGATTACCAGGCGTGTGGCTGACTTTTTCCAGGTACGGAAGGCCATGAAGAGCAGAAAGACCCCTATTAGGAATGCCACGGGCGGGACGATATAGATCAGCCAGTTGATGCCTGAACGCGGCGGCTCAGAAAGAACACTCGCTCCATAATAAGACACAAAATATTGCTTGATCTCAGCTGCTGTTTTCCCTTCAGCCAGCATCTGGCGGATCAGTTCACGCCATTGGTGGCAGGCCTGGGTCGGACAAACGTCCAGCGGGGTATTCTGGCATACCGGGCAGAACAACTGGCTGGCTATTGCATTCACTTCATCGTCAGAGGGGGAAGGGGTTGGCTGCTGGCCAGAGACTGAAATAGTCGGAACGAGTGAAAGCGCAAGAATGATGAAGGTAAAAAAGATCAGGAGTTCAACTTTCTTTTTCATAATCATTCCAATTATCTCGCGCTTCTCATATCATCTTGATCCGGTTCAGGTCCGGCTGCAATCAGGATTCCAATAATGAACATCAGGCTGCCGATCCATAGCCAGTTGACCAACGGATTATGAACCACCTTGAAGGGAGCCTGTGCTGGCGAGATGTTTTCCCAATCGATCAGCACCACGTACAGGTCATCAGCCAGCGTGGAGTAGATCCCGACGACTGTTGCGGTTTCCCCGCTTGGAAAGGTTGAAAACTGGGGATGGAGTTTGCCCAGCAACCGACCGTCCTTGAACACACTGACAACGGCACTGGTCAGACTGCTCCCATCCGCACCGGGGACATGGGTTAGCGAGTCGTAACGCAGGGTATATCCTGAGAACTGGAGATCGTCTCCGGTCGCCAGCGTTTTTTGGGTGGTGGTCTGGTACAGTTCAACACCCAGGATGCCAATAGCCATCACCACCATGCTGATGTGGATAAAATACCCGCCATAGCGGCGGCGGTTACTCCCAAACAACCGCCAGATAGCAGTGAATAAATTCTCGCCGCGTCCTTTTTGCCGGGAGCGCACTCCACGCCAGAATTCAAACAAGGTTACGAAGATCACGAACGCCACCAGGGTAAATCCAACCAGGGCGATCCAATTGCGAACGCCCAGGGCTATCATCGCTGCCAGTGCGAGTACAGTGGGAATGGAAGGTTTCCACAAAAGGCGCCCCAGGGTTTTAAGGGTGGACCTACCCCAGGCTGAGAGCGGCGCGATCCCCATTAGAGCCATCAGGGCGCCAAACAGGGGGCCGTTTGTGCGCTGGTACCACGGTGGTCCCACCGTTATTTTTTGACCCGTGACCAGTTCTGAGATCAGGGGAAAGATCACCCCCCAGAAGCAAACGATCAGCACACCCATGAAGAGCAGGTTGTTCAACAGGAAAAGCGCTTCACGGGAGAACCATGAACTCATCTCAACCTCTGCTTTCAGGTCCTTCCAGCGATAGATCAGCAGAGCGATCGAGATGATCATGGTCAGGCCAATGAAAACAAAAAAAACCGGACCTATGGAGCTTTGCGAAAAAGCATGGATCGATGATAGCACACCGGTACGGGCGAGAAAGGTGCCTAAGATCACCAGCGAATACGTCAGGATAATGAGCAGCATGTTCCACTGCTTGAACATGCCCTTCTTTTCCTGGATCATGACTGAATGCAGGAATGCCGTCCCGGTCAACCAGGGCATCAGGGGGGCAACCTCAATCGGGTCCCAGTTCCAGAAACCCCCCCAGCCAAGCACAGTATAGGCCCACCACATCCCCAGCACCAGGCCGAGGGAGAGGAACAACCACGCCACCAGGGTCCAGCGACGGGTAAGGCGGATCCAGCGGTCATCGGAACGACCGGTCACCAGGGCAGCAATGGCAAAGGCAAAGGGGATGACAAATGCAACAAACCCCAGGTAGAGCATGGGTGGGTGGAGGATCATACCGGGGTGGCGTAGAACCGGATTCAGCCCCTGTCCATCCGGAGGAAAGACCGGAACTGCCCCGCCAGGTGCGAACATGCGCAGCACAAAATCACCACTAAGGGTCTGCCACCAGCGGGTAAAAGGGTTTTCGAAGAAGATCGTCAAGGCCAGGAAGAAAGACAGCGTGACCGAGATCACCACGATCACCCATGGCAGCAGCTCACGGTCGCGTTCCCATTTGCGCAGGGTCACTGCCGAAGAAAAAGCGGACATCAACCACGACCAGAGCACAAGCGAGCCTGCCTGGCCACCCCACAGGGCGGTGATCTTGAGGTACAGCGGCATGTCGTTGCTCGTCACGGAGTAGACATACTCAAGTTCGTAATGACCTGTAACGAGCAGAATAACCAGAGTAAGGGTCCCCAGTGTGATGAGAGGAAAAGTTAACAGCATCGAGCGGCGTGCAGCTTCCACCCAGCGGTCAGAGCCATTAAAGTATCCCAACAATCCAGCGATCACGCTGAAGAGAGACAGCAGGAAGGTCAGTACGAATACACCGAAGCCAAATTGTGCAAGCATAAAGGTTCCTGGGAGAGGATATCTGGATGAAGTTAAAAGCTGATCAGCCCGCTGCAGGCAAGCGGTTAATTCCCACTTACGACCTGGCTGGGTACGGCCTCCTGGTACTTGGTGGGGCATTTAAGCAAGAGATCATCGGCATGAAAAACGCCGTCCGAGCCGAGGTGTCCGGTGATGATCGCCTGAGCCTCATCGCGCAACAAGTCCGGTTTTGGACCGTTGTAGCTAACGGTCAGTCGCGCCTGCGTCGTATCCGTGACCGCTGTATGCAGCACGGCTGCCAGTCCGCCTCCTGCCTGGATTGCTGCGTTATCACCGGGAACGTGGGCAATGTCAAAGGTCAGATTCATCGTTTGCGGGTCGTATTTTATGGTACTCCCGATGACTGCACCAGAGATACGCAAATTCTGCCCGACCACGGTATTCCCCTTCGCCCTGAGTTCATTTACCGTCATAAAGTATTCGGCATTGGCCTGGGTGGCGGTAATAATAAGATAGATCACTGCTGCCAGGATGAGCAAGCCGCCCAGGATGAATTTGCCACGACCCTTAAAAATGGAGCGCGGGGTCCGCTGCATTCTTTACCTCCGCAAAATTGTTCAATCGGATTCCTAGATAATTTTACATGGATAGATTAAGGCCGGGTGAGAAGGCATGAGGAAAGTGGTATGGAAACCCCTGCCTTCTTGCCTCAGACTATTGAGCTCTTTGTTGTTAATTGAGGCAGTTACCCTTCGATCTGAATGCGCGTCCCACAGGTACGGCAAAATACATCTCCCGGCTGGGCGCGCTTACCACACTTGGGACAGTAAACCAGGTTGGTTGCCTCTTCCACTATGGGTTGAGGACGGTGCCTCGCTGAGGTCGGTAAATTCCGAGTCCTGCTTTTCCAAATGTAAAATCCTCCCACGATGCCAACCACGATCAGGATTGCTCCCAAACCAGCCAAGACCCACGGTAGGGTTCCACTCACGGTGATCCGACCGGGTGTGGCGGCGGTAAGAGGCTGCACCGGTTGTACCGGCAAGCCGGTTGTACTTAGCGCATTGGTAAGTTTCTGGTAATCAACCGTCAGGGTATAAGATTGACCTGCCGGCAGGGACTGTGTGGTGGAGGCAAAATAGGTAAAACCATCCTGCTGTGCACTGCTTTTTAATAAGGTCGGGTAGATTACGAGATTCGTGGCCCCAACCGGCTGTTGAAGAGCAACCGTAAATCCATCCACGGCATAATCCCCAGGCCATTCGTAAACAATGTGCCGGGAAGTGCCATTTTTCTCCAGGGATTCATAATATTCAACCTGCATATCCGGAAGGTTTGCTGTTATTTTAAGTGTAGCCCACGACCCTTGCACCGAACGGTCATAGGGAGCATTGAGCAGACCTTTTACTGGATCAGAGACAGCCACTGCATAGACCTCGGCTCCAGCCGGGATGCGCAGGTTAAAAGTCGCCGGCAGGGTTGTACCGGAGGATAATGAAAGATGATAGATCACGAGAACAGCGGGTTGGTCATATTCGGGCCAGATCTCCACGCTGACGGAGCTTAGGGTTTCAGCGTTTTGCGCATAGACAGAAAATGTTATCCCCAGGGTAAACAGGACAGCCAGAATGGCCAACCATTTACGCATTGAAACGCCTCCAATATAGTAAACATTGTCTATATCTTACCACGAACAGGGAGAGCCTTTACCAGGGACAGCAGGACCTGGTTGACCGGCAGCTTGAGTCCCCCCTCTTCTGCTTTCTGAACAACCGCCCCATTGATCGCATCGATCTCGGTAGGGGAGCCACGGAGAACATCCTGCAGCATGGATGAGGTATTCTCCGCTGTGCGCACGGCCACCTCTTCTGTGGCATGCACCGGGTCCTGGAATTGCAAATCCACTCCCAGCATTCCTGCCACCGAGGCGGTCTCGCGGGCGAGCGCTCCCAGTAATCCCCGGGCGGTAGGAAGTCTGAGCAGTTCCCCGTTTTTTATCCGTAACAAAGCCGTCAACGGGTTTATAGCCGAGCTGATCACCAACTTGCTCCAAACCAGTGATTGGACATCGCCAACAACCTTCACATCAAAACCTGCCTGCAGCAGCATCTCCTGCAATGGCGCGAGACGGGGATGCGCCTCCAGCGAAACGGGGCCATCCCCTGCCAGGTGAACAAGGCCGGGAGCAAGCAATGTCGCTCCCAGGGTGGTCACACCCCGGGCTACGCGTGACCAATCAAGTTTTCCAGCAAGAATTGCATCGTTACCGAGACCGTTTTGAAGGGTCAATGCCAGACCATCGAGTGCCAGGCACGCTGACAATTGCTGGGCGGCACGCTGCGTCTGCCAGGATTTAACCAGCACGAGGGCAAACTTTGCCTGGCAGCCATCCATCTGGCTCCCACTGGTCTGTACGGGAAAACTGCCCAGACCATCCAGCCCCGCCCCATTCTGATGCAATGCCGCCAGCCCCTCCGACCAGGTGCCCAGAACAGTGACCGGAGTGCCAGCAGCAGACAGGCGAGCGGCAAAAAGGGTCGCCAGAGCTCCCGTGCCCACGATCAAGATCGATTCAGGTTTCATGGATTGGAAAGAATTTCCTTACATATCACGGTTGAAGGTCTTTTATGAACGCTACCCATTCTTCCTCCGGCATCTCAACTGAATTTTCCTGAGCAGGAAAATTGTGGTTCTGTACATCGGTTATGTAAGCGCTGAAGGCGTTCTGCATCACAGAATGAAGATCGGCATATTTCCGGACGAATTTGGGGGTGAAGCGATCGAACAGACCCAGCAGGTCATGGGTCACCAGGATCTGACCATCACAACCTGCACCGGCGCCGATGCCGATGGTCGGGATGGCGAGTCGGTTCGATATCATTTCTGCTAGGCGGGTTGAAACAGATTCGAGCACCAGGCTGAAGCAGCCGGCTTCTTCAAGCTGAAGAGCATCCTCATACAGGCGTCTGGCTGTCATCGCGGTGCGTGCCTGGGGGCGGAAGCCGCCCAGCAGGCTGACCGATTGGGGAGTCAGACCGAGATGCCCCATGACCGGGATGCCCGCGCCAATTATGGCGTGGATGGCATCCAATCTTTCCCGCCCACCCTCCAGCTTGACTGCGTGCATGCCTCCCTGCTGAAGGAAGCGCCCGGCATTGCGGACAGCCTCTTCCGTGGAAACCTGATAGGACATGAATGGCAGGTCGCCAATCAACAGGGTCGACAGGGCACCACGAGCGACCGCCCGGCAGTGGTGAAGCATCTCTTCCATTGTGACCGGCAGTGTGTTTTCATATCCCAGCACCACCATGCCAAGTGAATCACCAACCAGGATGGCATCAACACCGGCCTGGTCGAGTGCCAGAGCGGTGGGATAATCGTAGCCGGTCAACATGGCGATCGGCTCACCCCGTTCTTTTTTCTGGCGGAGAGCGGGGGGAGTTATTTTTTTGCGGGCAGCCTGCGGAACAGGTTGAAGGGGAAGTGTGGTCATGGTGCCCTCCTTTCAGGTAGGGGCCAGGCTGGGTCAGGATTTTAGGTTCGTCCTTTATTCACTCTGTCGCGTTCCAGCGGATACGCGCAGTTGAGTTTATTATTCCACAGAATTGATACTTGGGCAATCTTCCACCGGATCCCATTTTTGTTCTATAATGAGTTAATCAAGATAAAACATAGTTTCCAGGAGGATTCCATGAAACGGGCTTTTGGTTTTGTATTTGGAGCGTTAATGGGCGGGGTCATCGGTGCAGCTACGGCTCTGCTTTTTGCACCTTCATCCGGTGCGCAACTGCGCGCGCTGATCGGTGAGCGTTCCCAGAATTTTACGGCAGATATCCGCCAAGCTGCCAATACGAAGAGGATTGAACTGCAGGACCGGTTGGAAACCCTGCGGGCTCCCAGGGCGTAATCAGCTAGCCCAAGGTAGTATCAAAGAGTCTTATTGTCGCAGGGTGCCTGTAAGATTATATACATCCAGTTCAAACGGGATGGTTTTCAGCCGGATCAAAAAGATCTGCGATTTTCCGGTAAAACGCCTCAACCATTGTCATGCACCGATTATAGTCGGCGCGTTCGGCAATGATTTGGGCGTTTTTCAATTTTGCGTTCAACCTTAGGTGGGGGCTTTCCAGGGCGGTAATGATCCCGTCAGCCAGGCTGCGCGGGGAGGTTGCATCCACGAGCAGACCATTCTCTCCGGGGATGATCCATTCTTGCATCGATTCAATATTCCCCACCACCGGGAAACAGCCGCTGGCCATGGCTTCCAATAACGAATTGGGTATTCCATCGTGAAGACTGGGGGAGACATATAGCAGGGATCTTTTATAAAGACCCCATAACTGTGCCTGGTTCAATGGCGGCCAAAGTTTTGTGTGGGCACCGATTCCCAATGTCTCGACCCAATAAACAGATTCGGGATCGCCTATTAGAAGCGGGCAGACGAAAAGCGCTTGGGGGACCTTTTCCAGGACCAACGGGATGGATTGAAAGAAGATATCCTGGCGAAGGCTGCCGGGGCGCTGCCCGCGCGCGTTGACCACGATTGGACCATTCGGCAGGTCCTCCGGGAATGGTTGGATGCTCGAGACAGCCTCAATTTCATCTACGTGGATTCCTCCTGCCCCAGGGACAACCAGGGTTGGTTTATCGCTTGAGAAACCCATTGAAAAACCCAGGCGTATGTCACGGTCCGCATCGGTTATCAGACCGTCACAGCGGCTAAGGGTGCGCCGGGTGAGGATTTTCATTAAAGGCGATCCGTGGGCGTGCAGGGTGAGATCATTCCCCCAGGTGGAAACCACAAGCGGTATGCTGCCTGGTGTGACGGTTGCCAGCATTCCCTCGAAAGGGATGCGCAATGAATGGACGAGCTCCGGGTGGATTTCATCCACCAGGGCGCGGAAACGCCTCCGGTGAAGCGGAAGGCTGAGAGGTCCGAGGACGTAGCGTAAAGGACGCAGGGTGGTGCGAAAGCGTTTGACCAGCCCGTGGCTGTGTTTTGGTGCGGTGCCCCGGGTCTGCTGTGCAGCCATCCCCGCGAATGCGACTGGCAGGACATGGAAGGAGGACAATCCCGGTGGTGGATCGCAGGGGAAGGTCGAGATAAGGTGAGTCTCATGTCCGCTCCCGGTCCAGTGTCCCAACCAGGATAGTGTGGTGGGGGATCGTCCGTCAGCGATAAATAGCAAACGCATGGGTGCAATATACCACAATCCTGCATTGATAAATGATTTGACGAAATGAGTGAGCATGGGTATAGTGTATTGAATGAATATGGTTGGGTGGTATGAGTCGACACATCGTGGACGGTTCACTGCTGCTCACCATACATCAATCCTGTATTTAACAATTCGCCCAGCGGGAGATTTTCTGTTATATTAAGGCGGCTTTCATAAACCATTTATATTGAGGTTACTGTAATGAAACAAATCTGCGTTGTTGGTGTCGGATATGTTGGCCTGGTCACAGCGGCATGTTTTGCTGACCTGGGAAACCGCGTCATTGCACTGGATGTCAATGAAAAGCGGGTTGAAAACCTTAAAAAGGGGATCATGCCCATCTATGAGCCGGGATTGGAAGAACTTGTAAAGCGTAATGTGCATGCACAACGCCTTTTCTTTACCACATCCTACCCGGAGGCTCTGCAGGATAGTGAGTTTGTATTCATTGCCGTGGCGACTCCTTCCGGGGTCAACGGCGAAGCAGACCTGCAATATGTGGCAGCAGCAGCTCAGACCATCGCCGAGACAATGACCGCCCCGCTGATCATCATCAATAAATCAACCGTCCCGGTCGGGACCGGGGACTGGGTGGCGGATATTGTTAAAAAATTCCAGCCGAAACCTATCCAATTTGCAGTGGTCTCCTGTCCGGAATTCCTGCGTGAAGGTACGGCGATCAGTGATTTCCTACAACCTCATCGTACGGTGCTGGGTTCCCTGCACCGGGAGGCTGCTGAAAAAGTGGCCCAACTGCACCTGCCCTTGCGTGCCCCCATTATTATCACTGATCTGCGCGCAGCTGAAATGATCAAGTACGCTTCCAATGCTTTCTTGGCGACAAAAATCTCCTTTATCAATGAAATTGCCGATATTTGCGAGGCTCTCGGGGCGGATGTGAAGGAGGTGGCCATTGGTATGGGTTATGACAAACGCATTGGACCGGCCATGCTGGATGCCGGTCTGGGATGGGGCGGTTCCTGCTTCCCCAAGGATGTCAAAGCCCTGGCATTTATGGCAGAAGAAAAAGGGGTTGAACCGAAGATCCTGAACACGGTCACCAATACCAATTACGAACGCCGCCGAATGGTCGTCACGGACTTGGAAAAAATGTTGGGTGGTTTAAAAGGAAAAATGATTGGCCTGCTTGGCCTGGCTTTCAAACCCAACACCGATGATATACGCGAAGCACCGTCCATTGATATAGCCAGGGGATTGATCGCCGCAGGTGCCAAGGTCCGGGCATATGACCCGGTGGCCATGGAAAATGCGCAGAGCCTGTTACCTGCCGTGGAGATGATATCCGATCCCTATCTCCTGGCAAAAGATTGCGATGCGTTATTGGTGCTTACGGAATGGAACGAGTTCAAAAACATTGATTTGGATAGTGTCCGCAAGGCTATGAAACAACCGGTCATTTTTGATGGACGCAATATCTATGACCCGTTGGAAATGCGCAAACGGGGCTTCAAGTATCGCGGCATGGGGCGTGGATTCGAAGTGAAATAAAATGCTGGAAGATAAACGTCCTCCTGTCTGTGATTATGAAGGCTCCGATTATCAATCCCGGTTCTGGGAAACCGGTGGACGGGAATACGAAGACCGCTGCGAAGGCATTGCGCTGAAACGTCTGCTTCCCGCCGGCGGTGAATTGTTGCTCGAATTAGGTGCAGGAGCAGGGCGCAATACATTGCGCTACCAGGGTTTCAAGCGAATTGTCCTGCTGGATTATTCCCGCACCCAATTGAAACAAGCCCAGGAGCTCCTGGGAAATTCTGAGCGATTCATATATGTTGCAGCAGACATTTATCGGCTCCCTTTTGTAGATGGATTATTCGACGCCGCCACCATGATCCGAGTCCTGCACCATATGGCGGACGCACCTGCTGCGCTTGGCCAGGTACGCGCTGTCATGCAGCCGGGTGCAAGTTTTATACTGGAATTCGCCAATAAACGTAATCTTAAATCAATTCTGCGTTACCTGCTGCATCTCCAGGCCTGGAACCCGTTCTCGCCGGAATCGGTCGAATTTGCACCTTTGAACTTTGACTTTCATCCGCGGACACTGCACAGGTTGCTGGCAAGCCTGGGTTTTCACATCGAAAGGACGCTAACCGTCTCTCACTTCCGGATCGGTCTGCTCAAG
>Ga0207931_1000565_pt1 | contig 13615 bp, 14 predicted proteins | sample NGESurdeep092012_2_FD_184478 | JGI IMG/M metagenome (GOLD analysis project Ga0207931, IMG submission 184478) | Arctic peat soil microbial communities from Barrow, Alaska - NGEE Surface sample 415-1 deep-092012 (SPAdes) | ecosystem: Environmental > Terrestrial > Soil > Wetlands > Peat ...
GCGCGCGCACCTGCGGCCTGGCGCACGGCGGCGACGCGCTGCTCGTCGCGCTCCGGGAGGCCACCGACTTTGATCTTGAACACGCTGATGCCCTCGGCGCGCATGGCGGGCGTCTTCGCGGCCAGCGTAACGGGCTCGTCCCGGCCCCAGGCGATGACCTCGGTGAGGCCGTCCCGCGTGCTGCCGCCCCAGCGCCTCGCCCTGCGGGTCCCAGAGCGCGATCTCGAGCCCGGCCTCGGCCGCCTGGTTGGCCACGGTGTACAGCTCGCGTTCCCAGCAACGCGTGATGGCCTCGAGCTGGAACGGGGCGTTCCCGGTCACGACCGGACCGAGACACTCGCCGATCACATCCTGCACGGTCCAGAGCGTGTCGCCGGTGAACTCATACGCCGGGCAGGCTTCGCCGAGACCGGTGAGACCCTCGTCGGTCTTGACCCGGACCAGGTCGCAGGGGCCCATGGCGAGCGTCGATGAAGCGAGGACGAAGCGTTCATCGAACTCTAGCTCACGGGTCTCCACGCCCACGGCGGTGATCTTCACGCGGTACTCTCCGACAACCGGTTGCCGGTCGACCCAAGTCTACGCCATGCCGGCGGGCGGTGGAGAGAGCCCGCAGAGGTTCGCGCGGGAGGAAGAGGCTCGGGCTGCAAAGAAGACAGGGCTTGCGGGCCGACCTCGGTGCGAGCACCGGGACCCGCGAGGAGTCGCCGAACGACTACTCCGTCGACGTGAGGATCGACTACGCCGACAGCAGATCGCGGGGCTGGGCCGCCCTCACGATCACCCTGATCGAGTTCCTGGCGCTAGTGCCGCACGCCGTGGTCCTGCTCTTCCTGGGCATCGCGCAGTTCTTCGTGTTCCTCGCCGCGCAGGTAGCCGTCACGACCAAGGGAGAGTACCCGAGCGCATGTACCGTTTCGTCACCGGCGTGATCAACTGCCGCCGCTGCTGGTGTCGTCCGCGCCCTTCGTCACGCCCGCGACCCCGCCGCCGCCCGCGCCGCCGGTGCCGCCGCAGGCTCCGGGAGGCGGAGAGGAGTAGGCCCGGCTTGGCTTGCCCGCCACAGGGGAATGCCGTATAAGATATGGTCCCGCAAGGGGACCCACTCGTGGGGCATTAGCTCAGCTGGGAGAGCGCCTGGATCGCACCCAGGAGGTCAGCGGTTCGATTCCGCTATGCTCCACCACTTCTTCTTCCCGCCGCCTTCTCCGCACTGCCGAGGCGCGCCGGGCGCGGCGCCGCTCAGCCTTCGGACCCGTCGTCGATGCCGACGTCGGTGAGCTGCACCATAGGCGCCTCGGGGTCGAGCCGGACCATGAGCGACCCGCACTGCGGGCACACCGGCTGCGGCGCATCGGTGGTGAACTCGTCGCTGCAGCTCAGGCAAGTGGCCGCGACCGACCGATGATCGAAGTGCAGCGTAGCTCCCTCGAAGAACTCGTCCTCGCCGGCGAGCATCTCGAAGTACATCTCGATCGAGTCCTGCGAGAAGTCGGCCGCCGGTGTCATGGTGAGGAACAGGTCGGTGACCCTGCGGGCGCCGTTGGCCTCACCCGCCTCTCGAGCGCGGTCGATGATCCCCTGGGTGATGCCAAGCTCGTGAACGGCGCTGCCTCCGTCTCGAGGTTCGTTTCACCCCAGTTCTACCACGGGCGACAGATACTCGAGCACGGATTGCAGGCGAGCACGTAACGGAGGCGCCCGGTATGGCAGGCGAGATCGAGTTCACCACCAACTACAACGACCTCAGCACCGACAACGGCTTTCAATTCGAGTTCACCTGCAACCGCTGCGGAAACGGCTATCGCACCGAGTTCGACACGTTTGAACTGAGCACCGCGACCAATGTCCTCGACGGCGCCAGTGGTCTGTTGGGCGGGTTCTTCGGGCAGGCGGCCGAAGTGGCTCAGAGGGCCAAATCGGCCGCCTGGGAGAAGGCCGGCGACAAGGCGTTCAAGAAGGCCTCCGAGGAGATCCGCCCCAAGTTCGTCCAGTGCCCGCGCTGCAGCGCCTGGATGTGCCGCGAGCAGTGCTGGAACGAGAGGAAGGGGCTCTGCAAGCAGTGCGCCCCGGACCTCGGCGTCGAGATGGCGGCCGCCCAGGCCGACAAGTCGGTCGAGGAGGTGTGGGCGCACGCCAAGATGGCCGAGGAGGACAAGCACCTCATCGAGGCCGACTGGCGCGAGGGCGTCACCGCCTCCTGCCCGAGCTGCGGTGCGCCGCAGGCGACCAACGCCAAGTTCTGCGCCGAGTGCGGCGCCGACTTCAAAGCCGCAAAGCACTGCACGCAGTGCGCCGCCAAGCTCCAGCCCGGGGCAAGGTTCTGCGCCGAGTGCGGCACGAAAGCCGACTGGCCAAAGCTGCTCTCGCACGACAAGCAACCCGAAGCGGCGCTGATGCTGCGAGAATCGTCACATTGACTGTTGTGCGCCGCTCGCCATTCTGGTACAACGGGAGCCGCAAGTCGTGGTCTGCCGCGCCCGGGCGGGCGCGGACACTGTAGCCCCGCCGATCGACGCAGTTGGAGCCCCTCGGCACCGGAGCGCGGGTCTCGAGGAGGGAGTCACGAGATGAAGGTACTCATCGTGGGCGCCGGCATGCAGGGCCAGGTCATCACCTGGAACCTGGGCCGCAATCCGGCCGTCACCCAAATCGTGGTCGCCGACTACGACGAGAAGCGCGCCCAGTTCGTCGCCGGTCAGGTCGGCAACGGCAAGGCGAAGGCGATGTTCATCAACGCGTCGGACAGCGACGCCGTGGCCAAGGCCGGCGACGGCTGCAAGCTCATCGTCAACGCCGTGATCCCGCAGTTCAACAAGTCGATCATGTCCGCCTGCCTCAAGTGCGGCGCCGCCTACCAGGACATGGCCCAGGGCCAGACGCAGTCGCAGACCATCGACGAGGCCTACCTCGACCAGATGACACTGGCCACCGAGTTTGCCAAGCAGGGCGTTCTGGCGCTGCTCAGCACCGGGATGGACCCGGGCGTCACCAACACCTTCGCCGCCTGCGGCTACGAGGACCTCGACAAGTGCTTCGAGATCCGCATCAAGGACTTCGCCCGGTTCGACTCGCCGGTGCCGCTGCAGGTGTGGTCGCAGGAGACCTTCTACACTGACTGTGCGCAGCCCCCGCTGCTGTTCGAGGACGGCGCGTTCAAACGCGTCGAGATCTTCGGCCGCCGCGAGCACTACGAGTTCCCCGAGCCCTTCGGCCTCGGCGCCGTGATCTGCCACGACCACGAAGAGGTCAGTACCCTGCCGCGTCTGCTCCCCAAGAAGTACGGCGACAAGGGCCTGCGCTACGTGGACTTCAAGATGGGCGGCGACGAGGAGGGCATCGACGCCGACCTCGCCGTCGTCAGCTCGGGCATGGTGAGCAAGGAGCCGGTCACGCTCAAGGACGGCACCAAGGTGAGGCCCATCGACGTGTACGTCGCCACCCTGGCGCCCAACCCGCCGGCGGACGAGCTGGCCAGACTGTCTCTTGCCGGCGAGATCACCGACGACGGCGTCGTGACCGTCGACTGCATCGGCGAGATGGACGGCAAGCCGGCCAGCGTCGGCTACAACATCTTCCCGCCGGACATCAAATGGGTGAACGGCCAGATCCCGGGCGCCACCTGCGTGAGCTACGGCACCAGCACCCCGTCGAGCATCTACGCCGAGTTCATCGTCGAAGGCAAGATCACCGACAAGGGCATGATCTGCCCCGAGGAGCTGCCGCGCACCGTGCGCGACGCCTTCATCGCCGAGTGCGGCGTGCGCAAGATGCCGATCACGCGCAAGGACGTCGTCACGGCCAACTGACGCGAGAGCCGCCCCGGCCCTTCTTTCGTTCGGGGGCCGAGGCGCGCGGGGCGCGGCGCGCCCGCCAATCAGGCCAGCGACCTCTGCATGACGTCGAAACGGCGGGAGACGTGCATGCCCGCCTCCTCGTAGACACGTACAGCGTTGGTCATGTTTTGAGCGTCGACGTACAGGCGCACGATAGTCTGGCCGCGCTCGCGAAGCGTGGCGAAGGAGGTCGCCAGCAAGGCACGAGCGATGCCGCGACCGCGCCACGGCTTGCGTACGGCGAGGTCGCCGATCTCGGCGCCGTGTTCGCCCTCGGACGGGATGACGTAGCCAGCCAGTTCGTCGCCGTCCCACGCGAGCCACCACAATGTCGGGTCCGACCCCCCCACCTCGACGTGGAGCAGACGCCACTCTTCATAGCCACGCTGCTCGAAGAGGAAGTGCTCAGCGAACGCCTCGACGTCGGCCTCCCAGACGCGCCTGTCGTCGACGCCCGTCCTGAAGGCCCGCGCTTCGATGCCCTCGGGCCACGCGACCGGCGGCACCTCGCCGAGCAGGTCGATCTCCATCTCGTAGTACTGGCGCAGCGGCGTGAAGCCGCGCACGTCAAGCGTGGTCCGGCGCACCCAATCGTGCTCGTCGCACCAGACCAACAGGTGACGCACGGCGCCGTCGGGACTCTGGGCGGGCAGCTCGGCGGCGCGAGCCTCGATGGTATCGAGCAGAGCGTCGCCGAGTCCGAGGCCGCGGTGCTCGGGGTGGACGTAGTGATCCGCCATGACCTCACCGGCCGTGTCCGGCCACATCCAGGCGACGCCCACCACACAGCCGGCGGGAGCCACGGTCACCCACCAGTCTGTCTCGGGGCGACACGCCGGGTCCTTCCACTCCGTGACCAGTGCGTGCTCGTGGCTCCGCGGCTCGCCGGCATCATGGCTCTCGGCCGCGTCAAGCACAGCCTGAGCCGCCGGCAGATCGGCCTCCGTGGGGTGGCGCAGCATGTATCCGTCGGGCAGACTCATCGGGTCTTCTCGCGGGCTGGCGGGCGCAGCCGGCCCAGCCTACTCCTCGGCGCCGCAGAATCGAAGCGCCGTCACGATGAGGGTCTCGGCCGTCGCGCGCAGCTGGTCGATCGGCACGTACTCGTCGACCATGTGCGCGGCACGGACGTCGCCCGGGCCGAAGAGCACCGTCGGGATGCCGCCGACGTTGACGAGCAGATGCATGTCGGCCCCGTAGGTGACGCCCTCGACCCGAGGGGCCGAGCCGGTCACGGCCGTTGCAGCGTCGACCACCGTGGTGACTATCGGCGCGTCGAGGTCGGTGACCGCGGGATCGAAGCGGCCGCCCCACCACTCGACCTCGGGCGGATGCTCGGCCAGCCATGGGTCGGCCGCGGCCACGCGGGCGATCGCTTCTTCAAGCACCCGCCGGGCCGCGACCACGCTCTCGCCGATCGCGACGCCGTAGCGACCCTCGGCGACCAGCGTGTCCGGGACGCTCGAGGCCCAGTCGCCGGCGCGGAGCGTGCCGACGTCGATGGGCCACGGCAGGCGATACCGGGAGAAGAGTGGCGAGTGAGGATCGCCGGCGACGGCCGCGGAGGCCGTCCGCTCACCTCCGTCGTCGACGCCACAGCGATCGGCTTCCAAACGGCGAAGCGCCGCGAACAGCGGCAGGAACTTCTCGACCGCGTTCACGCCCTCCTCGCGCACGCACCCGTGCGCGGAGAGGCCATGGACGGTCAGGCGGAACATCAGCGAGCCCGCCTGTGCGGGGACGACGCGCAGATCGGTGGGCTCGATCACGACCGCGCCGTCGGCGGTATGGCCGCGCAAGATGCTCGCCAGAGTCCCGGTGCCGCCATCTTCCTCGCCGACGACGCTCGCCACAGAGAGGCGCCCGCGCAGGCGTACGCCGGCATCGCGGATCGCCTTCGCCGCGAACAGCGCGCAGACCAGGCCGCCCTTCATGTCGACGGCGCCGCGGCCGAAGACCCGGCCGTCCCGGACGGCAGGGTCCCAGGGCGGCGTGGTCCAGGCGGCTTCGTCGCCGACCGGCACGACGTCGATGTGGCCGTTGAGGAGCAGGTCGCGGCCGGCGCCGCTGCCTGCGGCAGCCCGGCCGGCCGCGTTCTCCCCGTGCCACCCGACCACCCCGAGCGCCTCGTCGCGATCGACCTCGTGGCACCAGTCGGGATGACGGCTCACCTCGTCGAAGTCGATCGGCCAGACGTCGGTCGCCAGACCGGCGCCCTCCATCCACGCGGCCACGCGACGCTGTGCCGGAGTCTCCTCAGCGTCGAGGCTGGGGATGGCGATCAGCTCGCGCAGGAACGCGAGCAAGCCGTCGCAGTCGAGCGCGTCGAGGGCGCGCCGCTCGCCGGCGCTCTGCGCGCTCTCGCGCCCTGCTGGGTCCCCGCTCACGCCGCGCCGCTCATCCCGGGTCGCGCAGGATGGGCCGCGTGAGACAGGTGGGCCCGCCCTCGGCCTTGAACGAAAGTGGCTCGCCGGGGAAGGTGACCACCTCGCAGTCGGCCATCTCGAGAAGCTGGTGCGTCACCGGGCTGCCGCCCAGCATGATGCACCGCCGTGGAGCCACGGTCAGGACGTTCGTGGCCTGCGTGTGCAGGAACTCCTCCTCCGGGACCTCGAGCAGGCGGACCCCCCGGCGCTTGAGCTCGGCCCAGAACGCGGTCGGCATGAGCGGCGGGTAGGCGACCGCGAGGTCTGCGTCGACCGGGCTGATCAAGCTGAGAAGATGCAGGCAGACCTCAGGACCGGCGAAGTAAGGCAGGTCATAGTCGAGCACGGTGACTCCGAGCGGTGCAAGCAGAGCGCGGAGCTGACGCACGCCTTCGGCGTTCGTCCGAAAGCCCCGCGCCACAGCCAGCGTGTCGTGGTCGAGCCACAGTGTGTCGCCACCCTCGGCGCGCGCCTCGCCCTCGAGCCGCCCGTAGGTGGGCACCCCGTGGAGCTCGAGCGCGCGCCCGAGCGGCGCCTCCTCGCCGCGCCGCGCCGCTTTGCCCATGCTGAGCAACAGCGAGCCGCGGTCGGTGACCAGCGCCGGGTCGAAAACGAACACACTGTCGCTGTGCTCCGGGAGCGGCTCCTCGTGGTAGAGCACCTCGACGTCCCAGGCGCGCAGCGCATCGGCGAACTCATCGTGCACGCGGCGCGCCTCCTCGAAGTCGATGGCGCCTGCGTAGTGCCACGCCGCCGGGTCGGCGGCGGCCATCGCTTCGCCGGGCCGCCGCATCACCACGCGGCGCAGGCGGCCGGTCATTCCTTGGGCGCCGTAACTTCCAGCCATCACAGTCCCCCTCGCCGCGGCCGCCGCAGCGCCCGTTACACCAGGTCGACGCCCAAGCCGGCGACTGTGGACTTGGGCAGCGCGAAGCGCGCCGTTCGCAGCGTATCGACGACCTGCGACACCTGCAGCTCGCCGCCGGCGCTCATGAGCATGGTCGCGACCTCCAGCGTGAGGCCGAGGCGCCCGGTCAGCAGCGCCGCCATGTCGCGGGCAGCAGCCTCGGCGGCGGCGTCGAGAGTCCCCGCCGAGGCGATGGTCGCGACCAGTTCCGGCGTCTCCACCACGGGGCCGGCGATCTCGAGGTCGCAGCGCACGTCGAGGCGCAGGGTGATCACGCCCGCGGTCTCGACGCCAGTACCGCAGATCTCGCCGTCGCCCATCGCCGCGTGAAGGTCGCCGGCGGCGAACAGGGCGCCGTCGTGCGCCACCGGCAGGTAGAGCACGGCGCCGGGGCCGATGAGCCGCGTGTCCATGTTGCCGCCGTGCGCGCCGGGCGACGCCGTCGACACCGGCGCGCCTGACGGCGCGACCCCGATCACGCCGATCATCGGCCGCAGCGGGACGGCGAGACCCTCGTCGATCCGGGCAACGCCGCCCACGATCGGCACGATCCGGCTGACCTGCTCGCTGAAGCTCTCGGCGAGCACGCCGAAGCCGGGCGACACAGCCATGACTCCTTGCTCGTCGATGTCGATCCGCTCGATCAGCACCGAGAGGACGTCGCCGCGGCCGACGCCCTCCACGTACACCGGCCCCGTCGCCGGATTGATGCGGTCCCAGTCGACCTCGGCCAGCACGTCGCCGGGGCGCTGGACCTGGTCGTCGAAGCAGTCGGCCGTCTCGAGCTCGAGCGTCGTGCCGGCGGGAACGCGCAGCGCCGGCGCAGCGTCGCCCGAGAAGGCGAACACGCGGTGCTCTTTGGTGAGGCGGATCACGGCCGGGTAGGCGCCGCAGGAAGGGACGACCGCGTCAATCGCCGTGGATCTTGCGCCGCCACGGAGCCCACGACGTGGGCCGGCTCATGTCGGCGTACTGATGCACGGGCGTGTCGGCCGGCTCGCCGAGGACCAGCAGGCCGTCTGCGTCGACGATCCGCAGGCCGTCACCCTGCATCTCGGCGAAGAGGCTCACGATGCCGACCGCGTCGGCGGCGCCGCCGAGCTCGTCGACAGAAAGGGTGTGGTTCGCGAGGAGCCGCTTCCAGGTCGTGATGAGGCGATCCCAGGTATAGTCGCAGCGCACGCCGCGCACGAGCAGCGACAAGGCGCGCTCGTCGGAGCCGACGATACTGCCCTTGCCGCGCCAGAACACGAGCGGCAGATCATCGCCGATCATCTCGGCGGTGCGGAACTTCATCGTTTCAATCGAGATCATGATCCCTCCGGAGGACGCGCTGCAGGCGCTAGTCTACCGGGCGCGGGCCCTACTTTCGAATGCCCTCCGGCTCGACGTGGACGATCACGTCGGTGACCTGCCCGTACTCGGCGCGCAGCGCAGCCTCGACCTCGTGCGCGATGGCGTGGCCTTCTTCAATGGTGGTGCCGGGCGCGACCTGCACGTGCAGGTCCACATACACGTGCGCCTCCGGCCCACGGGTGCGGACGGCGTGGCAACCGGCCACGCCCGGCACGGAGCAGACCACGACGGCGAGGTCGTCCGCCGGCAGGCGCGCGGCGTCGCCGAGTGTGTGGGTCACGCCGCGGAGGATGCCCCAGGCCGTGCGCAGGATGATGACGGCCACCAGGAGAGCGACGATGCCGTCGGCCTGCTCCCAGCCGAGCTTCACGATCACGAGGCTGGCGATCACACCGAGGCTCACCACGACATCGCTGAGCGTGTGGCTGGCGTCGGCGACGAGCACCTCGCTGCCAAGACGGCGCCCCGCGCGCCTCTCCCAGGTGGTGACCGAGATGTTGACCGCGAGCGTCCCGAGCATGACGACAAAGGAAACGGCCGTGACGTCGGTGGGAACGCCCTGGCCGAACAGGCTGTCGATGGCGCCCTTCCCGACCGTGTAGCCGGCGAAGACCAGGAGCACCCCGATCAGCGCCGCCGCGAACGTCTCGTACTTGGCGTGTCCGTACGGATGCTCGGCGTCTGCAGGGCGCGACGCGAACCACATGCCCACGAGGGCGATGACGTTGGATGCGCCGTCGAACATGGAATGGAAGCCGTCGGCCTCCATGGCCGCAGAGTGGCTGATGAGACCGTACACGAGCTTTGCGGTGGCCACGGCCACGTTGAGGAACAGCACGACCCAGAGGACGTTGCGGATGCTCCGATAGCGATCGGTCGTCGAAGCCACGAGGCTCCTTGGTCGGGCGGGCGGAGAGGTTAGGGCCGTGGAACGAGGCCGACGCGCTCGCGGACCTTGACAAGCGTGCGCGCGGCGATGGCCTCGGCGCGTTCCGCGCCGATCCTGAGCACCTCGAGCGTGTAGCTCTTGTCGGTCTCGAGCTCACGTATGCGCGCCTGGATGGGCGCCAGCGCCTCCACCACGACGTCGCCGAGGTCGGCCTTGAAGTCGGCGTAGCCCCTGCCCTCGTAGCGCCGCACGATCTCGTCCACCGGCTCGCCGGCGAGCGCGTTGTAGATGTCGAGCAGATTGGTGAGCGCGGGTTTGTCGGGGCCACCGCGCACCTCGACGCCGGAGTCGGTCACGGCCCGCTTGATCTTGCGTCGGATGGCGTCGGGCGGGTCCATCACGGCGATGTAGCTGTTCTCGGACCCGACGCTCTTGCTCATCTTCTTCGCCGGGTCGTCGAGGCTCATGACCCGCGCGCCCTCGGTGCGGATGATCGGCTCGGGCACCACGAACGCTTTGCCGAAGGCATTGTTGAAACGCTCGGCCACGTCGCGGGTGAGCTCCACGTGCTGCTTCTGGTCCTCGCCGACCGGCACCGCGTCGGCGCGGTAGAGGAGGATGTCGGCGGCCATCAACACCGGGTAGTCGAAAAGGCCCACGGCGATGCTCTCGCCCTCGGCGCCCGCGGTCTTGTCCTTGTACTGGGTCATACGCCGCAGCTCGCCCATGTACGTGATCGTGTTCAGGATCCACGTCAACTCGGTGTGCGCCGGCACGTGGCTCTGCACGAAGACGATGGAGCGCTCGGGGTCGACCCCGCAGGCCAGGAACATGTTCGCCACATCGATGGTGTTGCGGCGCAGCTCGGCGCGCTGCTGCCGCACGGTGATCGCGTGCAGGTCGACGACGCAATAGATGCAGTCGTGCGTGTCCTGCATAGCCACGTAGTTGCGAATGGCGCCGAGGTAGTTTCCGAGGTGCACCGCGCCGGTCGGCTGGCTGCCGCTGAAGACGCGCGGCCGGCGCTCCGGCCTGGGAGCCTCGTCGGCGCGGGGGCTGTGGGCTGCTTCGCTCACGGCTGGAGTCTACCGAAGGATGGGGGGCGCGGCCACCGGCCGCGTGGGCTCCGCCGGCGACGGTCGCCCGTCGCAGCCGGTTTCACCCGGGCGGCGCCGGGCGCGGCGGCTTGCCTATCTCGTCGTGCAGGGGCGCCAGAGCGCCGTCGAGTGCTGCGCCTCGCCGTGGGGTCTCCTCATCACCGCTGCCGCTGCGAGTCGCGGTGAGAAACCGTAGCAGGTAGTAGAGGAGCATCGAGCTGCCGAGCACCAACTCGAGACCGACCGGACTCCAAGTGCAACCACGACGGCCCGGGCGCGCCTGCGGCCGGGGTCGTCGTCAAAGTCGCGCACCACCCGCGAGTAGGCCAGGCAAGCGACCGCGACGTAAGGCAGGAGAAATGCCGCCTGCACGGGCCAGGAGGCGATGAGCTCGTCGACGCGCCTGAGATCGTCGCGCGGCACGACTCCCTGCGCGACGCAGGCCCGCCCGCCCACGAACCCCCCTTCCACCGGGCCGCCCGCGTCGGGCGGCGACCAGCCCATACTGCCCGCCGGGTGCGCTGGGCTCACCAGCCGTCCGAAGGGCAAGCGACCAGCCGGAGCCGGCGAACACGGAGCGCGAGGGCCGTGCCGCGACCCGCCAAGGCGCCCCTGCCCCAGCAAGGTGGAGCGATGAGCAGCGTCAGCGTCAACCTGCGCCTCAGGACCATCGAGGACTTCTTCCGCCCGCCCGAGATCGATCCCACGGCGGACTGGTTCCGGAAGCACAGCCTCGCTTCCTCGGTCGACTACGTGGTCGACAAGGTCGGCGACCGGCCAGGCATCACCAGTGTGAGCGTGACCATCCACCTTCCCGCGGAGACTATCGCTGAAGGCCTGGAGCAGCGCGTCGAGGCGGGCGTCGTGAAGTGCTGCGACGCCCGCTTGCACGCCGTGGAGCAGGCAACGGCCGAGGACCGCTCCCGCCGTTGGCTGATGCTGGCTTTCTCCGTCTTCGCCGTGTTCGTCCTCGTCTGGGTGGCGCAGCAGTTGTCGGACTCCGGGCAGAGCCTTCTCGGTGTCGCCTCGGAGGGCCTGAGCATCGCCGCCTGGGTGATGCTCTGGCACCCGCTCGAGAAGGTGGTGTTCAACCGCTGGGACCACCGCCTCGACCGGCGCGCGCTGCACACGGTCCGCGGCAGGAGCTCGATGCGCATCGAGCCGCTGGAGAGCGGGGTCGAGGCGCAGAGCTGTGCGGCCGAGCGGCAGGCCCCAGACCGGGTGGCGGGCCCACTCGCCATTGCGGCCGTGCGCCGCCGGGTGCTACTCTGCGGAGAACCAAGGACGCTCGGCAGATGACCGCGCGAGAGCCCGCAACACTTCGGCGCCGGCGGGCACCGAAGGAACAAGGAGGCACCAGAGTGCCGCCGAGACTCGCAGGCAACCGGAACGCGGCCGGACGGGCCCCTGGAGCGTGCGCGGGCACCACCCGCGGCGGACAGGTGATGGCGACATCGCTCTGTCCTTCGACGTCCAAGGGGTGAGGCACTCGTGACCGATAGGGAGTGGAAGGTCATCAACCCCGGCGGATCACGCCGCGAGGTGGTCACCAAGGAGCTGCCGGGCGCACGCTGGCTGCAGCTCCTCGGCGCCGCCGAGCCGCCGCACACCGCCCCCAGCATCGTCAATACGGATGACCTAGGGCTGGCGTGCATTGCGACGCCGGCTGCGATCGAGGAGGAGACACCATGACCTTCGGACGCCACAGCGACCTTGCGGACCGGGTGAAGCGGCTGGGCACGGAGACCGCCTTCGCGGTCTCCGCGGAAGCCGCCCGCTGGCGCGAGGAAGGCCACACCGTCTACCCCTTCCACTTGGGCGACCTGGACCTGCCCACGCCGCAGAACATCGTCGACGCCACCGAGAAAGCGATCGCCGACGGTCACACCGGCTACTGCCCCAACGCCGGTATCCTGCCGCTGCGCGAAGCGCTCGCAGCCGACGTCAGTGCCTCGCACGGCGTGGAGTACGGTCCCCAGAACGTCGCCGTGGAGCCCGGCGGCAAGCCGGTGATCGGCAAGTTCATCCTCGCCCTCATGAACCCAGGCGACGAGGTCCTCTATCCCAACCCCGGCTACCCGATCTACGAGAGCCAGATCGAGTTCCATGGCGGCAAGGCCTTACCTTACGGCTACGTGGAGGGCGGCGAGAATTTCGAGCTCGATTTCGACGCCCTCGAGCGGCAGGTCACGCGGCGCACGCGGCTGCTCATGTTCAACAACCTGCAGAACCCGACCGGGGCCGAAAGCTCGCCGCAGGAACTCGAGCGCGTCGCCGAGTTCGTCCTGCGGCACGACCTGGTCGTGTTGTGCGACGAGGCCTATTGGGACATGCGTTACTCCGGCGCCAGCCGGTCGCTGGCGTCGCTGCCGGACATGGCCGAGCGCTGCGTCATCCTCTACACGTTCAGCAAGAAGTTCGCTATGACCGGCTGGCGGCTCGGCGCGGCCGTGGGGCCTGCCCTGCCGGTCGACGTCATCGCCAAGCTCAACGTCAACGACGAGTCGTGCTCCAACCACTTCATCCAGTACGGCGCCATCGAGGGGCTCACCGGCGACCAGGCGGGCCCGCGGGAGATCGTCCGCATCCTCAGGGAGCGCCGCGACGCCTGCGTCGAGCTGCTGAACCAGATCCCCGGCGTGCGGTGCTTCACGCCGGAGGCGACCTTCTACCTGTACCCCAACGTCACAGGGCTCATGGAGCGCAAGGGCTTCACCACCTACGACGAGCTGCGGCGCGCGGCGCTGCATGAGACGGGCGTCAGCTTCTGCACCCGGCTCCACTTCGGCCGCGCGCTACCCGACGAGAAGGAGAGCTACGTGCGCTTCGCCTACTCGGGCATCGACGTACCGAGCATCCAGGAAGGGCTCGGCAAGCTGAAGGCGTGGGCCGAAGCATGAGCGAGCAGGCGAAGCCGACGAGCCACCTGAACCGCACCCCGTTCCACGGGCGTCACGTGGCCCTCGGCGCGCGCATGGTCGATTTCGGCGGCTGGGACATGCCGGTGCAGTACCCCACGGGCATCATCTCGGAGCACCTGGCCACGCGCAGCGGGGCGGGCCTCTTCGACGTCAGCCACATGGGACGCTTTGTGCTGCGCGGCC
>Ga0207931_1000567_pt1 | contig 13586 bp, 11 predicted proteins | sample NGESurdeep092012_2_FD_184478 | JGI IMG/M metagenome (GOLD analysis project Ga0207931, IMG submission 184478) | Arctic peat soil microbial communities from Barrow, Alaska - NGEE Surface sample 415-1 deep-092012 (SPAdes) | ecosystem: Environmental > Terrestrial > Soil > Wetlands > Peat ...
CCACTGAACCCACAGCACCGGCCGAACCCACAGCACCGGCCGAACCCACAGCACCGGCCGAACCCACAGCACCGGCCGAACCCACAGCACCGGCCGAACCCACTGGACGGACAGAGCCCGCAGCGCCGAGAGGTCCGCTGGTCACCACCACCGCCCCGAGACCGGGGTGCACGCCACGATCACGATGACGCCCGCACCTGGCCGGTTCCGGTGACGACATACTTCGTGCTGGTCAGTTCCGCCAGGCCCATCGGCCCCCTGGCGTGCAGTTTCTGGGTGGAAATGCCGATCTCCGCACCGAAGCCGAATTCGCCGCCGTCGGTGAACGCGGTGGACGCATTCACCATGACTGCAGCCGCATCGACCCTGGCGACGAAATCGCGCGCTGCCTCGATCGAGGACGTGACGATCGCCTCGGTGTGCCCGGTGCCGTGCTCGTTGATGTGGGCGATCGCCGCGTCGACGTCCGGCACCACCGCCGCCGCGATGTCCAGCGACAGGTACTCGGTGTCGAAATCCTCGGCGGTGGCCGGAACGACACCGTCCACGCCGTCTGTGCCCTCTGTGCCGCCGACCAGACCTGCCACCGCGGGGTCGGCATGCACCGTGACCCCGGCCTGCCGCAGCGCCGCCACAGCGGCGGGCACGAAATCGGCGGCGATCGCCTCGTGCACCAGCAGCGTCTCCGCCGCATTGCATACCGACGGCCGCCTGGCCTTGGAGTTGATCAGGATCGCCAGCGCCATGGCCTGATCGGCGCTGGCGTCGACGTAGACGTGACAGTTGCCGACGCCGGTTTCGATGACCGGCACGGTGGATCCGTTGACGACGGCCTGGATCAGGCCGGCCCCGCCGCGCGGGATGATCACGTCGACCAGGCCGCGGGCCGTCATCAGGTGCTTGACGGACTCTCGGTCGGTGCCGGGCACCAGTTGGACCGCGTCGACGGGAAGACCGGCACCGACCCCCGCCTCGGCCAGGATGTCCACCAGCGCCAGGTTGGATTCATGAGCGGACGCCGAACCGCGCAGCAGCGCAGCGTTGCCGGCCTTCAGTGCAATACCGGCGGCGTCGACGGTGACGTTCGGCCGCGCCTCGTAGATGATCGCCACCACACCCATCGGCACCCGGATCTGGGTGAGCTGCAGCCCGTTCGGCAGTACCGAACCACGCACAACGGTGCCGACCGGGTCCGGCAGACCGGCAAGATCACGCAGCCCCTGCGCCATCGCTTCGACCCGGGAATCGTTGAGCCGCAAGCGGTCCACCAGAGAATCGGGGGTGCCGGCGGCCTGCGCGGCGCGCACGTCGATCGCGTTGGCCGCGAGGATCTCGACGCGCCGGTCGAGCAGCGCGTCGGCCATCGCGATCAACGCCGCGTCCTTGACCGACCGCGGCAGCAGCGCGACGGCGGCGGCGGCGACCTTCGCCCGCCGCGCCGATTCCAGCACCTCGTCGCGGGTTGCCGTGACGCCGGTGACGGCCGGCTGAGCGTCACCGGCGGCTGAGGGACCCGATGCCGGCATCGACTGCCGGTCGGCGACCCGCGGTGAATCCTGGTCGATCACGGACATGCTCAGGCTCCTTTGACGCTGTGGCTGGTCAGCGATGCGGTCGGATGCGAGGGTCCCGATACCGGTCCCGATCGCTGTCCTGATCTCGATCCCGGTCCCACTGCGGCACCGGACACCGACGGTACCGCGATCAGATCATCCGCGTGCACGACGGGATGGCGCAGGTCAGCGGGTAGTTCGGGCAGTGATCGGCCGACGATCCCCGGCAGTTCGGCGGCGTCGTGGCCAACGAAGCCGCGGGCGACGATCCGGCCGTCCGGGGCCAGCAGGTCGACGACGTCACCGGATTCGAAATCGCCGTAGACACCGGTGATCCCGGCGGGCAGCAACGACTTCCGCCGCTGGGTCACGGCGGCGACGGCGCCGTGATCAAGGCTCAGCGAACCCGAGGACGATGCGGCGTGCCGTAGCCAGAACAACCGAGCGCTGGTCCGCCGGGTGGCCGGCGCGAAGGCGGTCCCGACGGTCGGGCCGGCAGCGTCGTCGCCGGGCGGGGAGACGGTCAGCGCGGCCACCGCGTCGGCGGCCGAGGCCAGCAGCACCGGGATCCCGGCGCCGGTCGCGGTAGTCGCCGAGGTCAGCTTCGACTCCATCCCGCCGGTGCCGACATCGGTACCCGAGGCGGCGATGGCGATGCCGGCCAGCTCCGCCGCGTCCAGCACCTCGCGGACCGGCGTCGACGTCTCCAGCCGCGGGTCGCCGGTGTACAGCGCATCGACATCGGACAGCAGGATCAGCGCGGCGGCCCCGACCAGGTGCGCGACCAGAGCCGCCAGTCGGTCATTGTCGCCGAACCGGATCTCCGCAGTCGCTACCGTGTCGTTCTCGTTGACCACGGGGACCACCCCGAACGAGAGCAGCTTGCCGAAGGTGCGCTGGGCGTTCCGGTAATGGGCGCGGCGTACCACGTCGTCGCTGGTCAGCAGCACCTGGCCGACCCGGAGTCCGTGTCGGCCGAAGGAGGTCGCGTAACGCTGCGCCAGCAACTGCTGGCCCACCGACGCCGCGGCCTGCTGGGTGGCCAGATCCCTCGGCCTGCGACGCAGGCCGAGTGGAGCCAGCCCGGCGGCGATGGCCCCGGAGGACACCAGCACCACCTGGGACCCCGCTGCGACCCGCCCGGCCACCGCGTCCACCAGGGCGTCCAAGCGCGCCTGGTCCAACCCGCCGGCAGAGGTCGTCAGGGACGACGAGCCGACCTTGACCACAACGATCCGAGCCCGGCCGACGGCCAACCGGGTGGCCGACAGGGTTCCCGCGGCAGCATTGCCGGCGGGAGCGCCGGGCAGTTGCGCCGACGGCGCGTTCACGAGCGGTGGTCCTCGTCGAGGGATCGGTCGGGCAGCTCGGGAATCAGATCGTGCGTCAGATCGTGGGTCAGGTCACTTTCGTCGGCCAGCCCGTAGCCCTCCAGGCCCTCGACCTCCAGCCCGCGCCGCAGCCGGTGCATGGCCTTGCGTTCGGGCGCGCGCACCCGCTCGGACTGCTCAAGACGCAGGTCGGTACCCCGCCCGGTCGGCACCACGTCGACCCCGGCCAGCGTGGTGGGCTCCCAGTCGAAGGTGACGCCCGCGATGGTGACCGGCGCGCCGGGCCGGGCGCCCTGCGCCGCGAGCTGCGCCTCGACACCGAGCCGGGCGAGCCGGTCGGCCAAGTAGCCGACGGCCTCGTCGTTGGTGAAGTCGGTCTGCCGGATCCACCGTTCGGGCCGCTGCCCGTGCACCGCGAAACCGCCGTCAAGCTCCGGATCGGGCAGAACTTGGAACTGCTCGCTGTCAACGGCCTTGGGCCGAACGACAATCCGCGGGGCGGGTGCGGTCGGGCGCGCCGCGCGGTCGGCGGCGACCATTTCGGCGAGCGCGAACCGCAGCTCCGACAGTCCCTCATGGGTCGCTGCGGACACCGCGTATACGGGATAGCCGGCGGCGATCAGGTCCGGCGTCACGAACTCGGCCAGCTCCCGCGCCTCCGGCACGTCGATCTTGTTCAGCACCACCAGCCGCGGCCGGTCGGCCAGGTCGCTGGACAGCGACGGGATGTACTGGCCCAGCTCGTACTCGAGCGCCTCGACGTCGGAGAGCGGATCCCGCCCGGTCTCGAACGTCGCGCAGTCCACCACGTGCACCAGCACCGCACACCGTTCGATGTGCCGGAGGAACTCAAGGCCGAGGCCTTTGCCCTGGCTGGCGCCCGGGATCAAGCCGGGCACATCGGCGATGGTGAAGACCTCCGACCCGGCTGTCACCACCCCCAGGTTGGGTTCCAGGGTGGTGAACGGGTAGTCGGCGATCTTCGGCTTCGCGGCGGACAGCACCGAGACCAACGAGGACTTCCCCGCGCTCGGGAACCCGACCAGACCGGCGTCGGCGACCGATTTGAGCTCCAGCACCACGTCCGCGGATTCGCCCGGTTCGCCGAGCAGGGCGAATCCGGGGGCCTTGCGGGCGCGGGAGGCGAGTGCGGCATTGCCGAGGCCGCCGCGGCCGCCGTGCGCGGCGATGTACCGGGCGCCGGCGCCGACCAGATCGGCCAGCACCACGCCGTCGGTGGACAGCACCATCGTGCCGGAGGGGACCCGGAGTTCCAGGCCCTCGCCGTTGCCGCCGTCCTTGTCGTCGCCCTGACCTGGGCGGCCGTTGCCCGCCTTGGCGTGCGGGCGGAAGTGGAAGTCCAGCAGGGTGTGCACGTTCGGGTCGACGACCAGCGTCACGTCTCCGCCGTTGCCGCCGTCACCACCATCCGGGCCACCCAGCGGCTTGAACTTCTCGCGATGCACCGAGGCGCAGCCGTGACCCCCGTCGCCCGCCTGCAGGTGCAGAACGGCGCGGTCCACGAACCTCGCCATGTGCCGGTCCTATCTGTGTCGGTGGATGCTGCTGCGTGGTGCCCGGCCGGTCACCGGCGGACTGTCATTTCGGCTCAATGACTCTCGGTCCGGATGTGGCCGCTGGGTGTCGAGACGGCGAGCGGGTGCTGCAGATGCCGCGAGGGGCGGTCCCGGAGTGTTCGGGCCCGCCCCTCGCAGGGAAAGTGTGGTGTCTTTCTCGTCAGGGTCAGGCTCCGACGGGAGCCGGCTCGACCTCGTCAACGGCGGTGTCTATTTCAACATCGACATCCACAACGTCGACGATGTTGACCGTCTTGCGTCCGCGCTTGGTGCCGAACTCGACCGAGCCCGCGGTCAGCGCGAACAGGGTGTCGTCCTTCCCGCGGCCGACGCCATCACCCGGGTGGAACTTGGTGCCCCGCTGGCGGACCAGGATCTCGCCGGCGCTGACGACCTGGCCGCCGAACCGCTTGACGCCCAGGCGCTGCGCGTTCGAGTCCCGACCGTTGCGGGAGCTGGATGCGCCCTTCTTGTGTGCCATGGAATCAGTGCCCTTCTCGGAAGAATCAGCCGGCGTCGGCGGCCGAGGAACCGGCCGTGCCGAGGGAGATACCGGTGACCTTGATCTGCGTCAGCGGCTGACGGTGGCCCTGCCGCTTGTGGTACCCGGTCTTGTTCTTGAACTTGTGAATGACGATCTTCGGGCCCTTGGTGTGGGCGACCACCTCGCCGGAGACGGTCACCTTGGCCAGGGTCGCGACCTCGGTGGTGATCTTCGGGCCGTCGACGAGGAGAACGGCCGGCAGGGTCACGGCCGCGCCAGGCTCGCCCTCGAGCTTCTCGATCTCGATGACGTCACCTTCGGCGACCTTGTACTGCTTGCCGCCGGTCTTGACGATCGCGTACATCGTGGACGCGCCTTCCTGCCTGTCGTGGTGCCGGGGTCCCCGGGCGTTGGTCTGTTGCTGTCGTTCTCAGTTCGGTTACTGCTGGGTGCACCGGCGGTTCCGGGCCGCCGACACTCGCCAGTACCACCCTCTGGGCCACCATCGGGTGTCAGACGATCGGTATCAGCTGGCATCAGGACAGGGCCTCGACGGACCCCGATCTCGCGAAGGAGTCCGTCCGTGCGACACGAACCAAACCAGGGCAACGCAAAGCGCGCTGCGCAGCAGCGTGCCGAACGACCACGATACGCGCCGCCGGGCGGGGGGAGCAAACTGCCGTTCCGGTGACGTGGATCAGGCAGGGCGGACCAGGCGGTTCAGACAGTTCATACAGCGGGGACCGACTCGTCGGCGTCGTGGGGTTGATCCTGATGCTCGGCCTGCTGATCGGTCTGGCCGCCCTCCTCGGCGTCGTGGGGTTGATCCTGATGCTCGGCCTGCTGATCGGTCTGGCCGCCCTCGTCGACCCGATCGACGGGGATCGGCGCGGCCGCCGGGCCGGCCGGACGCCGTGCCGCGCGACGCCGGACCGGTGCCGCTGGGGCGGCGGGTTCGGATCCGGTCTCACCGTTGCCGTTCGGGTTCGCTCCGCCGTTCACCGCGTCGTTTGCGGCGTCGTTTGTGGCGTCGTTCACCGCGTCAGCGCCGGTATCGCGGTCGGCATCACTGCTTTCCGCACCGGACTCCGGGGTCACCGGTCGCACGATGATGTCCACCGCCTGCGTCGCGCCGGTTGGAGCACCGGCCGGACGGCCCGCCGACCGTCGGCTGCGGCGCGGCTGCCGGGGCTGCTCCGGTGCCGCGGCTTCGACCGGAGCGCTATCGCCGGCACCTTCTTCGGCTGCTTTTCGCTGGGCGTTCTCGGTGTTGTCGGCGTTCTCGGCGTTGTCAGCGTTCTCAACAGTCACCACGCCGACGTCCAGCACGTCACCGTCGACAGCACCGCCGAGCACGCCAACGCTCACCCCGCCCACGGTGTCCGGCCCAGCGTCGTCGCCAGGCGAACCGTCCGTCCGTTCGCTGTCACGCCGACCCCTCGGCACCACCTCGAGTTCGTCGTCATCGCCGACCAGGGCCGGCGGTGGCTTGGGACCACGTGGATCGGGTTTGCGCCCGAGGGCGTGTTGCACCCTGGTGACCACGTCCTCCGTCGGCTCGGTGTCACGCCCGCGGTTGCGGCGGTTCTTCCCGGCACGCCGCTCGGCCGGCGCGTCCTCGCCAGGGGTGAGGTCGATCGGCGCGTCGTGCAGGATGATGCCGCGCCCGCCGCAATGCGGGCAGGGCTCGGAGAAGGCCTCGAGCAGGCCGGTGCCCATCCGCTTGCGCGTCATCTGCACCAGCCCGAGGGAGGTCACCTCGGCGACCTGGTGCCGGGTGCGGTCCCGTCCCAGACACTCGGTCAGTCTGCGGAGCACCAACTCGCGGTTGGATTCCAGGACCATGTCGATGAAGTCGATGACGATGATCCCGCCGATGTCCCGCAGCCGGAGTTGCCGGACGATCTCCTCGGCGGCCTCCAGGTTGTTCTTCGTCACCGTCTGTTCGAGATTGCCACCCGAGCCGGTGTACTTGCCGGTGTTGACGTCGACGACCGTCATCGCCTCGGTGCGGTCGATCACCAGTGAACCGCCGGACGGCAGATGAACCTTGCGCTCCAGTGCCTTGCCGATCTGCTCGTCGACCCGGTAGGTGGCGAACACGTCGCCGCCGCCGGCGGGTGCTTCGTACTTGGACAGCCGGTCCGCCAATTCCGGGGCGACCGCAGTGATGTATTCGGAGACCGGTTCGAAGGCCTCGTCGCCGTCGACCACCAGCCGGCTGATGTCGGAGTTGAACAGGTCACGGACGACCTTGAGCAACGTCCCCGGTTCGGCGTACAGCTGAGTGGGTGCGGAGGTCTTCGCCGCCGCGCGGCGGGAGATGTCCTCCCACTGGGCCTTCAACCGCTCCACGTCCCGCGCGAGCTCGTCCTCCGCGATGCCCTCAGCGGCGGTCCGGATGATCACCCCGGCGTCCTCGGGCACGATCCGGTCCAGGATCGACTTCAGCCGCTTGCGCTCGGTGTCCGGGAGCTTGCGGGAGATCCCGGTGGCGCCGCCGTTCGGCACGTACACCAGGAACCGGCCAGGCAGGGAGATCTGCGTGGTCAGCCGAGCGCCCTTGTGCCCGATCGGGTCCTTGGACACCTGGGCCAGGATGGTGTCGCCGCTGGACAGCGCGGTCTCGATGCGCCTGGCCTTGCCGTTCAGCCCGGCCGCGTCCCAGTTGACCTCACCGGCGTACAGCACGGCGTTGCGCCCGCGGCCGATGTCCACGAACGCGGCCTCCATCGACGGCAGCACGTTCTGCACCTTGCCGAGGAAGACGCTGCCGATCATCGAGTCGGATCCGGCCCGCGACACGAAATGCTCGACCAGGATGCCGTCCTCGAGCAGCGCCACCTGCGCCAGGTCACCGCGCTGGCGGACCGCCATGACCCGCTCGACCGACTCGCGCCTGGCCAGGAACTCGGCTTCGGTGAGGATCTGCGGGCGGCGACGGGAATCGCGGGAATCGCGCCGTCGCTGACGCTTCGCTTCCAACCTGGTGGAGCCGCGAACGCCCTGCACTTCGGAGGAACCGCTGGACGCGCCGGACCCTGCGGCGCCCGACAATCGGGGTTCGCGGACGTGCACCACGGTGTTGTCGGGGTCGTCCCCGCGGGGGCCGTCCTCGCCGGTGACCCGCCGCCGGCGACGGCGACGGCGTCGGCTGCCCGCGCTGCCGGCGCCGCGGTCGTCCGATTCGTCGGTCTCCGCGGATTCCCCGCTCTCCGCGGATTCCTCGTCCGTCGCGCCGGCGTCGGAGGACCCGGGTGCCGCGGAATCGTCCCCCGCACCTTCGTCGGTGCGCTGCGCGTCGGCTCCCTCGCCATCAGAACCGGCCGCCTCATCGCCGGCCGCATCATCACTCACCCGACCACGACCGCGACGTCCCCGCCTCCGGCGGCGACCGCGCCCGCTGGCGTCACCCGCCTGATCGTCGCTCGCCTGGTCGTCGCTCGCCTGGTCGTCGCTGCCGTCGCTCTCGTCGGTGGCCTGGGCCGTGTCCGCGGTGTGGTCTGTACGGCCGTCGGCCGAGGTCTCCGCATCCGGTCCGCTCGTCGCGGCACCGTCGGTTGCACTTTCCGGTTCCCGGTCGGTCAGCGTCGGCTCGGATTCGACGGGGTGTCCGCCTCCACCGCGGCGGCCCGAACGGCCACGCCGCCGCCGGCCCGAACCGGCCGGCCGGTCTTGGGCGCCTTCGGCGTCGTCGGGTCCGGGCCCATCGCCGCCCTGACCGTCTGTCTCGGCCCTGACAACTTCGGGAGGCAGGAACAACGGCCGGGTGCCGGTCGGCAGGTCGGGGTGCTGGCCCTTGTCCGCGTCGTTCCCGTCGGGCGCTGCTGCGGACTCGTCGGCGGTCCCGGCGGCCTGGCCGTCGGGCGCGTCGGCCGGTGCGAGGAACGCCTCGATGACCTGGCGCGCGACGTCGGCCGGCACGGACGAGGAGGCGCTCTTGATGGTGAGGCCGCGTTCGGCCAGTGCGGTCAGCAGTTCCTTGTTGCTGATCCCGATCCTCTTGGACAGCTCATGCACTCGCGGCTTGGCCGGTAGGTCGGCGAGGGCGCTCTCGAGGGTGGGCGTGATCGACATACGTGTAGTCCTCCCCGAGGCCCCCGGGCGCGTACATGACGCGTCCGCACAGGGACCCCGTACATTTCGGACCCGCAGCCCGGCGGTCACCGGCGGCGGGAAGTCTGGTGTGCGTCGTGCCGATCGGCTCGCGGCGTTCCGTCCTCGACGCGGCCCGGCGTCTCACTCACCGGGGCCGAGGACCGCTCCTGCACCGACCAGGCCCGGGTCCTGTGCCGAATGTTTTCAGCACTGAACCTCTGTCAGTATCCCACACGGCGCTCCGGCGGCCCGCGACCCGCTGCCGCGATGATCAGTTCAGGTCAACAGCAGGGTGCCCAGCCGGCGGCTGGCGACCACCAACCCGACCGCGGCCATGATCACGAAGTACAGCGCATGCAGGAGCAAGGCCGGCGCGGCCGGGCCAAGGCAGAGCCCACGCATCAATTCGATGCCCTGATACAGCGGCAGGCATTCCACCACGATCTGGATTCCCCGCGGGTAGACATCCAACGGGTAGAACGTGGTCGAGAACAGGAACATCGGCAGGATCGCGGTGTTCACCCAATCCAGCTGCTGGAACGTGGTCAGGAAACTGGTGACGGCCATCCCCACCGCACCGAAGCCCAGGGCGATCAACAGGGCGGCGGGCACTGCCAGCAACGCCCACCAGGACGACAACAACCCCATCGCCGCCATCACCAGCACGAATGCGATCGAGTAGAGCCCACCGCGCAGCAGCGACCAGCCGATCTTGCCCAGTGCCACGTCCGCGGGGCCCATCGACGTCGCCAACATCGCGTCGTAGAGCTTCTCGTACCGCAGCTCGAAGAACACGTTGTGCACCGAGTCGTAGAGCGCACCGTTCATCGCCGAGGTGGCCAGCAGTGCGGGCGCGATGTAGGCCGCGTAACTGACGCCGCCCACGTCGCCGACCAGCGCGCCGAGTCCGTTGCCCATCGCGAACAGGAAGAAGACCGGCTCGAAGAAACCGGACAGCACGATCCACCGCACCCGCCGGCTGACCAGCAACGAGCGCTCGAGCACCGCGTGCGCCCGCCCCGCGTACAGCTGCAGCGGCAGCACCCTGGAGATCAGCGTCGCGGGCTGGCGGGTGGCGCGGCCGGGGGAAATCCTCGACCCGGTCATACGATCAGCCGCCGGCGGTAGAGCCGCCTGGCCAGCGCCAGTCCCGCCACGAACAGGGCCGCCAGGTAGGCCGCGTGCCCCACCGTGGGCCAGAGCTCCGCGGTACCGAGCGCGAAACCGCGAGCAAGCTCGTTGCCGTGCCAGAGCGGCGATATCCAGGCCAACCAGCGCACCGCCAGCGGGAGCTGGGAGATCGGGAAGAACGATCCGGAGAACAACGTCAACGGCACCACGACGAACCGGAAGACCATCGCAAACGCGCCGCCGTCCGAATGCAGGGCGGCGCCGAGCGCCAGGATCAGCACGGCACAGCCGATCCCGGTCAGCACGCCGGACGGGATCATCAGCAGGCCGGCCGGTCCGCCGGCCACCCCGAAGACCAGCAGCACCAGGTAGTACAGCGACGACGCGGCCAGCAGCCTGGTGCCGATGAACAGCACTTCCCCGTCGCACACCTGCCCGGGGGTGACCGGGGTGGCCGTCACGCCCCAGAAGACCTTGCTCCACTTGAAGCGACTGTAGGCGGGGTAGGACCCCTCGCTGACCCCGATCTGCACCGCCGCGGCCACCAGCAACGCCGGGGCGATGTACTGCAGGTAGCTCACCCCCACCCAGCGCCGCCGACTGCGGCCCCTCGTCCACCAGCGAGCCGAGCCCGAGACCAAGCGCGAGCAGGTACAGCAGCGGCGTGCCGATGGCCTCGGACAGGCTGAGCACCGCGTATCGCCGCCAGCAGCGCATCAGGTACTCCCAGACCATCAGCCGGCCACCGGAAGGCGCGTCGGCCTCCGCTGGACGGGGCCCGGGTCGGGAGTGGTCGATGGTGGCCATCAGTCCACCAATCTCCTGCCCGTCAACCGCAGAAAGACGTCCTCCAAGGTGGATCGCCGTACCAGGGTCGATCGTGGCCGCACCCCACGGGCGTACACGGCTTCCAACGTCGCCTCACCGTCCTGGGTGTACAGCAACAACCGGTCGGGGAGGACCTCCACCCGCTCGACCAGATCGACCACGACCGGTTCGGCCTGTTGCTGGGCGTCGGGCATGAACCGCAATTCGAGAACCTCCCGCGAGGAATAGCTGCCGATCAATTCCGTCGGGGAACCCTCGGCAACGACCACCCCACCGTCCATCACCACCAGCCGGTCGCACAGCTGCTCCGCCTCGTCCATGTAATGGGTGGTGACGACCAGCGTCACGCCTTGATTCTTCAAGCGGAACAACCTGTCCCACAACGCATGTCGTGCCTGCGGGTCGAGCCCGGTGGTCGGTTCGTCGAGCAGCAGCAACTCCGGGTCATTGATCAGCGACCGGGCGATGGTCAACCGCCTTTTCATCCCACCGGACAACGCGTCCACCTTGGTGTCCGCCTTCTCGGTCAATTGTGCGAACTCGATCAACTCCTGCGCCCGCCGTCGGCATTCGGACCGGGAAATACCGAAGTAGCGCCCGTAGATGAAGAGGTTCTCCCGGACCGTCAGCTCCAGGTCCAGGTTGTCCTCCTGGGGTACCACCCCGAGCCGACCGCGGATCCGGATGCCGTCGAGTTCCGGATCCAGGCCGAGGATGGACAGCTCTCCCCCGGTCCGCGGGGAAACGCAGGCGATCATCCGCATGGTCGAGGACTTGCCCGCGCCGTTGGGTCCGAGGAAGCCGAACGACTCACCACGCTGGACCTGCACGTCGATGCCGCGCACCGCCTCAACGGTCTGACCGGACAGCCCCGGGAAGCTCTTGCGCAGCCCGCGGGCGAAGATCATCGGCGCGGGACGCTCGGTCCCCTCGCCGGTGTCGGCGGGCCGGGGGGCCGAATTCGCGGGCCGGGTGGACGCCGGTGCCTCGCCGGCTCGCCGCGGCTCTCGACGTTCCCTCATGGGTTCCGACGCTACCGCCGCCCGCCGACACCGCCTCCATGGTTTGCCCGGCCGGCGCACGTCTGAGTCCCGGGCGCAGTCGCAGCCCGCTGCTGTGTGTTCGCTGTGCACTTCCGCGGCGGCTGCCCAGCGTCCGTTGTGCACCGGCTGATCGGCCGCTGAAGGGCCCTGAGCAGCGGAGACAACGCTGCGGTGGCGAATGCGCGACACGCGGCACGCTCCGTCCCGGAGGCCGGCGGCCGCGGCTACTCTGGACTTCAGCCGCCGGCACCCCTCACCGGATCGCACGGCCGGGCAACCTCGTCGCGCCCTCGGACGTCCTATCACCGTCCGGCTGCCCGCCTGCGGGCCAGTTGTCCGGACGCAACGCGCACACACCGATCAGGACTAAGTGGGGTGAGAGCACCGATGACCACGCCGAGCAATGCCTTCGCAGGTCGACGGCTGCCCCTGCGGGAGATCGGCATCGTCACGGTCGCCGTCGCGCTGCTGTCGCTGGCGTTCGTGTTGCTGGTGACCGCACCGGCGTCCGCTCACCAGCAGGAAGACGCGGCGACCACGCACACCGCGGCCGCGCCGATGATGCTGGGCGGTAACGGGCTGGACATCGCGGCGCCGGTGACCATCGGCCTCGGCCTGCTGTTCCTCGGCACCGTCATGGTCGGCTGGGCGTTCCTGGCCACTGGACGCCAGGACCGCCGCGGCGCGCTCGACTCCGACCGCTGACCTGTTCGACGGTGCGGCCGGACCACTACCGGACCACGGCGTACGCGCGGACCGTGAAGGTGCCCATGCCGTGCACCGCCGGCGGAGCCGCCGAGAATCGAAAATCGCTGTCCGGCAACTGATCCAGCGCGGTGAGGTGCTCGACGATGGGGATACCCGCAGCCAGCAGCCAGGTGTGCGCGGGGCGCCGGCCGGTGTGCGTGGAATCGATGTTCAGCGAATCGATCCCGACCAGCGCGGGTCTGGCCGAGACCAGGAATTCCGCCGCGTCGTCCGTGAGGTAGGGGTGCGCAGTGAAGTACGCCGGCGTGCCCCAGTGCCGCGCGTGACCGGTGTGCACCAACACCGCCCGGCCGACCAGGTCCGCGTTGCCGAGAGCCGAACGCAGCAGCGTTTCGTCGATGGGGCGACCGACGGCCGCCTCGATCGGCGGATCGGCGCTCAGCACCCTGGCCACCACCGCGTCCAGCTCGACCATCCGTTCCAGCGGCACCGCCGCGAGGTCGTCACCGCCGCGGTAGCGGTGCGCCGGGGTGTCGAGGTAGGTGCCGGTGTTGGCGGCCATCGAGATGGTGCCGATGGTGAACTCGGTCCCGCCCGCATAGTGCGACGCCGATTCGTCGAACGACAGGTGGGTGCCGATGACGGGGGCGGGGATGCCCGGGTAGGTGACCAGGCCGTCGGTGATCGGGTGGGACAGGTCGACGATCCGCCGGGCGCCGCCGGTCATCCTGGCGTCCCCGGAGCGATGGCTCCTCTTGAGGTGCTGAGCGGAGCGGTGCTCACAGGGTTCACAGGATTCACAGGGTTCACAGGGTTCACAGGGTTCACAGGGT
>Ga0207931_1000568_pt1 | contig 13584 bp, 13 predicted proteins | sample NGESurdeep092012_2_FD_184478 | JGI IMG/M metagenome (GOLD analysis project Ga0207931, IMG submission 184478) | Arctic peat soil microbial communities from Barrow, Alaska - NGEE Surface sample 415-1 deep-092012 (SPAdes) | ecosystem: Environmental > Terrestrial > Soil > Wetlands > Peat ...
GTCTTGGAGCCGTCGAGCAGGCCGCAGCCGTTCATCATCTCGGCGCCGGCCGAGACGCTGGCCAGCGTCGAGAGGGCGTCATCGACGGCGGCCTGCCAGCCCGGCTCCTTGGCGCCGCTGGCCATGGTGCCCATGTTCATGGCGAGGCCGTAGTGGTGCGCCATCTGCGTGGCGGCGGCGGCCAGGACGAAGTCCTCCGGGCTGCCGCCGGTGTAGCCGCCCGTCTTGAGATCCATGACGCTCGGCGCGCCGGCCAGAAAGACGGGCGCGCCCGGGAACGCTAGTTGCAGCAGCACCGCGCCGGCGATCACCGCCGCGAGGTTGACGACGAGGTTGCCGGCCATCGTGGCCGGCGCGGAAGCGCGAGCGAGCGTCAGCGAGAGGAAGCCGACGGGCACGCCGGCCTCCGCCGCCTCGAGCGCCGCTTCGAGACTCACGGTCTCGTTGCTCAGCGGTTCGATGGGGCAAGCGATCAGGCTCATGATGGGCCGGCGGCGGAGCTCTTCGGCTCCGCCGGCCACCACGCCCGCCATCTCCACGGTGCGGCACGTCATCTCTGCCCCGACCACGTCCACGGCCTGGAAGTGCTTGCTCGTGTTCGCGAAGATCGCCTCGAGTTCGTGCAGCGGCCGGGTGGCCAGCGGCACGTCCTCGGCGGTCACGACAGGGCCCCAGTAGAAGCTCACCTGCGGGAGAGCGTCTACGAAGCGCGCCGAGTCGTCCACGTCGGCCTTGGTGCTGGCGCGGCGCTCGCCGGTCTCGGGGTCGATCACCCTCCTGAACATGTGCTCGTGGCTCTGATAGCGGTCCCAGGCCTGCTTGAACGTCATCTTCTTGGAGAGACGTCCGAGCGAGCCGAAGAGGGCGAAGATGCACGCCAGGACGATCGAGATGACGGTGAGCTCGACCGTGACGATGCTGCCGGCCGCGATGTACCAGAACCACTGCTTCATGACGTCGACGTTGATGAGGCTGCCACCCGACGCCTCGCCTTCGGACTTGAACGTCTAGGAATACTTGTCGCCGATCTTGTTGCTAGTGGCGTCGTAGATCTGAAGTGGCGCGCCCTTCTGGCCCAAAAGAGCGGTCTCGAAGCTGAACTCGCCCTTGGCGAACCTGGGGTCGTTCCTGAGCATCTGCAACGTGGGGTTGGCGGGGGCGAGGTAGACCAGGTTGGCGGGCGTCGACAGCTTAATCTGCTGACCGTTGACGATGAGCGTGGAAGCTCCGGCGTCAAGCACGGCGCCATTGACATCCAGGTTGACATTGATCTGGTCCCCGGACCACCTGGTGCGCTTACCCCGCGGGTCGGGGATGGCCCCAAGGACGATCGGGGCGCCCTTGGGCGCGGCCGCGGCTGCCGCTGGCGAGAGCGCGGTCTAGACGAGCGCGAGCAGCGCGGCCAAGAGGCCGATGCTCGCGAACCCTGCGCGTCCGTGCATCTTGAACGAACCTCTCCTTGAAATGGTGACGGCGGGGCGCCGAAGAAGCCGCCCCGCCGCGCGAAGTCGATCGCGCGTCCCGAAGGACTGACCGTGAGCTCGTTGACTACTGCTTCATGGTCAGGTCGATGCCGTTGTACCACTGCTCGGACATCGCGGTGAGGGCGCCGTCCTTGTGCATCTGCCGCACCGTGTAGGTCAGGAGGTTGACCCAGTCGGTCTCGCCCTTCTTGACCGCCATCGACAGATCCTCGTAGTACAGCGGCTTGCCCGAGAACGTCATCGGCTTGCCTTCGAGGATGGCCTGCTGCCCGGTGGGGCCGGCGGTCATCACGAAATCGGTGTTGCCGTTGAGGAGGTCCGGGAACGCGTCGACGTCCGTGTCGTAGGTCTTGACGACGGCGTCGGTCTTTGTCTTGAGCCAAGTGTAGTAGGTGGTCTGCGCGCCCACGCCGACCGTCTTGCCGGCGAGGTCCTTCGGGCCGGTGACTTGCGTGCCGCCCTTCTTCACGAAGACCTGGCCCGAGGTGTAGTAGTACGGCTCACTGAAGTCGAGGGTCTTCCAGTTTCTGGCGACGATCGGGTCCGTGCGCTCGCCGTCAATGGCGGAGGCCATCGAGCCGATCGAGACGTCATAGCGGCCGTTCACCAGGCCGCTGGGGACGGTCTCCCACACCGGGTGCTCCCACTTGATGCCCAGGCCGAGGATCTTGGCCATGCCCTTGGCGACGTCGACATCGAAGCCCACGACTTCCTTGGTCTTGGGGTCGACCGAGCTCTGCGGCGCGTAGTCGGAGTCGTTGGCGACGATGACCTCGCCCTTGGTGACGATGTCCCTGGCGAGGCCGGTGGGTTCGTGGCCAAGGATGGTGGTCGCTCGCTCCATGGCGGAGCCGCTGGGCGCCGTCGTCGCTTTGTCAGTGGTGGAGCTGCTCCCGCAGCCTATGGCGAGCGCCATGATCCCCACGAGCGCGACGAGGAGCACGGCCACCAGAATGTGGGTCTTGCGTTGTCTCATGCCTCCGTCCTTTCCGGCTGACTTGGTCCCGATCTGCCGCTGCGGTCCTCAGGTGCAAATCGCAACGAAGACGGTCCCACCGCCACACGGGACTATCCGTGCCGCACTCCCCCCCAAGCGCGTCTGCCTTGGATTTTTGCAGCACGCTCCCCACAAGACAAGCCAGGGGGCCGGCTTGGCCCCATCGGGCCATCACCTGAAAGAGGCGGGGCGGGAGACTCGGCCGGCAGAGCGGGCCGTGCACCTCGCCCGTTCTCGCCTGATCCGGCGCCTCCGACGCGCCTCAGTCGGCGCGCGCCAGGCGCCGAAGCTCCGCATCGACGGCGGGATCCAGCGCCGGTGGCCGGTGCCCTGCGACGATCGCCGCAACGCGCTCGTGAGCGTGGTCGACGGCCGCCGTCCGGCCGCCGGCCGTCCAGTGGCGGTGCGGCTCGTCCACCATGAGCGAGGGGCCGGCCGCCGGCGAAGCCGCTCCTCCGGCCGTCCCGCCGATGCCCGTCAGGTCGATGCCGCGCGCGATGGTGCGCGCTTGCGTGAGAGTCTCGACCGCCAGCTCCATCTCCTCGTAGCTGAAGATGCGCCCTCCGGCTACCATTCCGACGCCGGTGAGCATGTCGACGCCGCAAGCCAGCGAGAGATAGGTCGTGGTCGTGTCGTCGAGGGCCGACTGCCAGCAGGGCAGTTTGGCCCCCGACGAGTTCACGCCGCACTGCGTGGGCAGACCGTAGAAGTGCCCCACATCGCCGACGGCGGCGGCCATGATCGCGTCTTCAGGAGCACCGCCAGTGAAGTCGCCCGTCTTGAGGTCCATCACGCTCGGGATGAAGCAGATGAACACGGGGGCGCCGGGCACGGCAGCCTGGATGACACACACGGCGGCAAGCGCTTCGGCGATGCCGACGACCAGCGAGCCGGCCATGGTGATAGGCGTGGTGGAGCCGCCCATCGGCATGGTCACGAAGCCGATGGGGATGCCGGCCTCGGCTAAGACCAGGCCGGCCTCGAGCGTGCCGGCGTCGTTGCCCAGCGGGGTCACGGTGCCGAGCAGCGCGGAGATGGGCGGCTCGGCACGCAGCTTCTCCTCGCTGGCGGCGACGGCGTGCGCCATGCGCACTGCCACTTCGGCGAGTTCGGGCTCGACGACGGTCACTGTCTGCACGTGCTTGCCGGTGTTGGCGATCGCCAGGTAGAGCTCGTGCAGACCGCGAACCTCGACGGGGCGGTCCTGCGCACTGACTGCCGGCCAGCAGAAGTCGACCTCGGGCAGGGCGTCGACGACGCGCGATATCGTCGCCACGTCCTCGGCTGTGGTGCCGCGCTTCTCGCTGCTCTCCAGGTCGTAGATCTCCACGCAGCAGCCGTCCGTGGTAACGAGCGCGCGCTCACCGGTGACCAGCGGCTCGGCGGCCCTGGCGCCGAGGGTCATGCTCGGCGGCGCGAGATCGACCAGGCGCCGAACCAGCGCCGGCTGCATCTTGACGCGGGCGCCGTCGGCCTCCGCCCCCTGGGCGATCAGCGCTGCGCGCGCCCTGGCCGACGGGATCGAGACGCCGGTCGTCGCCAGGACCTCGAGCGCCGCCGCGTCCAGCTGCTCCAGATCCTCAGGCGCGACTATGGCCAGACGCCCGGCCGAGCCGACGGTGTGTGTCGTTGTGTTCGTCATCTCCGCGTCTCCACTTCGTCCGCTGCTTCACCGCCTCGATGATCGAGATCGGCGCAGCGGATCTTGAGCACGGTCATCGTCGTGCCGCCGCCACAGTACACCACCACAGGCTCGGAGGCACCCGGACCGGCGGACCACAGGGAGCTCGGTGCGGAGAGCGCAGGGCGGGGAGATGGAGGACCTCATGGGAGGCCTCCTGGGTCAGGAGGTTGGGGACGCCGCCGCAGGATCGCATCGCGGGGCCTCCTGGACGCTGGGCGCCGCTTTGGCACGGTTTGTCGGGTCCGGGAGCGCCGGGGTACCATGCGTGCATGACCACGCCCGACAAGAAGCCCGACGCGCAGCCGGACGACAAGCCCGAGGCGGTACCCGCGACCCGGGCCGAAGCCAACCGCAGCGCCAAGGAGCACGCCCGCCGTCGCTGGGTGCGCCGCCTAGCCGACGGGCTGCTCATCACCGGCGGTCTCCTTCTCTCCTATCCGTTCTGGTCGGCGGGCTACGCGCAGGTGCAGCAGGCCCGCCTGGACTCCGCCTACCGCGACCAGAGCAGCGCATTCGCCGGGATCGCCAGCGCCAACACGGTCACGCGTGAGCACGGCGTGCCCCCCCGCGAGGTGATGCGGCGTCTCGCCGTGCTGTTCGGCCGGCAGCTCAAGCCGGGCGACCCGATCGGCCACCTCAAGATCCCCCGCATCGGGTTCAACCGGCTGGTCCAGCAGGGCGTGAGCGGGAGGGCCGGACTGGACCCCTCCGGGGATCGCGACCTGCTGCGCGGCGGCCCGGTGCACTACGGCATGACCCCGCTTCCCGGCGCCGGCGAGCCCTTCGCCATCTCCGGGCACCGCACCACCTACGGCGCGCCGTTCAACAAGCTCGACAGGCTGCGGGTGGGCGACCCGATCCTTCTGGACACGCCTTACGCGCGCTTCCGCTACGCGGTAGTCAAGACCACCGTGGTGAAGCCGAGCGACGTGAGCGTGCTCTACGACCGCGGCTACGGCCTGATCCTCACCACATGCACGCCGCTCTACAGCGCCAGCCACCGGTTGATCGTGTGGGGCCGGGTCGTCAAGAGCGTGCCGCTCGGCAAAGGGACCCGATCAGGCTCGCGTTGAGCCGCATGCGGGGGCGCTGGGGAAGGGCGGCCTCTCCGCGCTGCTGCCCTCCAGCAGCATCACGAGGAACTGCTCGCCCGGCTCTGCGCCCGGGTGACCGGGCGGGATCATCGCCAGACCCTCCGCCAAGGCCATGGAGCGCAGGATCCCCGACCCTTGCGGCCCGGTGGTGGTGAACCCCCAGCCCCGGCCGCGACGCTCCAGCCGGCAGCGCCGGGCCTCCGTGCGGTCCCTGGTGCGCTTCACCGGCTCATCGGCCGCGGCGTAGACATAGGGCCGGTAGAGATCGCTGCGGCCCTGCATCGCCAGCAGGGCCGGGCGCACATACGTCTCGAAGCTGATCATCGCCGCCACCGGGTTGCCCGGCACGCCGAAGACGAGGATGTTGCCTCGGCTCCCGAAGGCGAGCGGCTTGCCGGGCTTGGTGGCTACACCCCAGAAGTGGCGCTGCACGCCGAGCTCGTCCTGCACCTGCTTCACGAAGTCGTACTCGCCCACGGAGACGCCGCCGGAGGTGACCACCACGTCGTGCTCGAGCGCGACGGCCATCAGCCGCCGCGTCTCGTCGAGGTCGTCGCGGGCGATACCCAGAAGGACCGGTTCGGCGGATGCGGCGAGCACCTGACCATACGCCGTGAATGAATTGGAGTTGCGGATGTGCCCGGGGCTGAGCGGCGAGCCCAGGGGCACGAGCTCGCTGCCGGTGGCCAGTATGGCGACCCGCGGGCGCCGGGCCACGGAGACCGAGTCACAGCCCACCGAGGCCAGCAGGCCGATCTCGGCCGGGCCGAGACGAGCGCCACGCGGGAAGAGGACGTCGCCCTCGGCGACATCCTCGCCGGCGCGGCGGACGTTGGCGCCCGGCTGCACCGGCTCCTCGACGACCAGCGTGTCGCCGTGCTGCGCGGTGAGCTCCACCGGTACGACGGTGTCGACGCCGGCGGGCAGGGGGGCGCCGGTCATGATCTTCGCCGCGTCGCCAGCGCCGACCGTCTCCGCGAACCACAGACCGGCCGGTATGTCAATTGTGACGCGGAACTCGCGACGCCCCGCCTGGAGCTCCGCGCCTTGCACCGCGTAGCCGTCCATGGCCGAGTTGTCGAAGCCGGGCACGCGCTCCGGTGAGACGATCTCGGCAGCCGTAGCGCGCCCAAGGGCTTCGAGTAGTGGCGCCGTCTCGGCTGGTAGCGGGCGGACCTCTCCGAGGACGGCGTCGATGGCTTCGTCGATGCTGATCACATTGTTCTCCCAAGGTGCAGTCTCATCTGTTTACGCATCTTAGTAAACTCCACGGCCCTGCCGCCCGATTCTTTGGGATGAGATCGCGAGTGAGGAGAGGTTCCGTGAGCCGATCGCAGTCCCAGAGCCAAGCAGACCGCGACCCGACAGGATCGCGGCGGCGGCGCGTCACCGCGCTGAGGGACCTGATCGCGCAGCGCGTCTATGACGTTCCGGCGGCCGACGTGGCCGCCAGCATCATCCGCGACGCGCTCGTCGTCGTCGCGCCCGTGACCTCGCCACGAGACTGAAGACGGCGAGACCGGCGCCGGCGCCGGCGACGTTCCCGACGGCGTCGGCGAGCTGACAGTCGCGGTAAGGCAGCAACGCCTGCGCAAGCTCGATCAGCGTGCCCAGACACGCAGCCGCCACCCCCGCGCCGACGAGAGCCCGGTAGCCCGCCCGCCAGTCGTCCAGGGTCACGGCCAGCACGAAGGCCAAGATCGCGTACTCCAGGAAGTGGCCCGCCGAGGTGAGCAGCGCGTCGCGACCCTCGGCGATCGCGTGGATCGTGCCTTGGGTGGGCAGCAGCCCGAACGCGACGACGATCGCCGTCCAGGCGACGGCGGCGATGCGCCAGGCTCGTGGCCCTCGCATCAGCGCTCCCCGGGGTGCGGGATCCGGCATGTCCCGCCGAACGCTTCGTCGCCGGACGCGACCAGGACGGCCACCACCCCCTCGTGGACCACGATGCCCGCCGCGCCACCGGCATCCACCGAGTTGCCCAGACCCAGGCAGGCGTCGGCGGCGAGCACGCCACGCGTGAGCGGGTAGTCGAAGCCGCGCAGCGTGAGCACGGCGTCGCCGCCCAGTGGCGCCAGGGACACTCGCGTGCCCGGGGCGGCATCGAGCGCCGTCTCTGCCGGCGCCACGAGCACGCGCACCGTCAAGTGCGGCGCCGCCAGACGCGCGGCCACGCCGCGCGCCGCCAGACGCCGCAGGATGGCAAGATGACCGAGTGTGTGGTCGAGGGCGCCGAGGGCGCCGGCGAGCACGAGCTCGCCGGCTCCGCGGCGCAGGGCCTCCTCCACGGCCAGCTCGCCGTCGGTGGCATCCTTGCGCACCGGGTGCCGCACCAGCCCGACGCCGTCGGAGGCGAGACGCGCGGCGGCGGCGGACGGCAGGGAGTCGAAGTCGCCGACCACGACATCTGGGCGCACGCCCGCGGCGACGAGGAAGCGAGCGCCGCCGTCCGCGGCCACCACGAGGGCGGCGGCTTCGGCCCAGGCGCGGTAGTAGGCGACGTCTTCGTAGACGCCGTCGAGGAACACGACGGCCGGGCGGGCGGTCCTGGGTGAGTCGGCGCTCACGGCGCAGGCCGGCTCGAACGCCCTGGGAAGGCGGCGTCATACGCCTTCAGCGCCGGCCAAAGGAGCAGCACCGTAAGCGCTCCTTCCGGCACCAGGTAGAGGAGGTTGTAGGTCAGCGCGTAGAGCCAGGGGGCCTCCCAGCCGGGCGCGTAGGCGGCGAAGAAGATGAGCCCGGAGAGGAAGTGGAAGGCGAGGCGAGGCGCAAGCGCCATCGTGACGGCCAGCGTCAGCGATCGCCAACCCCGCACATCGACAAATCCGGCCACGGCCAGCGACATGAACGCCAGCGGGTAGTCCAGTACAGCCTGCGCGGGGTGATACACGAAGGCGCCCGGTAACCCCAGCTGGAGCAGACCGTACAGAAGGCCGGCGATCAGCCCCGGCACCACCCCGCGGCGCACGGCGATGAAGATGACGGGCAGGAGCTCCAGGCTGACCGAGCCACCCTGAGGCATCACGAACAGGCGCACCTGTCCAAGGATTGCCGCGAGGGCGAGGGCCACGCCTATCTCGGCCACGGTCTGCACGCCCCACCGTGCCGGATCGAGATTGAGCCGCGCACGCACGTCGGGAGCGGAGCTTGGAGAAGGGGATAGTGGCGTACTCATGGCTCGATCTCTCCCTTCGCTGGCATTACCCAGCAGCGTCCGGGGACGCCGCCACCCCTCGGGGTGGTCAGGTTCTACGCGTCGGCGCCAGGAAGCGCCTTCTCAGCTCCTCCACGCGGAGCTCCGCAGGACTCTCACAGTGTACCCCAAGGGCACCTGGTCGGCCATCGGACGTTTCACATGCCCAGGCCAGCGTTCACGCGCTGCTGTGGATACTGTGGATAAGTATCTTTTGCCACGCTCGCAGGTTCACAAATGGCGTGGATAAGACGTTGACGGCCGCAACTCGCCTTAACACGAAGCACATCCTCTCCTGGTCGATAGAAGTGGCTTGTGAGCAGGCACTTCGTCATTCGTCGGAGGTCAGGCCAGCCGTCGTCGGGACGGCCTACGCACAATCGGGTCCCAGCTGTCCGGCCGTGCCTCGTCCACCTCCCTATGAAACCGTCTTATCCACAACTCCCGCAAACTGGGCATGTCCACGTCGCGGCGACTGGGCACTATCCACATATCGCGAACACCCTGTGGACAACTTCGGCGATTGCGCTGCAAAAGGGCTTTTCGCGGAGCTCCGATATCGGCTCCGCTGGGCACCGGGGCTCTGGTATACTCTGCGCCCCTATGGAGTCGTTCCTCGATAGGCTGCTCGCCGAAGAGGGGGCTGCCGCCACGGCGGCCGTCGCTGCTGGCGCGCGCACCCATCACGCGAACCCGGACCGCGAGCTTCCCGACGTCCCCATGGGGCCTGAGGCTCCGCGCATCGCGATCTACGACACCCTCACCAGCCCACCGCGCGTGATCGCCGTCGAGGAGGACGACCTGCCGGCGCTCATCGCTTCTCTGGCCGAGAAGACCTACCACTACTGCCGTGAGCAGGGAGGGCAGGTGCCGTACACCGTCATCCAGGAGCTGATGGAGAATCTTCTCCATGCGTACTTCCTCGACGTCGTGGTCACCATCCTCGACAACGGCCAGACGATCCGCATCTCCGATCACGGACCCGGGGTGGAGCACAAGGACCGCGCCTTTCAGCCCGGCTTCACCACCGCGACCGCGCGGCAGCGGCAGATCATCCGCGGAGTAGGCTCCGGGTTGCCGATCGCGCGCGAGTCGCTGCAGTTCCTGCGAGGAGTGCTGACGGTGGAGGACAATCTCGGCGGCGGCGCCGTCTTCACCATCAAGATGCCGGCGCACGCACCGGAGCAGCCGGCGGCGGCGGCGCCCGAGGTCAAGCTCACCAACCGCCAGACGAAGGTCCTCGTCCTGCTCATGGAGTTCGGTTCCGCAGGGCCTACAGCGATCGCCAAGGAGCTCGGCATCGCCCCGGCGACGGCCTTTCGGGAACTCGTTGTACTGCAGGACATGGGGTTGATACACTCCCTGGGTGACGGCAAGCGAGCCTTGCGCGAGGAGGGTTTGCACCTCCTCGAGAGCATCCTCTGACTGACGGTTTCGAGCATCCCCGGTGGGCCGCCGCATTCCTGGGGACGACAACGATGGGGCAGCCACGGACGACCAGCTGACACTCATTTGGGACGAAGCCAAGAAGCACCTTCGCGGGAGCCTCAACGAATCCGCCTTCCAGTTCTGGTTCGACCGCACTCTCCCCCTGGGCCTCGACGACGGCGCTTTCGTCATCGGCGTGCCCAACGACTTCGCCCGCGAATGGATCGAGAAGCGCTTCGCCGGCCAGGTCGCCGAGGCGCTCGGCCAAGTCCTGGGTGACGCGGTCGAGGTGCGCGTCGTGGTCGATGAGCGCGCTTCGGAGCTGCCACAACAGAGCGCCGCGGCCGAACCGGCCGGCGAGGACCAGCTTCCGACGCGGGCCTCCACGCCGGCGAAGAAACGCCGCGGCGGGAGCGCCGCCCGCGCTGCGAGGACCGCCGCTGAGCTCAATCCGCGGTACGTGTTCGAGCGCTTCGTCACGGGTCCTCACAACGAATACGCGACAGCTGTGGCGCACAGCGTGGCCGAGTCGCCAGCTACCGCCTACAACCCGGTGTTCATGTACGCCGACACAGGGCTGGGCAAGACCCATCTGATCCAGGCCATCGCCCACGCGACCTTGGAACAGCATCCGGAGTTGCAGATCAAATACGTCACCGTCGAGCGCTTCACCGACGACTTCATCAACGCCGTCACCGACAAGAACCGCATCGACGGCTTCAAGCAGACCTACCGCAAGAACGACGTGCTGCTCATCGACGACGTGCAGTTTCTCGTCGAGAAGCAACAGACGCAGGTCGAGTTCTTCCACACATTCAATGCTTTGTACGAGGCTGGCAAGCAGATCGTGATCACCAGCGACCGGCCGCCTCGCGAGCTGGAGGCCCTCGAGGAGCGCCTGCGCTCGCGCTTCGGACAGGGTGTCGTGGTCGACATCAGCAGGCCCGACTTGGAGACGCGCATCGCCATCCTGCGCAGGCAAGTCAAGTGGGAGGGCTTTCAGATCGCTGATTCCGAGGTACTCGGATGGATCGCCGCGCGAGTAACCACCAACATCCGCGAGCTGTATGGGGCGCTGACGCGCGCCGTGAGCTTCGCCTCCATCCGCGGCACCGATGTGACGCTCGAGGTCACCAAGGAGGCGCTCAAAGACATCCTCCCGAAAGTCTACCAACACCCGGTGACGGTCGAGATGGTGCAGGCCGAGGTCGCGCGCCAGTTCGGCCTGCACGTGAACGATCTGCGCGGCAATCGCCGCACTCAGGACGTGGCTTACGCGCGCCACGTCGCCATGTATCTCGCGCGCGACCTCACCGAGACTTCCCTTCCCCAAATCGGCGCGCGCTTCGGCGGTCGCCACCACACCACGGTGATCCACGCCGTGGACAAAGTGGAGAGGCAACTTAAGGACGGCCACGACCCGCAGCTGCACGACCTCATCGAGCTCATCGAGGCCCGCCTCAAATCCGCTCACTGATCCGGACGCCCGAGTCTTCTCTCTCGGATGCTGAATCAGCTTTCTCGCAGGGGTTGTCAACAACCCCCGCGCAACCGGTGGACGTTCTCCCTCCCGGCGACCAAATCAGCTATGCTTCATGGTACAGCGCGTGTCATCGCGAAAGGGATAGCCGGTTCTGCACACGCCATCCACAGCACCGTGCAGGGGTTCCTGCCCCCCCATGCAGGAAGAACTACCGCTTTCCACATCATCAACAGAGACTATGACGATGACGAGAAAAGAATGTCTTTTCTTTATTGTAATAAGGAGTCCGGATGAAGCTCACATGTGATCGCTCCGCGTTGGTCGACAAACTCGCGATCCTTGGTCGCGGCGTCTCCACGCGGAGCGCTCTGCCGGTGTTGTCCGGCATCATGCTGCAGGCGGAGGAGGGACGGCTCGACTTGTACTCCACAGACATGGAGCTCTCCATCAAAGCGAGTCTCTTTACCACCGTCGAGCACGCTGGCGAGATCGTCGTGCCAGCACGTTTGTTTACCGACGTGGTGCGCAATCTGCCTGAGGAAGAGGTGGTCTTCGAAGCCGGCGAGGCGGCGGTCACAATCACCGCCGGTCGCGCTGGCTTCTCACTCAACATCTGGTCCGCCAGCGACTTCCCACAAACCTCCACCTTCGATATGAGCGGCGCCTTTGTCATAGGTAGGGAGCCCTTTGTGGAGACGCTTACCAAGGTGGGGCGCGCCGCTTCGCGCGATGAGACGCGACCCATCCTCACCGGCGTGCTGATGACCATTCAGGGCGACACTCTTAAGATGGTGGCCACCGACAGCTATCGCCTGGCCGTCAAGGAGACTAAGCTCGAGACGGCGCTCGAGAGAGAGGTGCAGGCCATCGTCCCCGTGAAAGCCCTCGGTGAAGTCGCACGCCTGGCGGCGGGGATGTCTGAGGGCGACTTGGAAGTCGCCATCAGCGAAAATCAGGCTCTCTTCAAGCTCGCCGGTCCAACGGGGGATGTGTGGATCGCCTCGCGCCTCATCGATGGGCAATTCCCGAACTACAAGCAACTCTTGCCGGAGACGTTCGATCACGAGATCACTTTGGATAGGGACGTCTTCATAGCGGCTGCGCGGCGCGTCAGCCTGCTGGCACAGAAGAACGCGCCTCTGCGGCTCTCCTTCTCCGAGAACAAGCTCACCCTGAAAGCGCTTACCCAGGACGTGGGCCAGGCGGAGGAGTCTTTGGATATCGAGTTCGATGGCGAGGCCTTCGAGATTGGGTTCAACCCGGCGTATCTCGTCGACGGCATCGACGCCATTGAGGACGTCGGGGTACGTCTGCGCTTCACCAGCCCACTGCGCCCCGGGCTCGTGAGCGGCGCCGACGATAGCGATGGCAAGTTCGTCTACCTCATAATGCCGATCCGCTTGAACAACTGAACGTCGTCGTCAGAGGGCCGCTGCCGCTGGGCTCCTTTCTCAAGCTCGCCGGCGCCGCCGTGACAGGGGGCCACGCGAAGATGATTGTTCAGGGCGGGGAAGTGGCGGTGAACGGTGAGACCGAGACCCGCCGCGGGCGCATGGTGCAGCCGGGCGACGTGGTGGCCACCGGCGGTGAGGAGTATCGCGTGTGTTCGTCTCCACCCTGAGACTCGTCAACTTCCGTTCTTACTGTGACGCGATGGTCGGCTTCGGAAGCGGGCTCAATGTCGTCGTCGGGCAGAACGCCAGCGGCAAGACCAACCTGCTCGAAGGCGCCTGGTTCGCACTCCGTGGAGGCTCGCCGCGCACGCGCCGTGAGGAGAAACTCATCACCTGGGGGGAGCGCTTCGCGCGCGTCGAGCTGGCGCTGGATGGCCCGGCCGCAGACACTCAGGTCGTGGAGGTAGGCTACGCACCCGGCCAGGGCAAGCGCGTGCACTGGAATGGGGTGGAGATCGCTTCGCTGGACGAGCTTCGCGGCCGCAGCCAGGTGTTCATCTTTGTCCCCGAAAGCCTTCTGCTGGTAAAAGGTAGCCCGGCGCGGCGGCGCGCCCACATCGACGCCTTCGCCGCCGCCCTCGACCCGTCGTACGCCGGCGCGGCGCGCGATCTGCAAGGCGTCCTCCGCCAGCGCAACGCCCAGCTCCTGGCCGTCAAGAACGGCGCCTCGCCTTCGCCACTGGACCCTTGGGATGCGCAGTTCGCCCACGCCGCCGCAGAGCTCGGCCGCCGGCGCCGCGACTTGGTCGTGGAGCTGGCGGAGCGCT
>Ga0207931_1000570_pt1 | contig 13579 bp, 14 predicted proteins | sample NGESurdeep092012_2_FD_184478 | JGI IMG/M metagenome (GOLD analysis project Ga0207931, IMG submission 184478) | Arctic peat soil microbial communities from Barrow, Alaska - NGEE Surface sample 415-1 deep-092012 (SPAdes) | ecosystem: Environmental > Terrestrial > Soil > Wetlands > Peat ...
ATGCCAAGAATTGCATAGGGGAGGATACGGATGGAAAACGGGGTGTTAGGAGGCGGGAAAAAAAAATGTTTCAACCAATTTCGAAATTTCTTCATTGTCTCCTCCGGGAAAAATAAAAGGTCTGGGAAATAATAATACCAGACCTTTCCATTTTACTATTTCTTAAATTATTTCTCAAGTGCTCCGGCGTTAATCCAGTTTTTAACAACGGCTAATTCTTCGGGGCTCAACTGGCCCGAATGGCCGCCAGCGGATTGTACCTGCACAAGCTTGCTGCTGTTCGCATCACCCGGGACAATTACAGGACCATCGCTAGCACCTCGCAGGGCATCTGCATAACTGGCGAACGAAAGCCCGTTTGTGGCAAGTGTGGCATTATGGCACATCACACACTTGGACTGGAATACTGCTCCGATGGAAGCATCCCAGGTCAAGCTGCCGGGTGGAACAGCAGCGGCGATTATCGTTGGGATCGGTGTGGGCGTCTGCGGGACGTAAATCGGTACAGGGCTGGAGATCGGCAGGACCGTGGTAATGGCGGTCTTTTCGCTGCCGATAAATCCGTATACTCCAAAAAGCATGGCAATCGCCAGAACACCGGCAACCGGGTAATAGATAATCTGGCGTCTGCGCAAGGTTTTCGGGTCCGCAGGGCGCTCCGCAAGTCCGGCCTTGATGTCGGCCAGTTCGAGCGGATGTTCATGCAGCATTTCTTCTTCGGTCTGCTTCCCGGTAAACATGGCTTTATTGAAGCGCTTCAGGTGAACACCGTACATATGCCAGACGACAATCGCCATGACAGCCAGAAGGGCTTCCCCACCATGAGCGGCTTTGGAAGCCGGTATGATTTCCCCGGGCAGGAATCTGGCCGTGGTGATGGGATTCCACATCATGAATCCGGTGATACCCATGATCACGGTTCCCCAGATCAAAGCCCAGTACTCGGCCTTTTCTTCGAATGTGTAGCGCCCCATCTGTGGTCGCTTTTTGGTAAAGCCCAAATTGTAAATAAAGGCCTGAAAAGCATCTTTCACATCCTTGATGCCCGGGAGCATGCTCATACGCGTACGACGGACAAAAATTTTGTAACCGGTATCAAGAATGTGGTAAATCGCCAGGAACATTAAAACAATGGCGCAGATATGATGGATCAAACGGGTTGTTTCAATCCCGCCAAAGAATTGGATCATCGCCTGCGCCCATCCAGTCGAAGCGAATTTCTGAGGCAGTCCGGTAATTCCCAATAACGAGAATGAGGTTAGCAGTAAAGCGTGTGCGAGGCGCAGCGTCCAATGGAAACGCTCGAAGCGGCGTACCGGCTGTCTCGTTGGTTCGGTTTGCTTCTTGACAGTCTTTTTCTCGCTCATACGTGCTTTGCTCCTTTAAGGCGTTCGATCAACCGCCGTACAATATCGCTTAATACAAAGATAACCATTGAACCGATCACTGCCGGAATGAAGAACTTGTAAAACAGATTTACGTAATAGACGATTGCGGAATGGGTTGGACTGGGGATGTAGTGGCTCATCCAGGCGTCTGGAAAGCTGGTGTTGGCATCCGGATGACAGCGCTGGCAGGCCTTAAGAAGGTTCTGTTTCATCTGGAGGCCGTAAACCGGGTCATCCACGCGCTTGATGTCATGGACTCCGTGGCAATCAAAGCAGACCGGCTTGTTGGTAACCTGGTCAGGTGTGATTTTCTCAAAAAGAGTTACGGTTGTCCCATGGAAATCCGCGACATATGAGTTTAAGACTTGTGTGGAGATACCGTACTTATCCATTATGGCTGGATTGGTATGGCATTTGGCGCAAATTTGGGGTGACTGGAGTCGGAATGCATTGGTTGTCGGATCAACAATATTATGCACACCATGGCAATCTATACAGGTAGGGACATCGGTATTACCTTCTTGTGTTAGCGCGGCTCCGTGAACACTTTGTTTATATGCATCATAAATTGCACTGTGACAGCGTGCGCATATTTCAGGGATGCTCAGACGGGCTTCTGGCAGGAGAGCACCGTTTTGATCTGTTATTACCGGCTGTGTGTGAGGATTATGACAATCGGTACAGACAGCCGCATTTGTGTCCCCCGCAGCAACTGCCCTCATATGAACAGAATCCAGGGTTTTATTATATTGCTCTTCGTGGCATTTCTGACAGACGGTGTACATCTGCAAGGAAAATTCGCGCAAGGTTTGGACTTGTAGGTCGGGGTGCGGGAAGGTTACGATGTTGGTGTGACACTCGCTGCAGGCAATATCCTTGTGGGCCGAATCGGCGAAATGGCTTGAGTCGATCGTCAGTGAGAGCGTTTCCCCACTGGGCAGGGTACGCGACATTCCGGGTTTTTCATGGCAGAACAGGCAGGCCGCGTTATCTGGTAATTCACCTTGTGCCGGAACAATATTTTGAATGGGGGCTGAGGCCGGGGATGCTGCCACTGGTCTAACCAACCCACCCAGGGCGAATACCACCAGCCCGAATCCTAAAACCAAGATCACGAACGTCAGGCGGTGACTGCTAATTAACTTAAGCATTGCCTTCTCCTGTAAGAAAAAAAAACTAAATGATGGCGATAAATATCAATTTGGTTATTTCGTGGCAAAGCAGGGGCGGGCTCACCCGGAACTTTGATCGAATACCGGTAGTTGTAAGCAGCCTGGAATGGGACTGAGGAAATCGGGACCGTCCCATCGGTGGGTTCAGGAGTTAACAGGACAAATTAAAATTTATCGGGTAGAGCAACACCTCCTTTACAGAATTAAAACCCCAATTTCCATTGGGGATGTGACACCAATTGTTGGGTTTATAACCCCAATTGTGATTAATATCAAGTGAAAAATGAGACAAACCAACGTGATATTTGTCACTATCTATCCGTGATATTATGCACAATTATAAAACCAATGTTGGTGTAAAATACCCAATGAGTAAGGATTTATGGCTGGTCAATCATTCGATCTGGTTTTGCTGGTGGTTTATTTTGCCTACGGCCTTGCCTTTTTTGGCATGGGGCTCACTCTGGCTCTGGAATCCGAGCGCTCCCCCGCCCTGGCGGAGGCGCGCCTCCTCCGCCCGCTGGCTGCTTTTGGCATGCTCCATGGGGCGCACGAATGGCTCGATTCATATTTGCTGCAGTCTGTAGCAGAGGGATTGCAATTGCCTGCCTGGATTCTTTGGCTGCGGCTTGGGCTGCTGGCAGCGTCGTTTATTCCCCTTTTGGTTTATGGCATCTTAACCCTGCGCATACACCCGTTGAAACCCGGCGCATCCGCCTATGTTGGTTGGGGCGCACTGGCAGTCTATGTACTCGGGATCCTGGCAAGCGCAGTGTTTACATACCGTACAGGCACAACCCTTTTAGTAAACGTATACGATGTACTGGCCCGTTACCTGCTGGCCGTACCAGCGGCGTTTCTGGCTGCCCTGGCCTTGAGAGCCGAAGCTCTAAATGCTCTTACCGGTGGTCGTAGGCGAGTGATGGTTTTCCTTACTTGGGCAGCCATCGGGTTTGGGTTGTATGGTCTGACGCAATTATTCGTCCCCGCGATTGACATGTTCCCGGCGCGTTATTTGAACTCGACCGTTTTTCGGACATTTACTGGTTTCCCCATTCAGGTGTTAAGGGCTCTACTGGCTATGCTCATCACGCTCAGCTTGTTGCGAGCCACGCAGATAGTTGAGAAGGAAAGACAGCAGCAGTTACTCGCTGCACAACAGGCACGGCTGGAAGCACTGGAACGCATCCAGAACGAGTTGACCAAGCGAGAAGCGCTGAGGCGCGAATTGCTTCGGCACACCGTGCGGGCGCAGGAAGAAGAACGGTCTCGCATTGCCCGTGAGCTCCATGACGAAACATCCCAGGTTTTAACGGCATTTTCCCTCGACTTGGCTACATTACGGACCGTAGTGTGTGATCGCTCTGAAGTTAAAAACCTGGTTGACCGGTTGCAGGTACTCAGCAAACAGATGTCGCAGGGACTCTACCGTATGGTCCACGATCTCCGCCCGGCGCAACTGGATGATCTCGGCTTGATCTCTGCTCTGGAATACCTCAAGGATGATAGTGCATCGGCAGGATTGGATGTTTCATTAGATATTCAAGGCAAAGCGCGGCGGCTCGATTCCGTTATTGAAACCGTTCTCTTTCGAGTAGCGCAAGAAGCATTACACAATGTAGTCCGTCATGCTCAAAGCCGGCAGGCCCGGATTTTATTGATTTTCCAATCTCAGGAGATCACCCTGAAAATTGCAGATTCTGGCGCCGGTTTTAACCCCGTGCAATCATTTGCCCCACCGCGTGGTTGGGGTCTGGCCGGGATGCGGGAGCGGGTCGAATCGGTTGGTGGCCAGCTAAGCATCGAATCGGAACTGTGTAAAGGAACGATTGTCGAAGTTGCAGTACCTGTTTTTGACATCCTCCCCTAGTCATTAATAAAAGGAAGAAAGAAAGCATGAAAAAAATTCGATTAATGCTCGTGGATGATCATGAGGTTGTACGCGTCGGCTTGAAGAACTTCCTGCAGACTCAGGAAGATTTCGATGTGGTGGCTGAAGCCGGTGATGGGGAAGAAGCCGTCAGCCGCGCCATGACAACGCATCCAGACGTAATCCTGATGGACATCACTATGCCCGGTGTTGATGGATTGGAGGCCACCCGGCGACTGCGCGTCTTGTATCCGAAATGCTTGATCCTGGCCTTAACCGTCCACGATGATAAACAGTATTTCATGCAAATGCTGGCCGCAGGTGCATCAGGCTACATCACCAAACAAGCCGCGGGGGATGATCTCATCGCAGCCATCCATGCGATTTCCGCCGGTAATGTTTTTCTCCAACCTGCCTTGGCGCGCTGGTTGCTTGAAGATTACCAGCGCCTGGTCCGCCAGTCGTCTGCGACACAACCATCAGTCCCGACAGAAGAGGAGGCGAATGTTATTGGGTTGGATGTACTCAGCCTGCGGGAGCGCCAGGTGCTTGAACTGGTGGCGCATGGGTCGAATAACCAGCAGATTGGGCAGCAGCTCAACCTCAGCCCTAAGACGATTGCCCGCCACCGTGAACGTATCATGCACAAACTCAATATGCACTCTCGCACTGAATTGGTGAAATTTGCCATTCGCACAGGGTTAATTCAGTTGCATTAATCGTGGTGATTTTTTCACATTCTCACCTTGCGCTAATCTACATATGTAAAATTACCTTGGAGCTTTAGAGAAGGAAATTTGGAGGTATGAAATGCAGAAATCCCTACGAACTGGTATTCAAGGCCGCGCGAAATTCATTATTGGAGGTCTGCTCATCCTAGCGGCAGTGATCTACCTTATCGTTTCGGCCACGCAGGCCAATGCCGAATACTTTATGACGGTGAATGAATTAAGATCGAAAGGCAACACCCTGGTTGGACGTAGTCTACGCATCTCGGGTGCGGTTGTTGGTGATACCATCCAATACGACCCGATAACAATGAATTTAACCTTTGATATTGCCCACGTTCCCGGCGATAACGCCGCCATTGAGATGGGAGGCGGACTGGCTGCCGTGCTACACACAGCGGTCACGGACCCGACAAGGGCACGGTTGACTATAGTCTACAACGGCCCGAAACCAGACTTGCTGCGTGATGAGGCACAGGCGATCATCACCGGTCACCTGAGTGAGGATGGTATCTTTTATGCCGATGAACTTTTGCTCAAGTGCCCCACCAAATACCAGGAAGCCGTTCCCAGTCAGGTCGTCAACGGGAATTAGCCCATTGGCATCATGGATTTATCGACACTAGCCTGCTCACAAATAATATTCTAGGAGCCTTCATGCTTGCACAATTCGGCTTTGGTGTGTTCGTGCTGACATTCCTGCTGGCACTTTTCAGTGTGGGTGCGGCAGTTGTGGGATACTTTGACAAGTCTGACCGCTGGGTGGAAGCCGCCCGGCGGGCTATGCTATTGACCTTCCCGTTAATCACACTGGCAGTCTTGACGCTTGCTTACCTGCTCGTCACAGGACATTATGAACTCCAATATGTCTACTCGGTGACAAGCAACGACATGCCGTTCTACCTCAAGATCACTGCCTTGTGGGGCGGACAGGCCGGGTCGCTCGTCCTTTGGTCGTGGCTGATGTCAGCCTTCGCCTCGGCAGTCACCTTGCGCAAGTGGGAACGCGACCGCGAACTGCTGCCCTGGGTCATCGTGGTGACCTCGGTCACGCTGGCTTTTTTCTTGTCCCTGTCAATTCTCTACGAGAACCCTTTTGCGCGCTGGTGGCAAACCACTGCAGGCGATTTTGTGCCGCGCATGTTCGCGCCAGCCGGAGCTATTCCCTTAACCCCCACGGATGGACAGGGGCTGAATCCACTCCTGCGCCATCCCGGCATGATCATCCACCCGCCAATGCTGTACCTGGGCTTTGTCGCTTTTGTCATCCCGTTTGCCTTCGCCATCGCCGCCCTGGTCACTGGCCGCTCAGACGATCGCTGGATTCGTCTCACCCGCCGCTGGACGTTGGTCGCCTGGCTGTTCTTGTCTCTCGGCCTGGTATTGGGAATGCGCTGGGCTTACGATGTGCTTGGCTGGGGCGGTTACTGGGCCTGGGACCCGGTTGAAATTGCCGCCCTGATGCCCTGGCTGACCGGGACGGCTTTCCTGCACTCGGTCATGATCCAGGAAAAACGCGGTATGTTCAAGCAATGGAACATGCTGCTCATCATCCTGACCTATGCCCTGGTCATCTTCGGCACGTTCCTGACCCGCTCCGGGGTGCTTTCTTCGGTCCACGCTTTCGCTGAAAGCGCCATCGGACCGATGTTCTTTGCCTTTATTGGCATCACCTTCGTCACATCGGTTGCCCTATTAATTTATCGCTGGAAAGACCTGCGAGCTGAAGTCGAGATGCACTCGCTATTTTCGCGCGAAGCGCTTTTCCTGCTAAATAATCTACTGTTCATGGGCGTTCTGATCGTCTGCTTCTGGGGAGTGATCTTCCCCTTGATCTCAGAACTGGTAACAGGGCAGAAAGTGACCGTCGGGCCGCCGTTCTACCTGCGTGCCAACGGACCGTTATTCGGTGCGTTGATGGCTTTAATGGGTATCGCCCCACTTTCAGCCTGGGGCAGATCCACATACAAGACATTGGGACGCGCCCTGTGGAAGCCATCCATTCCTACGGTTATCGTTCCAGTCGTGTTGGCCATCCTGGGGGTGCGCAATTGGATTGCGCTGGTTGGGTTCACTCTGGTGGCATTCGTGATCTTCGTGACGCTGTACGAGTTCTGGCGTTCCTGGAGAAAATCCATCCTCAAGATATCGAGGAGCGTCCAGTGGATACTGCTCATCCTTTTGATCCTGTTGAGTATTGGCTTTGTGGTATGGATCTTCTTGGACCTGTCCAACTGGATTACACCGGTCGTTTGCATGCTGCTGTCGTATTTCCTGGTCGCCATCTGGTTACTAGCCAGGCACAATCCCCGCCGTTATGGTGGTTATCTGATCCATCTCAGCATGGTGGTAATGGCCATCGGCATCCTAGGGATTGAAGTGTACCAAACCACCACTCAAAAAACGCTGGCGGTTGGTGAAAACATCCAGATTGCCGGGTATACCCTCCGCTATGACTCACTGGCGCAGTTCCCTTATACGGACGGGCGCATTGTAACGCGCGCCGTCGTCAGCGTTTTCCGGGGCGAGAAGTTTCTGGGAGAACTCTATCCCCGCTACGATTATTACCCGAGCGGGCAGCCGATGACGATTGCCGGTGTGCGCTCCACCCTGGCAGATGATCTTTATGTGGTGCTGGTCAATTGGGAGAACGTCTCGGCAGCCCAGGCACCTTTTAAGGTGTACCATAACCCACTGGTCAACTGGCTCTGGATCGGCAGCCTGATGTTCATCTTCGGTTTCCTGGTAGCGGCATGGCCGGAACGCGAGGAAGAAACGCGGGAAGGGAAAATATGAGAACAAAAAACATCATTCTTCTTACTTTTTACTTTCTGCTTTTTACGGCTTCTCTCATTCCCGATGTTGCGGTCTCTGCCCAGCAGCCAACGCCCTCCGATGACCAAGTGAATGCCATCGCCCGTCAGTTGTACTGCCCGGTGTGCGAGAACACCCCGCTGGATGTTTGCCCGACCACGGCCTGTCACCAGTGGCGCGAACTCATCCGTCAGATGCTGGCCGAAGGGAAAACGGAAGCAGAGATCAAGCAATATTTCGTGGATTATTATGGAGCCCGCGTCCTGTCTGAACCGCCGCGAACGGGGATTAACTGGCTGGTGTATGTCGTTCCGCCAGTGGCGTTTTTAGCCGGGGTCACCCTGCTCTTCAGGGCATTCCAGACCTGGAAACGGCCGGCAAAAGAACCGATAACGGGAGCAGACCATTCGTCTTCGCCCGGGTCGGGACATGAGCCAGCCAAAGGGTCCGGTACCGCTGCGGACGATGAGTATGTCGCCCGTCTCGAAGAAGAACTCAAGAAACGAAATTAGGAGGCTGGCATAATGTTGCAAGAACCGAACACTGCTCCAGCACCGAAACGAGGGGTCCCGCTCTGGGCGCAGATACTCGTCTGGATTGGCTTATTGGGTCTGCTTGGTCTGCTGGCGGCCGGGCTGTTGAAGGCCAAGAATCCAATTCTGGCTGTCCGATCATCGGTGCCCGATTTCACGTTGACTTTGTTCAGCGATTATGAATACAACAGCGCTTCGGAAGTCAAACTCTCCGATCTAAAGGGCAAGGTGGTGGTGGTGAATTTCTGGGCGTCCTGGTGCCAACCATGTAGAACCGAAGCGGCGGATTTGGAAACGGCCTGGCGCTCCTACGAAGAGACGGGACAGGTGGTTTTTCTGGGCGTGGATTACGTGGACACTGAGCCGGAAGCACGCGCATATATGACGGAATTCAATCTGAGTTACCCCAACGGCCCCGATATGGGGGCGCGCATCTCGCAAATATTCAATCGAAGCCTGGGTGTGCCGGAAACTTACGTCGTTGACCAGCAAGGTATTCTGCGATTCATCCAAATTGGACCATTCCAATCTGTGGCGGAAATCCAAGCCATCATCGATCCGTTACTGGCGGGGAGATAATATTTATGGAACCGGTTGCAATTTTCCTCCTTCTGATCGTACTCGCTTTCATCGTACTCTTCGTGACCCGTCCGTTTTTCGAACGGTGGCACGTCCGGGCTGCAGAGAGCAGCCTCGAAATTTCGTCCCTGCTGGCTGAGCGCGAACGCTTGTTAACCGCATTGCAGGAACTGGATTTTGACCAAACTCTCGGTAAAATCCCGGCGGAAGATTACCCAGTCCAGCGGGCGGCATTACTCCAAAAAGGTGCAGAAGTACTGCGCCAGTTGGATGCCGTCACCCCGAGCACTTTAAAGCAGGCCAGCGGAAAAGTTCAGGTCCACGACAGCGCAGCCAAATCTGCTGCTCCACTTTCTGATGACGATCTGGAAGACTTGCTTGCCAAACGCCGCAACTCCCGGAAGGATAAGACCGCCGGTTTTTGTCCCAAGTGCGGCAAGCCTGTTCTTCAATCGGATGTCTTCTGCCCATCCTGTGGCAGTACAATGAAATTATTTTGAGATCTTCTGAAATTCGTCCCACTTCATCATAGGAACGTTTTTGGATGGCTATCACGTAAACGAAAAGGATCCTTCATGAAATTCCGCTTGACCATTCTTGTTGTTCTACTCTCCCTGTTCCTCGCCGCCTGTTCGTTGGCCGAGGATATCACCCCCCCGGCCAGCTACTCTTCACCGACCTCGGAATCGGTCGCCACGACCACTTTATCCACTCCCGCCGCAACAGACTCCACCACTCCCTCGGCGGAGGTCAGTCCCACCGCTCAGCCCAGTGTGGTGGTAATTGACGGCACTGTGACTGTCGCTTCCGGCGCTACCATCCCAGATGGCACAATTGCGAACCTGCTGATAATCGTAACCACGACCGGACAAATAACGCAGACCCTGACGACGCCCATCCTGCCTGATGGAAAATACGAGTTTACCAACATCCCAGTAGATACAACGACGGTCTACTTGGTTACAGTAGACTACAAAGGAGTAACATATGAGTCTAGCCCCGTGCAATTCGACGGGACCCTCTTCCAGTTTAATATGCCGGTAACCGTCTACGATACAACTAACGACCAGAATGTTCTCACTGTCACCCAGACCCACCTGCAATTCGGCTTTTCGACCGCTGGACAGGTACAGGTAATGGTACTATATGTGATCAGTAATCCTGGCGGGAATGCCGTCATTGTTCCCAGTGACGGGACCACTGTGCCGTTCATTCAGATCCCCGAAGGCGCCCAAAGTTTAAATTTTCAGTTAGCCCAGAGCAGTTCTCCGTTAATGAGCGCTACGAATGGCTTTGCGTTGTTGCCAGGCGCTGATAAGCAATATGGGATCATTGCGACATTCAACCTGCCTTACACCAACCGCCTGGTATATACCCAGCCATTCATCCTGCCGGTTTCTTCTGCGACAATCATTGTGCCAGAGGGGGTCAGAGTCAACAGTGACCAATTGACCGATGGGGGTACGCAAGCTTCCACGGGGACAACCTATCACCTGTACCAAGGCAGCAGTCTGGCATCTGGCAGCACGCTGACCCTGACGATCTCTGGCATGCCAGGGGACAAGGCCGGTTTCGTTCTCGACCAGCATACATGGTTGATAATCGGAGTGGGTACTTTAGGCTTGATACTGATTGGTCTGGGAATCTATCTCTTCCTGCGCGACCGCAGACTTAGAAAGTTGGAAGAGGAATTCGATGGTGATGATGAAGAAGGCGATGAAGATGCCCTCGGGGATGATCGCGAAAGCATCATGGATGCCATCATTGCCCTCGATGATCAATATAAAGCTGGCGACATTTCAAAAGAAGCCTATGAGAAGCGTCGGGATGAATTGAAAGAGCGGCTTAAGAACCTGGTTTAATATCCGTTGCAGAGTTCATCCGTATTTCCAAGAGAAACGCGGATGAACCCGCGAATGGTATTGATTTAACGCATGATTGCTGTCAAAAAGCTCGTCAAACGCTTTGGCTTAAAAACCGTCCTGCGCGGCCTGGATTTTGAGGTGCAGGAAGGAGAGTTCGTAGCCCTGCTCGGTCCGAACGGAGCTGGCAAGACCACCTTCCTGCGCATCCTGGCCTCTCTCTCCCGACCTACGCTGGGTGAAGTCCGCGTAGCCGGTTTTCGTCTCCCGATCCAGGCCGCCGCCGTCCGCCGCAACCTGGGCGTGGTCTCGCACCTGCCGCTGCTTTATGGCGACTTGACCGCTGAGGAGAACCTACGTTTTTTTGGGAGGATATACAGCGTTTTGGAATTAAGTCAGCGGATTGACGAGGTCCTGGAACTGGTGGGACTCAACTCCCGCCGCCGCGACCTGGTGCGGACTTTTTCGCGTGGCATGCAGCAGCGTCTTGCCATCGGACGGGCCATCCTGCATGACCCGGAGGTGCTCCTCTTCGACGAACCGCACACCGGACTCGACCAAGATGCCTGCGATATGCTCGACCGTCTCCTGCGTGAGGTGGCGGGACAGGGCCGAACAGTTGTAATGACCTCGCACGATCTGGCGCGGGTCGAGGATCTGGCGTCTCGCTTCGATGTGCTCTCACGCGGGGTTATCTCGGCCTCGGCCAGCCGGAACGATTTGGGCAAGAACAACCTGCTCGACTTTTACCGTCAGGCGCTGTCAGGCTGATATGAACCGACCACAGACCACAGACCGCAGACCATCCTCCGTCGTCCGTCGTCCATCGTCGGGCTTTCTGAAAGCCATCGCTGCAATTGTCTGGAAAGACCTGGCTGCCGAACTGCGTTCGCGCGAACTTCTCTCGGCCATGCTGGTTTTTGCGCTGCTGGTTATCTTGATCTTCAATTTTGCCCTCGAACTGGATCCGGTGACGCGTCGGATGGCCACCCCGGGAATTTTATGGGCCACTTTCGCTTTCGCCGGTACGCTGGGCCTGAACCGCTCAATGGCGGTTGAAAAAGATCGCGGCTGCCTCGATGGTCTCTTGCTTGCTCCGGTCGACCGCTCGGCAATCTATTTTGGCAAGACGATAAGCAACCTGGCTTTTATGCTTATCGTCGAAGTGGTTGTCCTGCCGGTCTATAGTGTACTGTACAACACCAACCTGTTCAATCCCGGGTTGATTGTCGTCATCTTGCTCGGTTCGGTTGGCTATGTTGCCGTCGGGACTTTGCTGTCCAGCATGGCAGTCCAGACTCGCACCCGGGATGTGTTGCTGCCCATCCTGCTATTCCCGGTCGTTATCCCCATTCTGATCGCGGCGGTCAAAGCCAGCAGTGGTTTCCTGCAAGGTCTGTCACTGACGGAAGTCATGCCTTACATCAACCTGCTTATCGTTTATGATGTGATTTTTACCGCGGTCGCTTACATGGTATTCGATTACGTGGTCGAAGAATAGAAAGCGCTCCTCTTGTTCCATTTGTTCCTTATCTATTGGAGAATAAATATATGAAACCTCAACCGATGGTTTTAAAAGTGCTCAATGTTGTGTCTGTTCTGCTCTTCCTGGCCGCTCTCGGCATGGTCTTCCTGTACGCACCGCTGGAAGCAACCATGAACTACGTACAGAAAATATTCTATTTCCACATCGCCACTGCCTGGGTTGGGATGCTCGGATTCATTGCCGCGGCTGTCGCCGGGGTTCTTTACCTGATCAAGCATGACCAGAAATGGGATATCGTCGAACTGGCCGCTGTGGAAATAAGCCTGGTCTTCTTTCTCATTGCCATCGCCGCTGGCTCAATCTGGGCACGTCCCACCTGGGGCGCTTACTGGACCTGGGAACCGCGCCTGACCACTGCCGCCATCCTCGAGATGATTTATATCGCCTATCTCCTGCTCCGCCAGGGTATCGACGACCCCGACCGGCGCGCCCGTTTCAGCGCAGTCTACACCCTCGTCGGGGCGATCAGTGTGCCGATCACCTTCATGTCCATCCGACTGTTCCGCACCATCCATCCGGTAGTCATAGGGACGAATTCCGCCGCTTCGCAGGGTAGTTTCGATATGACGTCAAAAATGCTCGCCACCATGTTCTTTGCCTTGTTCGCCTTCTCGGTCATCTTCGTCAACCTGTTTTGGCACCGCATCCGTCTGGGCCAGCTTGCTCAACAGGTTGAACAACTCAAACTTGAAGAATTGCAATAAAGGATTAAACCATGATCGAATATGCCATCTCGATAAAATACATGCTTGCCGGGTACGCGGTGATCCTCACTGTGCTTGCACTTTATATCGTCAATCTATTCATCCGCTGGCGCAACTTGGCGCGGGATTTACAAACCCTTAAAGAAATCCAGAAGAAGTCTCTCTAGGAATTGCCATAATGATGGGGTGAGTCTTTCTCTCTATGACGGGAATTCCCAAAGAATCCAGAAAATAAGATTGGCAACAAAGGCAAGAGTCCGCTATAATGATGGTGGACTCTTTTGTTAGAGATATGCAACCTCGCTTCCGGGCCGTCTGGACGGCCGCCATCCTCCTGTTCGTCTTTGCGGCAGTGTCAGCTTTCGTGACCTGGCGTGTGTCTG
>Ga0207931_1000571_pt1 | contig 13575 bp, 11 predicted proteins | sample NGESurdeep092012_2_FD_184478 | JGI IMG/M metagenome (GOLD analysis project Ga0207931, IMG submission 184478) | Arctic peat soil microbial communities from Barrow, Alaska - NGEE Surface sample 415-1 deep-092012 (SPAdes) | ecosystem: Environmental > Terrestrial > Soil > Wetlands > Peat ...
AATCCCGCATTTGCAGTGATGGCGACATCGGTATCGAGATCGCTCGTCATCGTCGTTGCTCCGTGGAAAGCTAGTTTCATCGGTTTCCTTTCTTCCTGGTTTGCGGCAGAATCACCGCCCCCCCTCCCTTTATTTCCTTATGGGATGCCTGGCGGGGAAAGGGGCAGGGTCACATCTTCATCACGATTTTCATGGCGCTCTTGGGGTGGTGCTTGAGCGTCTTCATGTCCAGGCCGAGAAGGTCAAATGCGCCCAGGCCTTCGTCAAACGGGATGACCTTGGTGAAGAACGGCTCCATATTGAGGCGGCTCTCCTGGAACAAGCGGATGGACGGGACCATGGTATTCTGCCCCAGATACAGCCCCAGGATCTTGGTGGCCCAGCGGGTAACGTCGTTGGGGACGATGCTGGCGGTGATGGATGAATCCATCCCGAATGGCAGCACCTTACCGCCCGGGGTAACACACTGGAGTGCCTGCTCGATAGCGTTCCCGGTGGCCTCGACCACGATGTCCGCCTTGCGCCCATAGGTGAAGTCGGTGATCTTCTGGACCACATCCACCTCGTTCGGATTCCAAACCGTCAGGCCGCATTCCTTCGCCACGTTGATGCGGAACGGATCGATCTCGGTCACAGCAACCTTGGCGGCGATGTTCCTGGCAAACTGACCGAACAGGTAGCCGATCGGGCCGAAACCCAGAATCAACACGTAATCATAAGGCAGCATCAGCAGGGTGTTCATGCCGTTGACCACCGTTGCCAGGGTCTCGACCTGCGTGCCGAGGATATCGTCGATGCTGTCAGGAAGTATAAAGCACTGCTTCTCAGGTACCAAGCAGTACTCGGCGTAGCCGCCGTCACGCATCACCCCCAGGGCGCTGGTTTTGATCTCAACGCACTGGCTGCTCAGTCCCATTCGGCAGAACGAGCAGAACCCGCAGCGGATGTTGTTGTCGATGGCCACACGGTCGCCGAGTTTGACGTAGTGGACATGCGAGCCGACCTCGATCACCTCGCCGCAGAACTCATGTCCGAGCACCGTGTCGGGCTTGAAGTGATGCTTGCCCTCGATGATCTTCAAGTCTGATCCGCAGATGCCCACGGCCTTGACCTTGAGCAACACATCATCGGGGTCCTTGACGTGGGGGATGGACTTCTCTTCGTATATAAGATTGCCAACATCCTTGAAAACATAAGCCTTCATTTTGTCCATGGTTTTTCTCCTTCTAAAAAACTGAACAATCTCTTGGTAGAATATGCACACGTGTGCACGGATATTCATAAAATTGGTAGGGACGGGCCTTTAAAAAAGACCCAGAGTTGGTTTACCAACCCGGAAGGACCGCCCCCACCAGGAAATTACCGTTGAATGCGCGCCGAGCTACCCTTGGCGAAAGCCTGCACCTGCTCCAACGTCGCCATGGTGGTATCGCCTGGGAAGGTGGTCAGCAGGGCACCGTGCGCCCAACCCAGGTTGACGGCTTCCTGCTCCGGCTCGCCGGTCAGCAGACCGTAGAAAAGGCCGGAGGAGAACCCGTCCCCGCCGCCGACCCGGTCATAGATGTCCAGTTCGCAGGTCGGGGAGATGAACGACTGCCCATTAATCCAGGCCACCGCGCCCCAGGAATGATGATTGGTTGAGCGAACTTCACGCAGGGTGGTGGCGACGACTTTAATCTGTGGGAATTTGGTCACCACGTGGTCGATCATACCGAAGAAAGCACTCGGGTCGAGCTTGGACTTTGATCCTGCTTCCGGACCCGGGACGCCGAGTCCCAGCTGGAGATCTTCCTCGTTGCCCACCAGCACATCCACATTCTCGACGATGCGGCGGATGACCGACTGGCCGCGTTCCTGTCCGCCCCAGATGTTCCAGAGTTTGGCGCGGTAGTTCAGGTCGAAGGAGGTCACGGCCCCAGAAGCCTTGGCGGCCTTCATGCCTTCGATGATGACTTCCCCAGTGGTCTCGGAGAGTGCGGCGAAAATCCCGCCGCTGTGGAACCAGCGCACGCCCTCGGCGAAGATGGCGTTCCAGTCGAAGTCACCCGGCTTGAGCTGCGCGGCCGCTTCGTTCGAGCGATTGTAAAAGACGACCGGAGCGCGCACGCCATGCCCATGGTCGCTGTAAACCGTCGCCATGTTGGGGCCATTAACCCCGTTGTGCTTGAACTGCTTGTAGACCGGACGCACGCCCATCGCCCGGACGCGCTCAGCGATCAGGTCGCCAATGGGATAATCTACCATCGCTGTGACGATACCGGTGTTCATGCGGAAGCAGTCTGACAGATTCGCCGCGCAGTTGAACTCCCCGCCACTGACGTGGATATGGCATTCTGTAGCCTTACGGAAGGGGACGATGCCCGGGTCGAGCCGGTGCACCAGCGCGCCGAGCGAGAGGAAATCCAGTGCCCCGTTGGGAAGGATGTTGAGACCGTATTTCATAAATGCTCCTTTTTATTTAGCCGTCCACTCCGTGTGGAACGTGCCTTCGCGGTCAATCCGCCGGTAGGTATGGGCGCCAAAGTAGTCGCGCTGGGCCTGGGTCAGGTTGGCAGGCAGGCGTTCGCTGCGGTAGGCGTCGAAGTAGGCCAGCGAGGCGCCCAGCGCCAGCACTGGGATACCCATGCCCACAGCGGTCTGAACTACAAAGCGCCAGGAAGCCTGGCGCTTTTCCACAGCCACGCGGAAGGACTCATCCAGCAGCAGGTTGACCAGGGTGGGGTCACGCTTATAGGCGGAAGTGATGTCGTTCAGCAGGTCGGCGCGGATGATGCAACCCGCTCGCCAGATTTTGACGATCTCGCCCGGGTTCAAGTCATATTTATACTCGTCAGAGGCGATGCGCAGCATTCCCAGCCCCTGGGCGTAGGAGGTGACCTTGCTGGCGTAGAGGGCAGCGTGTGCCGCCTCGATCAATCGCTGTCTATTCCCTTTGTACTCCAGCAGCGGACCGCGAATAACCCTGCTGGCCGTGACCCGCTGCGCCTTCAGACCGGACAGGATGCGGCTCTCCACCGCGGCATTGATGGTTGGGATCGGCGCGCCCACGTCTAGGGCATTCTGCGAGGCCCACTTGCCGGTGCCCTTCTGCTGGGCCTCGTCGAGGATGAAATCTACGAGCGGGCGGCCAGTTTCCGGGTCCGGTTTCGTAAAGATGTCGGCGGTGATCTCGATTAGGTAGGATTTGAGTTCGCCGGTGTTCCAACCGGCAAAGATTGCATGCAGTTCCTGCGCCGAAAGGCCCAGGCCGCGGCTCAGCAGGTCGTAGATTTCGGCGATGAGTTGCATATCGCCGTACTCGATTCCGTTGTGCACCATCTTGACGTAGTGGCCGGCGCCGCGCGGCCCCATGTAGGCTACGCAGGGTTGGTCGTCTTCGGCCTTGGCGGCGATGGCATTCAGGATGGGAGCGACCGCCTCCCATGCAGGGCGCTGGCCGCCGGGCATGATGGCCGGTCCCCATAGGGCGCCCTCTTCGCCGCCCGAGACGCCTGTGCCGATGAAGTTAAAGCCTTCGGCCTCGAGTGCCAGGTTGCGACGTTCGGTGTCCAGGAAAAACGAGTTGCCACCGTCCATCAGGATATCGCCCGGCTCCAGGTGTGGTTTGAGGTGGGCGATGGCGCTGTCGACCGGTGCCCCGGCGGGAACCATCATCAAAATTCGGCGCGGTTTTTCCAGCGTGGCCATCAGCGCGGCGGGTAAGTCAACACCAATGATGTTTTTCCCTTTGGCAGGGCCTTCCAAAAAGGCTTTGGTTTTGGCGGAATCCAAATCATAACCTGCCACCGGGAAGCCGTTGCGTTCCATATTGAGGGCCAGGTTGTGGCCCATCACACCTAGGCCAACGATGCCGATTTTATATTTCATAATTTCTCCATTGTTGATACCGTAGTAACGACTTTATCATCCCCGAAGGGGGCAGTCCTTCAGGGAAAGAGAGACTAATCCTAAAGGGTGCTTCGCGAAGTCGCTATTACTATCAATTATTTCTCACTCGATACAGCATCTCTCCGGCCTTGGAGACGTAGAGAATGCCTTCGTCCTCGCGGTCTTTCCAATCTTCCAAGTTCACCTTTGCCGGGTCGAGGTAGCCCAGGTTCAAACGGGCGCAGTCTTCGGCAGAAATCTTGCTCGCCAGGGTGACGCGCACGTTGGGTTTTTCGATGCCTCGGTCCATCACGCCGGAGCCGCGCAAATGGGTACTGTGCGCCAGCACGCCGAGCGGGAGGTGCTTGAAGCGTTCCCAATCCTGCAAAAAATAGGGCAGGATGTGATAGCCAATCTCATATATGTATTTGCCGTGCACGAGGCTGACCACATCCAGATGCGGAGCGTAGATAACCACTTCGCCGCCGACTGCGACCGCCGGTTCGAGTTTGTACATGGCCTTGGCGGCCGTCCACAGCTCGTTGTACATGGCCGGGGCGCAGGACAGCACCCGCTGGAAGGGCCGGTCATTCCAGATGACATTCCGCTGAGCGGACAGGTCTGCCGCTGTGCTCCAGGCTTCGAACACATCGCCGATGAACAGTCCTGCCAGGTCGTGACCGTCTAAAACCAATGCCGCCAGCGTGACCGGGGTCCGGAGCCGTTTCGCCGCGGCGTGGATCATCGCCCGCACGGGGGTTTCCTTGATGCCAATTGTGCCGACCACGCCCGCCAGCGCACCCAGCCAGTGGGTGGCGTTGATCATTTCCGGGCCGGAGATGCCCGGGAAGAGGTACTTCGCCCCGCCTGAATAGCCGGCCACTTCATGCGGGAAGGTCGGACCGAGGATGAGGATGTGGTCGTACTCCAGTACGGCCCTGTTGATGCGGATGTCCACGCGCTCCGGCAGGGACGGATGCCAGCGCTCCCCGGCGATGGCCTTGATCTCGACCGATTCCATTGCACCGATGGTCGCCAGCGCGGACGGGTTGTCCCAAGTATGGTTGAGCAGGCCGACGTGCTTAAAGGTGGTTGTGCGTTCTTCCGCTGTGATGCCAACCAGTTTATTCAGGTTCTCCTCGCTCAGCGGCGGATGCGTGCCCAGAGCAACCATAAAATCGAGTCGTTTCGTGTCGTGCAGGAGCTCGTTGATGGTGCGAAACAGGAACGGCAGAGGCAGCGAGCGCGTATGGTCGGGGATCAGCCCCAATACCTTCTGCCCTGTGAATTTTCCGGCGAGACCTTTTTCAAGTATCCCGCGGATCGTTTCGGGAGAGAGCAACCCGGAGGTGGCAATTGAGTGAGCAGGAAGGTTGTCCATAGTCAAATTCTCAAACGCCGCTAAAGGCAGAGAACCCGCCATCCACTGGCACAACGATGCCGGTCACAAAGGCTGAGGCGGGGGAAAGCAGCCAGAAAACGGTACCTACCAAATCATTCGGCGCGCCGAAGCGTCCCATGGGGGTGTGGCTGATGATGGATTGGCCGCGTGGCGTCAATTCGCCGGTCTCTTTGTCTGTGAGAAGGAAACGGTTCTGTTCGGTCATGAAGAATCCGGGGGCAACCGCATTGACGCGGATGTCCGGCGAATATTCCTGCGCCATGTGGACCGCCAGCCATTGGGTGAAGTTGCTGACTCCCGCTTTGGCGGCAGAGTAGGCCGCGATGCGGGTCAGCGGGCGGAAGGCGTTCATGGAGGAGATGTTCAGGATAACGCCGCTTTTTTGCTCTGCCATCAATTTACCAAACACTTGCGAAGGCAAAATCGTGCCCATCAGGTTTAAGTCGAAGACCCAGCGCAGGGCGTCGGCGGGCAGATCAAAAAAGGAACGCTCCGGATCAACGGTGGCCGCCGGTTTGTTGCCTCCCGAGCCGTTGATGAGCATATCCACTGAGCCGAATTTCGCCAGCACGACTTGCGCGGCAGCTTCGATGCTGGCCCGGTCGAGCACATTACAGGCCATGCCGATGGCATCCGCGCTGCTGGAGCGGATCTCGATGGCCAGGGATTCAGCGGCCTCAGCGTTCAGGTCCAGCACAGCGACCTTCGCCCCGGCTACGGCCAGCGCCCGGCACATGGCGGCGCACAACACACCCGCGCCGCCGGTCACGACGGCGACTTTGCCCGAAAGGTCAAATGACTTTTGAATATTGGCAGTATCCATAATAGACACCTAGTCCAAAACGAAGGGGTTCAGGTGACGAATAAAATGTTTTTCCAGGTTGGACGCGTATGCTTCCGGGTTGGCCCGCAGGAAGCCCATGAAGCGGTCATACAAGCGCCACTCGCCTGTGGCCGTTTTATCGGTCAGCACCGACCCGAAGGTGACGTGCAGGATCTCGCGGGCGTCAAACTGCTCGAGCAGGCCGGGCCAATCTTTGACATTCTTCGGTCGCGGGGCGCTGCTCAACTCTGCTGAGACATGATAACTGGCTTTGTCGGTATCGTAATGCTTGCGGGCGAAAACATAAATATCACGGAATAAATCAACGTTGAGTGCGGCGATCGTGCGCAGGGCTTCGAGATAGCTGGTGCCTGCGGTTTTCAGGTGTACCAGGCCGCGCGTCTGGCGCATGGCTGCCGGGTAGATGCTGAACTTGTCCGAGCCGGAATGCAGGCTGAGTTTGTAAGGCCCAAACTGGCGGGCGATGGCGGCATGCCCGGCCAAGTCGGTTTCGAATGCCGCCACGTCGCCGATGTAGTCCACGCCCTTCTCGAAGCGCCCGACGTAGCGCGGTGCCAGGCTGACCCATTTCACACCCAACCGTTTTAACTCTTTGGCGATATAAAGGTGCTCAGCGTGCGATGTGGGCTGGTCGGTTTCATCCACTGAAACTTCCAACTCGAAGGGGCGCCTCCCGGCGGCTCTGACCAGGTGGTGATACATGGAGGCCACGTGTGCGATGGCCTTGCCGTACTTGACGACGGCTTTGAGCAGCGTCGCCTCGCCGAATGTCAGCCAAAGCCCCTCGATATCGAAGCCCTTGCCCAGCAGACCGCTGGCGTGCGGTTGAAGGTTGGCGGGCAGGCTTTCGGCCAGTTCACGCAGTTCGCCCAGGCTGGCAGTTTCGGCTCGATTGTCCACGTGGGCGCCGGGGTCAATGGTGAAAAAAGTATAGCCAGCTGTCAGGCAGGCGTCGATATCCGCTGGAGTTTTTAGATGGTCAGCGTCTGCCCCAACACCTTCGTGCCAGCCTTCTTGGAAAATGCCCCAGGTGGCATCATCCATCACCTGCTGCGGTGTACGTCCGGTACGGGTCATCTCGCGGATGGACTGCTGAGCGAAGATGGGCGCGATTTTTCCATCCGTGGCGCGGATGGCGCGCACATGGCCGGGGGTCGCCAGGCCAACCCGGTCGCCCATCCCGGCCGAGGTACGCAGCCCCAGAAGGCCAGGGTGCAACCAGTTGAGTCGGGCGCGCAGCGCGGCAGCATTTGGCGGATTGCACGGACCGATCAGCAGAGTCTTTCCGGCCAGTTCGGAGCATTCACCCTCGAAGCCCGCCAGCGTGGTAGTCCCGGTTCCTGCACGGGGCACGGGGGACGGGGGACGGGGCACGGAGCTCCGAAGAGACCCCAGCGGGCGGCGCATTGAGCAGTTCCAGGACGAGACGGGCGGCTTCGGCCCCGATGAAGCGTTTGGGCTGGTCGAAGGTGGTCAGCGGCGGATCGGTGAAGGCCGAGAACACAATGTTATCAAAACCGGTGACAGAGAACTCATTCGGAACCTGGATGCCTGCCTGCAGCAACCCTTTCAGAACGCCGATGGCCATCATGTCGTTGAAACAGACCAACGCGCTGGGACGGTTGCTCAGGGCGAGGAAATGCTCCAGTCCGGCGAGGCCGTCCTCGGGTCCACCGCCGGAGACTTCGTGAATGTATTCGGGAGGAACTGCCAGGCCGGCCGCGTCCATTTCCTGCTGAAACCCGGTCAAACGGTCCAGTGTGGTGCGGCCAGAGGAAGAGTTGCCGAGGTAGGCGATCCGCCGGTGTCCCAGGTCAAGAAGATGACGGGTGATTTGACGGCTGCCGTCCACATCATCGTGGTAAATGGAATAACGGTAATCTTCGGCGGACTGGTTGTTGACCACAACGATCGGGACACCGTACGCAAGAAATTGACGGCGTTGCTCTGCTTTGAAGGAGGCGGAACAGATGATAACCCCGTCTACGCGGTGCTCGCTCATGGCCTGGACGATGGCCTGCTCCCGCTCCGGGTCGCGTTGCGAGGCGGCCATGAACAGACTGTAGCCGCTTTTCTGAGCCACTTCTTCGATACCCTGCAAAATTTCACTAAAGAATGGGTCCTCCACACTGCTGACGATGACCCCTAATGCCTGCGAACGGTTGGTCTTCAGGCTGCGTGCGGCAGCGCTGGGGAGGTAGCCCAGTTCGAGCGCGGTCTGTCGGATGCGTTCCGCGGTGTTTTCGGCAATCAACGGACTGCCATGCAGTGCCCGCGAAACAGTGGAATGTGAGACCTCCGCCTGTTTAGCAATATCCTTGATTGTGACTGGCATGTTACTCCTTAACCTGGCATGCACACGTGCACACGTGTGCATTACCTTTTCTTAGTTTACTCAGTTTTGCAGTTAAAGTCAATGTTTTGAAAGACAACTTGCAATTTATTTGAAAATGTTGTATGATTTGCAAATAGATATCATGCATAAAAATTTCTCGATTAGCTCACCTTGAACTCTTTTGATACGAAAGGATAAAAGACCATGCAAAGCAATATCGAAGCCATTTTTTTGGATGTTGGCAATACCCTGCGAATTGTGATTGAAGACAAGGATTTCATAGCCCATTCCAAGCGGCTGCTTGTAGAATTGACTGGAGCCCAGGAGACCCCCGATGCTTTCCACAAAAAACTCGAGGAACGGTACAAAGTCTTGCGGAAGCGGGCAAAAGAGAAGCTGATTGAAGCCTCTGAAAAGGAAATGTGGACAAAATGGATGCTGCCGGATTTCCCAGCTGAAAAGATCGCACCACTCTCCGGAAAGCTGACACGCCTGTGGCGTGATTGTGATGGCCGACGTGTTCCGCGAGAAGATGTGAAGGAAACCGTTATTGAGCTAAGTAAGCGTGGCTACCTTCTGGGAATTATTGCCAATACCATTACCGAGACGGAAATCCCGGATTATTTGGAGACGGACGGCCTAAGCGGCTATTTCAAGACGGTTGTTCTTTCCTCGAAGGTTGGGATACGAAAACCCAACCCGGAGATCTACTGGGAAGCCGCCCGCAGGATCGGGGTCGAACCGGCAAAATGCGTCTATGTGGGTGACAATCCCGTCCGCGATGTGGAGGGCACCTACTTGGCCGGTTATGGGATGTTTATCCTGTTTTTCGAGCCGGCAACGCAGGCCAAAGAGCCGCCCACCGGGGAGGTCAAACCCGACTACACCATCCGCGAAATGAAGGATTTGCTGGATATATTCCCGCCCCGAAGGTGATGGTATGACCCCCAACATCGAAGCCATTTTCCTCGATCTAGGCAATACCCTGCGCATGCTGGTCAAGGACGAGGCCCACATGGCCCGGGCGCGGCAGGAGATCGTCCACTTGGTCGGGACCGATGAGGACCCGCAGGCATTCACTGAGAAACTGGACGCCCGTTACAAGATCTACCGCAAGTGGGCCTTCGAGAACCTGACCGAGGCCCCAGAAGCAGAGATGTGGACGCGCTGGCTGGCGCCTGAGTTTCCGGCTGAAAAGATCGCCCCGTTGGGGGGGGAGCTGACCTACCAATTCCGCCAATCGATGGGCCGGCGGGTGGTGGTGAAGAACGGCAAGGAAGTGGTTGTCGAGCTCCACCGGCGTGGCTATACCCTCGGCATCATCAGCAACCTGATCGGTACACGCGAGATCCCGGATTGGCTGGAGACGGATGGTTTCAGCCCCTACTTCAAGTCGGTCGTGCTTTCGTCCGTCTTCGGCAAGCGCAAACCCGACCCGGCCATCTACCTGGAAGCAACCCGCCGGGCCGGCGTCGACCCTGCCAATTGCGTCTACGTCGGCGACAACCTGAAGCGGGACGTGACTGGCACGCGCAGTGCCGGCTTCGGGATGGTGGTCATCATGATCTCGCCCGAGGAACTGGCAAAAGAAACCATCACCGATGAGAACCGGCCGGATGTCATCATTCACGAGTTCCGCCAGCTCCTGGATATTTTCCCAGGGCGCAACCAGGTCAAACTTACATAAGATTCCGGGAGATTGGAGGACTAATGTCGAAGAATCATCTGCCCCGGGGTGCCAGTGTGCTGGCGGGGGCGGTCAAGGAATTGTATGCGGCCGGTCAGACAGATTATTCGCTCGACCCAATTGTGCTGGTCGATGCGCATGGCAATCCCGTCGGTCGGATTGCAGACGGTGACGCAGTCATCTTCTGCTGCCGGCGCGGCGAGCGCGAGATCGAGCTGACCGAGGCCTTTACCGAACCGGGCTTTGACCGCTTCCCACGCCCGGACCTGAACGACCTGACCTTCGTCATCCTGACCCTCTACCACGACAAATTCAAGGACCTCCCGGTGGCTTTCGCTCCGGCCAAAGTCCGCGACACGCTGGGCGAAACTGTCAGCCGCGCCGGCCTGCGCCAACTGCGCACCGCCGAGTCGGAAAAATTTTCACACGTCACTTTCTTCTTCAACGGCGGGAACAACCAACCGTTCGCGAGCGAAGATGACATGCGCATCCCGTCACTCAAAGGCATTCCATTTGATCAAGTGCCGGAAATGTGTCTGGAGAAAGTCACCGGGCAGGTGGTGGATGGCATCGAAAAACGCTACGACCTGATCGTGACCAACTTTGCCAATGGCGACGTCATCGGACACACGGCCAACCGTGAAGCGAAGATCCAATGCGCCTCGCTCGTGGACCGGCGGTTGGGTCAGGTAGTGGAGGCCGCCCTGGCTGCCGACTACGTTACCCTCATCACTGCCGACCATGGCAACCTGGAAGTAATGACCAACCCGGATGGGACGCCGCACGTCGCCCACACGGCCAACCTTGTCCCGCTTATCCTGATTGATCCGCATCTTACAGGCACCCTTGACCTGTCCCCTTCGGGGACCTTCGGCGGGGACGGCAAACTGTCCGATGTGGCCCCAACAGTTTTGTCTGCCCTCGGCCTCGCACAACCAGTTTCCATGCTTGGTGCTAATCTCACCCCTGGGCACAACTGGGGTGGGAAGCGGCGCGTGATGCTGGTCATTCTCGATGGCTGGGGCCTCGGCAAGCAGGATGATACCAACCCAATTTTCCTCGCCCAGACTCCCGTCTTGGACGATCTGGCCCGGCGCTATCCATGCGGCCGATTGCATGCTGCGGGCGAGGCGGTGGGACTGAAAGCGGGCAAGGCCGGGAATTCAGAAGCGGGTCACATGAATATCGGCGCCGGGCGTGTCGTCTTGCAAGATGACGTTCGTCTTGACCTGGCCATGCAGGATGGTTCGTTCTATACCAATGAGATTCTTTGCCGCGCGATCAATGATGCCAGACAACGAGGTGTAAGTCTGCATCTGATTGGCCTGCTCACCGAAAAAAGTTCACATGGTTCGATCGATTATCCGCTGGCGCTGTTGAAGATGGCAAAAGAAAATGGCCTGGACAAAGTTTACTTGCACGTAATTTTCGACGGGCGCAGTACCGAACCGGGCAGCGCACCCGCACTGCTGGAGAAGCTGGAAACGCAAGTGGACGAGATTGGCATCGGGCAGGTTGTTACCGGTGTTGGGCGTGGGTTTGCCCTTGACCGGGATGGCAACTATGCCAAAATCAAACGTGCTTACGACGCGTTTGTCACTGGTATTGGAAAAAAGTGTGCCACGAACTGACGATAGCCCCGGTTTCAGCGAAGTCCCGGTTCCAACACGGGGCACGGGATGGAGGATTTCCAATGGACCTTAAATTTCTACAAAACCTGATCGTGCCCGCTCAAACAAAAATCGCCATGATCATTATGGATGGGTTGGGCGGGTTGCCACTGGAGCCGGGCGGAAAAACCGAATTGGAAACCGCCCGCACACCAAACCTCGACGCGCTGGCGGCTCAGTCCGCTCTGGGCCTCACGGTGCCGGTCGGGCCGGGGATCACTGCGGGCAGCGGCCCCGGTCACCTTGCCATTTTCGGATATGACCCGATCGAGTATGAAATCGGACGCGGCGCGCTGGAGGCGCTCGGTGTTGATTTTGAACTCGGCCCCGATGACCTTGCGGCGCGCGGAAATTTCTGTTCGCTGGATGCAAATGGATTATTGACGGATCGCCGTGCCGGGCGTATCCCGACTGAGGTGGGGTGCGAACTGGCAGAACTTTTACGGACCATCAAAATTGACGGCGTCGAGTTCTTTATCGAACCGGTCAAGGAACATCGATTCGTCTTTGTGATGCGCGCCCCCAACCTGGGCGAAGCACTGAGTGACACCGACCCGCTGAAAACCGGTGTGTCTCCTCTGTCGGTGTGCGCGGCAGACCCAGGGTCTGAGAAAGCGGCGGAATTCGCCAACCGGTTTATCGAGCAGGCGTGCAAGTTACTAGCGGATAAGCATCCCGCCAACATGATCATGCTGCGCGGCTTTGCCAAATTTCCAAAAATACCTTCCTATCGGGATTTGTTTGGTTTGAATGCGGCTGCCATCGCCGCGAATGGGATGTATCGCGGGGTGGCGAAACTGTTTGGAATGACCATCCTGCCTGTGGACGGCAAGACGATTGCAGATGAATTCTCTGCGTTGGAGAAGAATTGGAGCGACTTCGATTTCTTCTACCTGCACGTCAAGCAAACCGACACCTGCGGCGAGAATGGTGACTTTGCAGGCAAGGTGAGCGCCATCGAAGAAGTGGACGGGCTGATACCGCGCTTAATTGCGCTCCAGCCGGATGTGATCATTGTCAGCGGCGACCACTCATCCCCGGCAGTGCTCAAATCGCACTCCTGGCATCCCGTGCCGACGCTGCTGTATTCCAAATATGTCCGCCCGGATGGCATCTCAGAGTTCGGCGAACGCGTCTGCCTGCGCGGCAGTCTCGGTGTGCTACCGGCGAAGCATATCATGCCGATCGCTTTGGCAAATGCCGGGCGTGTGGCAAAGTATGGAGCGTGAATCACATGTTGACTGAAGACATTTTCAATCCCAAGGTCTTTTCCTCAACTCTGTTCGAGAAAATGAAGTCCATCAATCCCGCAATAAAGGATTTGGAGTTGTACGAATTCCGCTACGGGTTGAATAACCTGATCCCCGAGGGCGGCTGGGATACGGTGAAACTCGATTCGATGGTAGATATCGAAAAACGGGTCAATGAACGGGCGTTTTATAACAGCATCAAGATCAAACCAAAGGTGGATGAACGCATCGTGCTGGATGAAAATATCCTGCGGCTCACGCGCATGCTGCTGGTGGGGATGGTCACTGAAAAGTATCCTGATGCGTGGGTAAATAAGCACTTTTATTTCGATATCCGCGGATTTTATTTTTTGCATCGCACCATTTATTTCACCGACAAGGTGTTGGCGCACTTTGGCGGTAAACCGTTCAGGCAGTTTTACCAGAAGCAAAAACAGTTTGAGCGGTACCAAGAAGTCGGGTATAAGGATTTCCAGGCGGCCAATGCCAGGGTGGATGAGTTGTTCATAGAAAGCGTGAA
>Ga0207931_1000572_pt1 | contig 13559 bp, 10 predicted proteins | sample NGESurdeep092012_2_FD_184478 | JGI IMG/M metagenome (GOLD analysis project Ga0207931, IMG submission 184478) | Arctic peat soil microbial communities from Barrow, Alaska - NGEE Surface sample 415-1 deep-092012 (SPAdes) | ecosystem: Environmental > Terrestrial > Soil > Wetlands > Peat ...
AAAATTCGATCGTCGACACAGGCTATGGCTTGGAGCGCATGGTGTGGGCTGCAAATGGAATGCCAACCATATACGACGCGGTAATGCCAGACATTGTCAATTACCTAATAGAAGGTAGCGGACTGGAGCATTCGCTTGAAGACCCTCATTACGCGAATATTCTCGCTCAAAATGCCAGACTTTCTGGTTTAGTTGACCTGAACGCTTCCAATTTCCGCGGCCTACGGAAAAGAGTCGCGACCAGCATCGGCATTGCTGTTGACGAACTAATGAGGATCGTGGAGCCAATTGAAACTGTATACACGATTGCAGATCATTCAAGATGTTTAGTGTTTATGCTGGGCGACGGTATCGTTCCTTCAAATGTCAAAGCTGGATACCTCGCTCGACTCGTGATACGAAAGGCGCTCCGCTCGTTACAGGGGTTGAACTGCGAGATCGGGTTGGAAGACGTTATCAGGAAACAAATAGAGAATTTGAGCGCTTTCACGTTGTACGAAGCACGAGAGGAAACAATCGTTGATATGATACGGCATGAGACTGCAAAATATGGCAGCACTATAGATAAGGGCAAGAGACTTGTTGCTAGCTTGGCGCAGCGCTATCAGGGGCAAAGTTTCCCTAGGGACGAGCTTGTGAAGCTGTATGACTCTCACGGAGTGCCCCCCGAAATTGTTGCAGCGGTGGGTAACAAGATCGGAACGAACGTTGAGTTGCCCGATGATTTTTACTCCATAGTTGCTGACACGCACGAGCGCGTCGAAGTTCGCGTTGAACCGGCCACGGAAGGTGTCCTCGACCTGCCTGCCACTCATCGCTTGTTTTATGATGAACCAGAACAAGTGACCTTTCAAGCGCAAGTCATTGGTCTGTCTAAGGAGGGGGTAATCCTTGATAGAACGCTTTTCTATCCCGGCGGTGGGGGACAGCCGGAAGACACGGGCCATATCACCACAGGCTTGGGAACGAAAGTTCGAGTGCTAGCCGCGCGCCTCGTAGACCACGTTGTTGTTCACGAAGTCGAGGACGTTACGCCTTTTGTCATAGGCGAGAACGTGCAAGGTGAAATCGATATCGACCGAAGACAATCGCTTGCTCGACATCATACTGCGACGCATATTCTACTCGCGTCTATACGGGACGTTCTTGGCAATCATATTTGGCAGGAAGGGGCGCAGAAAGGAGTAGACAGCTCGCGCCTTGACGTTTCGCACTACAAGAAGGTGACCGATGACGAACGGAAAGAAATTGAGCGAAGGGCTAACCGCGTGATCATGGATGACATTCCCGTGGAACAGAAATGGATGGACCGAAACGAAGCAGAACAGGCGTACGGGTTCGCACTCTACCAGGGCGGAGTGCCTCCGGGAGCGGTCATTCGAATAGTGCACGTGGGTGCCGACGTTCAGGCGTGCGCGGGAACCCACATGACGAGTACGGGCAAAGTTGGACCGTTGAGAATCGTAAAGACGGAGCGAATACAAGATGGGGTTGAGCGATTTGAATTTGCTGCCGGCATCGCGGCGATATTGTACGATCAGGAGCGCGATGCTATCGTAAGCAAGTCCTCAAAAACTCTGCGAGTCCCCCCGGAGCAACTTCCGTCCACCACAAGTCGTTTCTTTGAGGAATGGAAGGAACTAGGCAAGGAAAATGAAGAGTTGGGGGCGCTGAAGGCGAAGTTCACGTCTTTTTTGATGTCCGAGAGTCCGTCGATCAAAAAAGCGCAGGATGCTGTGAATGCCGGCGATCTTAATACGCTTAGGGATGTGCTCTCGTCGTTAGATGCAGCATTCAAGAGGCTTGCTAATGTTGCAGTTCCTTTAGATACGGTTCCCAATGTAGAGACAAGCGTGCTTGCGCCAACCGTTACGATTGTCGAGGAAATAAACAGCATTAAAATCTTAAGCAAGATAATCGACGCCAATATGAAAGAGCTTCTGCGTACCTCACAGGAGCTGCTGAACGACAACGCTGTGGTTATCCTCGGAGGCGTACGCGCAGGCCAAGCAAATATTGTTATTATGATGCGCACGGATGTAGCGAAAAAAGGCTTGAACGCGGCTATTATAATAAAAGAGGCGTGTAGCTTACTCGGTGGAAGTGGAGGCGGGCGGCCTGAGCGGGCGTCAGGAGGCGGTCCTCACGCAGACAAGATCAACGAAGCCGTGAACGAGGCTACGAAACTCGTACACGAGAAACTCAAAGCGATCGGGCGAGCAGGTTGACCATATGCATTTAGAATGTATTGACTGCGGCAAGAAGCATGACCTCTCAACCGTCGCGAATACGTGCAGTTGCGACGGTCTCCTTGAAATCAGGTACGACTTCTCGAAAGTTCAATTCAGTTTGGAAGATCTCTCGGCTGTTCCGCCGCATGTGTGGAAATATCGCGAACTCCTTCCCATTTCCGGAGTTCCCATCTCGCTAATGGAGGGGGGGACGCCCCTATACCGATGCAAAAGGCTTGAAGAAGAGTGTGGCGTCAAGGAGCTGTACGTTAAACACGAGGGGATGAATCCTACAGGCTCATTTAAGGACAGGGGTATGACCGTAGGTGTTTCCCGAGCAGCGGAACTTGGGACCAAGACCGTAGCGTGCGCCTCGACAGGGAATACCTCTGCATCTATGGCGATTTACGCAGCAAAAGCGGGCATGGAAGCAGTCGTTCTTTTGCCTCAGGGTCACGTAGCGTTGGGAAAGGTTGCCCAGGCACTCATGCACGGTGCAAAAGTACTATCTGTCAGGGGTAACTTCGATGATGCTCTGCTGTTGGTTCAACGGCTCTGTTCGGAAAAAGGCTTCTACCTCCTAAATTCAGTGAACCCATACAGGCTAGAAGGGCAAAAAACGATCGCATTTGAAACGGTTGATCAGCTTGTTGCGTACGGCAGCGAGAAATCACCTGACCGAGTAATCGTTCCCGTGGGCAACGCAGGCAATATCAGCGCAATCTATAAAGGATACAAGGAATTCCGAGAACTCGACATCATTGAGGACGTGCCGATGATGACAGGGATACAAGCAAGTAGGTCTGCTCCGATCGTGGATGCTTTTCGACGCGGCTTGGCTGAGATAGAGCCGGCGATCGAACCCGAAACTGTCGCGACCGCAATCAGAATTGGCAACCCGATAAATGCCCCCAAAGCCCTGCGAGCGATAAGACAATCTAACGGCGTCGCAGAGTCGGTAACCGACCAAGAGATACTCAAAGCTCAAAAAGATTTAGCACGGTTGGAAGGCATCGGAGTCGAGCCGGCAAGTGCAGCTTCAATCGCAGGACTAAGAAAGTTGGCTAGGCAAGGCACGATCGAGCGGGATGAGATTGTGGTTTGCATTGCAACTGGTCATCTCTTAAAGGATCCTGAAACTGTCATAAGATCATTAAGCCCGCCCACTGAAGTAGAAGCGGATTTTGACGTGCTTTATGAGGCTCTCTCTCACCTTGAGCGCTCCTAATGAGCCACGCGCGGAAACGTCTTTCTTCGATTGGATAGATGGTTCTTAGAGTGAAACGATGGCACAACAACGCGTGTCGTATCGTGCGCGTGTATCGTAATCGTGTCACGTAATCGTGCCGCAATTACGTATGAATTTCGCGAGTTCCAGCGGGAGAAGCTGCCTTGTAGTGCTCTAAGTTATAGTTCGCGTAGTCTTGAATTAATTTGATTTGGGCTTCGCCCTCGGGCATCTTGAAAAGGTGAGCAAATCGTCTCTGCTGCTTAAGATACTCTTCAACGGGCTGTTGACGAGGTACCTTCATCACGTTGACGAGTTCACCCTCCACGATTTCGTACATCATCCAAAGTCCGGTTTCCACGGCGAGTCGTGCGATCTCTATCGTTTTTGCGCTGTCGAAGCCCCATCCAACGTTGCAAGGAGCATGAATCTGCAAATACGCCGGGCCGCGGACAGCAATACCCTTTTGCACTTTTTTTGCTAAGTCCCTCGGATAAGCGACAGACGTTGTTGCGACATAGGCTATGCCGTGGGCCGCAGCGATGGCCGGCATGTTCTTTTTCGGCCGATCATTTCCGAACGATTTCTTGCCGAATGGACTCGTAGTGGTGGCGGCGTCGAACGGCGTGGAGCCACTGCGCTGGTTTCCCGTGTTCATGTACGCTTCGTTGTCGTAGCAAATGTAGCAGACGTCGTGACCCCGCTCGAGCATTCCAGAAATAGCCTGCATGCCTATATCGACGGTTCCTCCATCGCCTGCAATCACGACCACTTTGCCCTCTTCGTCTCTGCCGAGTGCCTTAAGTGCCACTTCAATCCCCGAGGCGACTGCTGCTGCGTTTTCAAAAAGCGAGTGGATCCACGGGACTTTCCAAGCGGATTGGGGATATTGCGAGGAAATGATTTCCATGCAGCCGGTTGAGTTTGCAACGAACACGTTTGCTCCTGTTGCTCTCAGAACTGCTTGTATCGTGAGCGCCGCGCCGCATCCTGCGCACGCCCTATGACCCGACGCTAACAAGTCTGTCGGTCGCTCTTCTTCTTTTGCTTGCATGTCTAGACCTCTTGGAAATCTAAAATCTGTGTGTTCAGGTCGAAAAATTCGCTGTTCGAAATCTTCTTGTCCTCGCGAATGTAGTCAAACATCTTTACAAACATTCGTTTTGGGATGTCCCTGCCCCCAAGACCAGCGATGAAGCCGAACGCCTTAGGAGCGTTGTCATCGTGATAAAGGCTCGCTTTGACATCGGTGAAAAGTGCCCCTTCGAAACCAAGTGAGATATTTTTGTCTAAAATGCCAACGGCTTCCAAGCCAGCCAAAGCACGTCGTATCTCGTCGACCGGAAATGGGCGGTACGAACGCAGTTTAATAGCGCCAACTCGAACGCCGTCGTCGCGCAGATCGTCAACCGTGTCTTTCAAAGTGCCGACTACGGATCCCATCGCCATAAGCACATACTCGGCATCATCACACCTGTACTCCTCTATAAGGCCGCCGTAATCCCTGTCAAACACCTCACCGAATTCGCTCGATATTTCCGGTATTACAGCCTTAGCCGCTTCCAGCGCTCGGTGATTCTGATACCGGAACTCGGTGTAGTAATTAGGATCGGCAAACATGCCGAAAGACTTTGGATCTGACACGTTCAGGAAATCCGTAGGCCGGTAAGGCGGCAAAAAATCATCTACAAGGTCCTGCTCGAGGAGTTCGACAGGTTCGTAGGTGTGAGTCAGCGTGTAGCCGTCCATGCAGACCATCACCGGAACTTGAATTCGGCTGTCTTCCGCAATTCTATACGCTTGAATCGTCAGATCGCTCGCTTCAGTGTTATCTTCTGCATAGATTTGAATCCAGCCTGAATCGCGCTCTGAAATGGAATCTTGGTGGTCATTCCATATGCTAAGGGGTGCGGAGAGTGCTCTGTTTGCTACCGTCATAACAATCGGCAATCGCATGCCTGCCGCGTTAAAGAGCACTTCGTGCATCAGCGCTAGGCCTTGCGAGGTTGTTGCAGTATACGTTCGCGCGCCAGTAGCGCTCGCGCCGATGCATACGGACATTGCTGAATGTTCGGACTCTACGTTGACGTACTGCGCATCGAGGTCCCCGTCCGCTATTAATTGAGAGATATCTTCCACGATATGCGTCTGCGGGGTTATGGGATAAGCTGCCACTACGTTTGGCCGTGCCGCCTTTACTGCAAGTGCAATCGCGTGAGACCCTTCCATTATCTCTCTCATGCTACTTCTCCTCCAGTTTCATTTTGATACCCTTGATCGGGCACTCATTAGCACATATTCCGCACCCTTTACAATAGGTCGGATCCAGTTCATATTGGATGTGGGCCTTCTTGACAGCGGCCTTCTTAATCTTGCCCGCCTTTTCGAGCTCTTCTGCTTTCTTTCGCGCCTCGTCGGCTTCTTGTCCGCGTAACGTTCGCTCGATGATGGCAGCGTCAGGACAGTTCTCGAGGCATTTACCGCACCGGGTACATTGCTCCATGTCGAGCTCGGGATAAAATACCCTCCAAGCGCCAGTTTTTGTGACTTCTGAGGTTCCAGGTTTTCCAATTGCTGCCGTCCGGATCTTTTCGTCTATTTCATGCGTCTCCCTTTTCTTTCGAGCTCTTGTCTTTGTGTGGGGCTTTCGCTCATTTGTGGCCATAAACTGGTAGGCCTTTTCTGCTGCTCTGACATTGAGTTCTCCGACTTTCCCAGGGAATCGGGCTAGGACCGATCGTTTGATCGACTCGATACTGATCTCGCCCGTAGCACCTGCAAACGCGCCCAGCAGAGTTGTATTAACGATAGGTCGACCTATAATCTCAAGCGCTATTCCCGTTGCGTCTATTGTCCTCACGTCTATTCCCGCGTCAAGTCCTACCTTTTCAGCCGATTTTTCGGAATTCACAATCACTATGCCTTCAGGCTTCAGGCCAGCAGTAACATCGATCGCCGAAATTAGAGTTGCGTCCTGAACGATAACGTAATCAGGTTCGTAGATCTGACTTCTCAGACGAATTTTCTTATCACTCAGGCGCGTAAATGCAGTAACCGGCGCACCGCGTCTCTCAACGCCAAAAAAAGGAAATGCCTGACTATATTTTCCGTCCTCGAACGCTGCGACAGCGAGTAGTTCGGCAGCGGTAACAGAGCCCTGCCCGCCCCTGCCGTGTATGCGTACCTCTTTCACTTGTGGCCTCCGTTGTTCATCATTAATCGTTCAATCTGATTTAATCCTTTCGAAGCCTTGTTTAGTCTCAAACGCGCGTTTGGTAAATCATATGCTAAAGGTGACCATCACGCAAGTCGAAGTTGGATCGGGTCGTCGCGCGTGGTTCGCGGTGTGGCAGCGATCGGGGTGCAACCTCCGCCCTACTGGAAGTCGACCGGGATGCCCATGATATCGACAGCGCCTTCCCACACATCTTTAGCGATAGCCGCGCATCCTGTTGCTGCGCTCCACGGGTCAAGAACGATAGAAGAGGCGCCCAAGTGCTCGTCTACTAATGCTTTCACTTTAGCAGCTGCAGACCCTGCCAAAAATATCGATCCCTGTGCTGAATAGTCTCGCAATAGGACTTGTAGTGCGTTGATCTCCATCGCCGCATACAGTGCCAGCGTTGCGATCAGATCATGCTCGCCAAGGCCGCGTTTCACGAGTCCGCCGCGAGAGAAAGCCTCGTTGGCAGTCATCAGTCCACTATCTACGTCCCGTATTGCTTGAAGATCTAAGGGCCCTTGCGCCACTCCTGGTGCAAATATTGCGGCATCAATTGCCCCTACGATACGCGATTCTGCGACCGCGAGAGACACGGTATTAGAGCTTATGTCACATAAGATGAAGTCTCGGTTCTTGTGATACTTAGAGACATAGTAGGCTAGTCCTACCTTTTCTGGTGAAGCTCCGTGAGAAAAGAACTTCATTCGAAAATCGACGTTTGATTCGTCGTGGATTCCGGGCAATACAATCGCAGGCGTATTTGACTTATGAATTGCATCATATACGGCGGTACCTCCTCCGATGTAACGTCCAGCTCCGCCAACCGCCTTGAGGCCTCTGTTACGTACTTTTCTGATGTCCGTGATCGCCGTGATACCATCGCCCATCGAGTACGTGAGCCCGATGAGCTTAACGAACTCAAGTTTAAGATTTAGCCCCTCCTCTATATCGTGCACGATAGAAGACTCAGCGATATTTTCTCGTGGAAGCTCAAGCTTTCGCTTGTCCAAAGTAGCAAAGCGAACAGCTTGGGTTCCGTGGTCAACGCCTATGAACATGTTCGTGGCAGAGTCAGATAAGATAAAGCCTCAGGCGGAATTTGAATCCGCGACCTCGTCCTCTCTGTGTTCAATTCAAGAAACTTACCAAGGACGCGCTATACCAGGCTTAGCCACTGAGGCATCAGAATTCATCTTTATATATCAGGTTACTCTATAAATAATTTAAGCCGTAGTATATCGTCGCTGAGCTGAGCTAAAGGCGAAAAAACAAACTTTTGGGCTCGGTCGTCGGCGCTGGAAAATAAGCGTGCGAGTCAAACACCCGCACTAAACTGTTGGGGGCTTTGCGTGAGGGACGACAATACGCTCATCGATAAGGTCGCAACGAAAAAGTTGGGACTCCATCAAATAGATCTTCCTGCAGCGGAAGCAGTGGGAATCAGGCGCAAAGCGATCGAAAGATTGACAGGAGCGGCATTGGATGCACTTGGCGAGTATGCTATTGACGCCGAGTCCTCCTCGAAACGCAACATCGAAAACATGATCGGAGCCGTGCAGGTGCCAGTCGGCATTGCTGGCCCTCTGGCGGTGAAGGGAGAATATGCGAATGGAGAGTTCTACATTCCCCTGGCTACGACGGAAGGTGCTCTGGTAGCATCTGTGAATCGGGGGTGCAAGGCAATTACTTCTGCTGGGGGTGCCATTGTTCGGATTTTCAACGACGAAATGACTCGCGCTCCAGTTTTTGCGGTGGCCGATGTTGTCGAAGCGCAACGCGTTGTTGAATGGGTTAAGGAGCCAGAGAACTTTACTAAGCTTAGGAAAGCAACGAGGGAGACCACGAAACACGGGGAACTTATACGAATAGACCCTTACGTTGTAGCGGACAACGTTTTCTTACGGTGTGCGTTTGACACTAAAGACGCACTTGGGATGAACATGGTCACCATTGCAACTGACAGGCTTGCCGACATCATCGTTGATGAGCTCGACATTCGGCTGGTCGCCCTTTCAGGCAATATGGACGTAGATAAGAAACCCGCTGCGATCAACTTGATCGAAGGCAGAGGCAAAAACGTAGTTGCCGAAACCTCTATCCCTCGAAGCATTATTCACGACGTACTGAAGACAACGCCGGAAGGCATGGCAGATGTTCATTATCGAAAGAATATGCTTGGATCTGCCAAAGCCGGATCGCTGGGCTTCAACGCACACGCAGCAAACGTCATAGCGGCTATGTTTATTGCTACTGGTCAGGACCCGGCTCACGTTGTCGACGCGTCGACGGCAATTACTAGCTTCTCGGTACGGGAAGACGAATTGTATGCATCCGTAAGCATGCCCTCTCTGCCAGTTGGTACTGTGGGTGGGGGAACCTCGATCAAAACGCAGCACGAGTGTTTGTCGATAATGGACGTCGCAGGCGGAGGGAAGCCTCCAGGAGCGCATGCTAAAAAATTTGCTGAAATCGTCTGCTGTGCCGTGCTTGCGGGTGAACTCTCTCTTATAGCAGCACTCGCGGCAAGACATCTTGCGAGGGCACACGCGACGCTTGGGCGGTGACAGTTCAGCCTTCCGCTGCGTGCGCGATGGCGTCAGATTACACACGATCTTCGTCGCGTAGCCCCCCAGCTCGCGAATCACGGCGCGTTTGTTTGCGGCGCTATCATCCGTGTATCTAATGCATTTTCAAAAAGAGAGTTAAAAGTAAGCGACCGCCGATGGTTGAACGCGTTATGCTGGAATGAACTTCGTCCCGTAATAGATCACGCCGTCTGGTCCGTCCTCTCCTAGTTTTCTAAAAACCGACTTAACGCGCATTCCGATCTTGACTTCAGACGGATCACAAACAATCTGCGCCGTAAGCTTTGGCCCCTCGTCGAGTTCTACAATTGCCAGAACGTACGGCGTCATCTTGCTGAAACCTTCAGGAGCTGAATAGATAGTGGTGTGGGTTACCACTTTTCCGCTGCCTTCAAACTGATATTCGCGAATCACACCCTTGCGTCTGCAAGGGGGGCACACGGGCCGCGGGGGGAAGTAGTAGGTACCACAGTTCTCACATTTTGTGCCGATGAGGTTATACCGGTTCGGTATTTCTCTCCAAAAACGCGGGACGGCCATCGAGTCACCTCGCTAGGATATGCACAACGACGGTGCCACCCGTTCCGCCGACATTGTGGGTCAAGCCTACTTCAGCCCCGTCAACCTGCCTTTTTCCAGCATCGCCTCTCAGCTGCTCGGTGATCTCCACTGCTTGTTTTATTCCCGTTGCCCCTACTGGGTGCCCACATGCCTTCAGCCCACCGCTTGTGTTTATCGGGATTTTGCCACCGATTGCGGTCTCGCCTTCAAGCGTCGCGGGACCTCCTCGGCCTTTTTCAAAGAAAGCAAGATCTTCAATCGCCATTATCTCAGCGATTGTAAAGCAATCATGCACCTCAGCTACATCGATGTTTGACCGTTGTAGCCTCGCGGTCTTGAAGGCTCGATCTGCGGCCACTGTGGTCGCGTCTATGCTCGTGAGGCTTCGTCGATCGTGCAAAGAGATCGTATCGCTGGCTTGGGCAGCCGCTTTGACGTAGATCGGAGTATCGGTGAATTCTCGCGCCCTTTCGGCAGGAACCAAAATAACTGCAGCCGCCCCATCCGTTATTGGACTGCAATCAAAAAGTCGAAGAGGATCTGCGACGAGGGGTGAGTTGATAACCGCATCAATGGTGATTCTATTCCGGAACTGCGCCTTGGGATTCATTGAACCGTGGTAGTGATTCTTAACGGCAACTTGGGCGAGCTGCTCACGTGTGGTACCAAACTCGTGCATATGTGCTCTGGCCATCATAGCGTAGAGTCCCGGAAACGTGGCGCCAACTGCAGCCTCCCATTCCCGGTCAGCGGCAGCAGCGAGTGCGTCCATCGCCTTCTCTGGGCCAACGTCTGTCATCTTTTCGATGCCTGCTGAGATGACAATGTCGTGGTACTCAGAAGCGACCGCAATGACGCCACTTCGCAGCGCGAGGCCACCTGAGGCGCACGCGGCTTCCACTCGGGTGCTTGGCACGCTGTTGGAAATGAGGCCGGAGTAATCGGCGATAAGCGCTCCGACGTGCTCTTGCTCGATGAATATTCCTGAGCTCATATTCCCCCCGTAAAGTGCTTCCACTTGAGCTCCGCTCATCCCAGCATCCTCAAGGGCCATCAAGCCCGCTTCGATGAAAAGGTCGCGGAAGCTTTTGTGCCACATCTCGCCGAACTTTGTGCATCCTATACCAACGATAGCTACTTCTCTCATTGTGAATCGCCGTCTTGCGGCGTTTGGCCTCCCTTAGAGTACGATCTTGTTTTTATGTTTGGCGTAAATTGCATAATCTAGATAAATCGGTGCAGCAAGCAGTTCAGCAACAGTTGGGGCCTGACCTTGCATCTTGCCGATCTCTTCTGTCACGCGAAATGTGAACGAATCGCTGCCTGCGCCTGACCCAAAGGAGGTCATAAAGATGCGGCTGCCAGGTTCCGCAACATCTAGCACCGATGCCAGTCCTATAAGTGATGACCCGGCGTACGCATTGCCTAGTTTTTCGACCACAAGACCTTGTTTTACCTGTTGTTGTGAAAAACCAAGCGTGGAAGCAACTTTGCGCGGAAATTTGCCATTCGGTTGATGAAATACGGCGAAGTCGAAGTCTTCAGGCTTGCTGTGCGTCTTATGAAGCAGTCCTCTCGCCGCCGCTAAGACGTGTTTGAAATATCCCGGCTCTCCTGTGAATCTCCCCCCGTGCTTCGGGTATTGCTCGCCTTGCCGCCTCCAAAAGTCGAAGGTATCAGTCGTGAATGAATATGTGTCCTCAATTTCAGCAATGACGTGGTTCTTTCCAACGACGTAAGCCGCGCCGCCTGCTGCTGCAGTGTATTCAAGAGCATCTGCGGGTGCTCCCTGTGCGGTGTCAGCACCTATCGCCATGCCATATTTGATGTAGTCAGCAGCGACCAGTCCTAGGCACGTCTGCAAAGCAGCAGTCCCCGCTTTGCACGCAAACTCATAGTCAGCAGCCATGAGCTCCGGCGTTGCCCGGATCGCTTCAGCAACAATCGTCGCCGTCGGCTTGACCGCATAAGGATGAGATTCGCTGCCGACGTATATAGCTCCAATGTCGGCTCCTGCCAAGCCAGATCGCTGAAGGGCGGAGCGAGCAGCTTCGACTGCGATCGTAGCCGTGTCTTCATCTCGGTCTGGGACTGATTTTTCAAGAACGCGCAGTCCTTTTTTAATGTCGTTGGGGTCATCTCCCCACACTCGTGCAATTTCTTCGACTCTGATCCTGTATTGGGGGATGTATACGCCGTACGTTGTAATCCCAATAGACACGTTATTTGCTCCTAAACAGACAGTCTGTGATTCAATGAACTAGCAAAATATGTTGCGTCTGGAATGCTCAATCTAAATCGGGAGCACCTTTAAATGCACATAAAAAGCTACTGGCAATCTCTAAATTATAGTATATTACTATATGTTGCGCGTGCTATTTATTAGCTTTTGTAAGGATGTCGCCCCTCTAAGTTGCGCGGGGTTTAACTAGTGGGGCCACCGAGATTTGAACTCGGGTCTGAGGACCCCCAGTCCCCAAGGATATCCAGGCTACCCTATGGCCCCTTCATATTGAGTATGCTCTAACCCTATATTACTTCTATTCAATCGACTTGTTATCGCTTAGCTTTCTGTAAGTGCAACGCCTCTGCTTTTCACACAGCTCTCTGGATTTGTCAGCTCTGTCGATGTTGGGCTCGGCGTCAATGGACATTCGAGGTCCAAAAAAGCAAACTCGCAGAATCCATATGCTACTGTAGCTTGATACTTTGCACTGGCGTGCTGAGCAAAAATTCACCTTGCTTGATCTTCTTTTTGAGCTCTCGCGTCAGTTTGTCTGCATTTGATCGATCTGATTGCCTAAGCGTGACTGGAATTTGTAGCCCATTTAGATCAATAGCACCCAGATCACCTTTTAGAGCGCCATGCGGACAAGATGATAAGCAAGCTCCGCACCGCACGCATTCTTTGCGATCAATTCCTTTGTTCGGTGTGAATGCGGCGGTTGGACAATTCTCAGCGACTTGACATGCTTCACAACGTACGCACTCTTTGTTTGAGAAACTTATCCGGCCATATTCGCGCTGCCAAACGTCACTGTATCGTGCATGACCAAGTGACGTGCGCCCGTTCACATCAACAATTGGTAGGGGAATCTGATCATCTGTCCGGCTTACGTTCTCAAGTAGAGACGTATTAAGAATCGGAATAGGGATTGCCCACGAACAGAACACGTCAGGACCCGCGGACGTGTTAAAGCCACCCACATATCGAGGGTTCATGCCCTTCAGAGGCGCATATCCTGAAAGGTTCGGCTTCTGAGCAGAGCTACGTGTTCCCGTCCCTGTCACGAAGCCAATAGCACCATTGAACAGGGCTTTCGTGCCAACTCCGATAGTTTCGAGCTGAGGGTCCTTCTCCAAAGGATTGAGCTCTCCACATCCAGAGAAGGTAGCTTCCTTATACGGTCCTTCGAGACACGTAACAGAAAAAATGGACTTGACGCAACTGTCGTTAGGGTTGACAAACGCATTATAATTCTTAAATACGTTGCGAGTAGCTGAGAGCCTTGCAAATTGCATATCTTGAAGGTTAGTTTGTCCCTTTATGCGTTGCCCCATCGTTGTTAACACTTCAAAGTCGATATTGTTCCCCTTCACAATATCTCGAAAAAGGTGGCCCCCTCCATATTTGGTGTCGCTCCGGCTAACCGCAGTCCCGTAGACAATCAAATCAAGCAATCCCAACCTTTCGTTAGGACACGGTCCAACGAAAGCGGGGACATCAGTGA
>Ga0207931_1000574_pt1 | contig 13550 bp, 11 predicted proteins | sample NGESurdeep092012_2_FD_184478 | JGI IMG/M metagenome (GOLD analysis project Ga0207931, IMG submission 184478) | Arctic peat soil microbial communities from Barrow, Alaska - NGEE Surface sample 415-1 deep-092012 (SPAdes) | ecosystem: Environmental > Terrestrial > Soil > Wetlands > Peat ...
CCCTTCACCCTTCACCCTGCGGGTGCCTTCGGCGGGTACCTTCCCCCAGGGGGATGCTTCGCGATCGGCGGGTACTTTGTGAGTCGCCCCTACAAGACCGGTCCTCAATGGAGGAGGGTTCAGATATTTGCGCAGAACCTTTTAATTCCTAAAACAATTTCAACACTGCTCCGCTGGCCCAGGCGAAGAGCGCCATCGGGACGAAACTCAGGACCACCGTCGCCAGGGCGGTGAGGCCCCAGGTGAGATCCAGCCAGGGTTCGCGCTCCGTCTCGGGATCGCCATCCCGCATGTACATGGTCACCACCACCCGCAGGTAGTAGTAAGCCGAGATGAGTGAGGTCAGCACACCGATGATCGCCAGCCCGATAAAGCCGCCCTGGATGGCAGTGCGGAACAGGTAGAACTTGCCCACCAGTCCCAACGTGGGCGGCATCCCGATCAGCGAGAGCATGAAGACCGTCATCGCGGCGGCCAGCAGCGGGCGCTTGCGCCCCAGACCGGCGAAGTCGCTGATCTCCAAACCCTTTCCATCCGGCTTTTCCAGCGCAATGACGACTGCCCAGGCCCCGAAGGAAGTGATGGCGTAGGTCACCAGATAGAACAGCGCCGAGGCCACCGCATCCGGGGCAACTTTCGGATTCCCAAACGATACGAAGGCCATCAGAATGTATCCGGCGTGGGCAATGCTGGAATAGGCGAGCAGCCGCTTGATGTTGGTCTGCGAGATGGCAACCACATTCCCAACCACCATCGTCAGCGCAGCCAGACCCCACAGAACCGGTACCAGGTCCACGTTGAGGGACGGGAGCGCCGTGACGAAAATCCGCAGCAGGGCGGCGAACCCGGCGGCCTTGGCGCCGACCGCCATGAAACCGGTCACTGAGGTGGGCGCACCCTGATAGACATCCGGCGTCCACATGTGGAACGGGACGGCCGCGACCTTGAAACTGAACCCCACCAGGATGAGCGCCGCACCGACCGTCATCAGGAGTGGATTGTAGGTCCCCGCGAATGAAACCGACAGATTGATCACCGAGACAATCCCGGCGAGGGAGGTGTTGCCGGTGGCCCCGAAGACCAGGGTGATGCCGTAGACGACGAAGCTGGTGGCGAAAGCACCCAGCAGGAAGTACTTGAGACCAGCCTCTTCGGAGTCTGTGCGCGGACGGGCGAAGGCTGCCAGCACGTAGAGCGGGATGGAGAGCAGTTCAAGGGCCAGAAAGACGACGATCAGGTCAGCGGCCTGGGCCATCAGCAACATGCCGGAGAGGCTGAAGAGGATCAGCGTGTAATACTCGCCACGCTCCAGGCCCATGCGCTTGAGGTAGCCATAGGCGATAGCGATGGCAAGCAGTCCACTCGCCAGGAACAGGGCATTCAGGAAAGACGAGAAGCCATCCAGCACGACCATCCCGCCAAAAGCGGAGAGTTCCCGCCCGGCGTGGGCCAGGGTCACGCCCAGAACGCCAGCCAGGCCGACGGCGGCCAGCAAAGCCGTCCAGCCCTTGCGCCCTTTGGGGATGAACAGGTCCACCAGCAGGAGAACACAGGCCCAGACGACGAGCAGGATGGTCGGCAGAATTGTGTAGAGATCGGATTGCGTCATAATCGCTCCAGACCAGCCCTAACCCCTCCCTGCCCTCCCCTTGCCTCTCCTTATAGGAGAGGCGAGGGGAGGACGTCCCGCAGGGACGGGTGGGGATGGGTGAGGCAGGCTAGTGGAATACCGCCAGCAGTTTTTCAACTGACGGGCCCATCAGTTCAAAGAACGGTTTCGGATACAAGCCAATCCAGAAGATGAGAACCAGGATCGGGGCGACGGTGACAATCTCGCGCCAGTTCAGGTCGCGCAGGGCGTGCCCGTGCTTTTTGACTTCTTCCACAATCGAGCCTTCGGGACCGAGGAACATCTTCTGGAACATGTACAGGATATAGACGGCGGCCATGATGACGCCTAGCGCGGCTATCCCGGCGAACCAGGGCGAGCCGATCGCCTTGGACCCGAAAGCGCCCAGCAGGATGGCGAACTCACCGATAAACCCGTTCAGCCCGGGCAGGCCCATCGAGGACAGGGAAACGATCAGCATCACCGTCCCGTAGATGGGCATGATCTTCCACAGACCGCCATAAACGCTAAACTCACGCGTATGGGTCTGTTCGTAAACCATACCGACCAGGAGGAACAACGCTCCGGTGCTCAGACCGTGGTTGATCATTTGCAGGATGCCGCCTTCAATGCCCTGCGGGTTGAGGGCGAAGAGACCCAGCATCACGAACCCGAGGTGGCTGACCGAGGAGTAGGCGACCAGCTTCTTGATATCCTTCTGGGCATAGGAAACCGCCGCGCCGTAAATGATGCCGATGACGGCCAGCAAGGCCATCCAGGGAGCAGCCTTGACAGCCGCTTCCGGGAACATCGGCAGATTGAACCGCAGGAAGCCGTAGGTACCCATCTTCAGCAGGACGCCCGCCAGGATGACAGAACCGGCCGTGGGGGCTTCCACATGCGCATCCGGCAGCCAGGAGTGCAGCGGCCACATCGGGACTTTGATGGCAAACGCGGCGGCGAAGGCCAGGAACAGCCAGAGTTGGATAGTCGCCGGGATACCGCCTTTCGTTATCAGGTCCGGCACGCTGAATGTTCCCTGGTAGATGCCCAGCCACAGGATGGCCAGCAGCATCAGGATGGAACCGGCCATGGTGTACAGGAAGAACTTGATGGCGGCGTAGATGCGGCGCGGTCCGCCCCAGATGCCAATCAGGAAGTACATCGGGACGAGAGTGAATTCCCAGAAGATATAGAACAGGAACAGGTCCTGCGCCAGGAAGACACCCAGCATGCCCACTTCCAGCAGCAGGAAGAAGATCATGAAGTCCTTGACGCGCTCCTCGACCGCCGTCCAAGTGGAGAGAATGGAAATTGGCGTGAGGAAGGTCGTCAGCAGGACCAGCAGGATGCTCAGGCCGTCGACGCCCATGGCGAAGCTGATGTTCCAGCCTGCCACCTGGATCCAGGGCAGGGTGAAGCCCAGTTGCAGGTCGGGGTTGGTCTTGTCGAAGAGGGTCAGCATCCAGATGGACAGGCCAAAGGTCGCCAGCGAGGCAACCAGCGTCGTCCAGCGCAGGGCGGTCTTCCTGTCCGAAGGGATGAAGAGCAAAGCCAGCACACCCACCAGGGGGAAGAAGGTCACCAGAATGAGGGGATTCAGTAAGAAGGTCATATTCAATCCTCGTTTTTGGGTGTCGTTGCGAGGGGGTTGCTTCGCCTGCCCCCGGCGGGGGTCTTCGACGGGCGACCACATGGGTCGCCCCTACAAAGACGGACGGCTCGCAACGACACAGAAATCCATTATTTCAAAATCAAATATCCCAGAATAATAACCACACCGGCCAACACCGCCAGCGCGTAGCTGCGCACGAAACCGTTCTGCAGGCGGCGCAGGCTGCCGGAAATACGTTTGGTCAACTCGCCCAGGCCATTGGCGATGGCGTCAATAAACTGCTGGTCGACGCGCAGGTCCAGCACGGTGCGGGAGAGCCAGTTGTAGGTCCCGGCAATGACCTTCTCGTGGAACCAGTCGTGCCAGAAGCGGCCATCAATCACGTTTGCCAGGAAGCGGGCGATATCCACATAGCGGTTGACGAAGAGAGCCCAGTAGACCTCGTCCACCCAGTACTTGCGCTCAAAGACGGTGAATAGCGGTCCGAGCAGTTTCTTGAGCGGGTCTTTCTGACCCTCCGCCAGCGGCTGGCGCCCGTAGAGCACCCAGGAGAGGGCGATCGCCACCAACGCCAGCCCGGTGGAGAGACCGGCAACCAGGAAGTTGAACTGACCCACCTCAACACCTGCGATGGTGTGTTCCAGCCAGAGTGTCAGGCTGTGCACACCCGGCAGGTTGAGCGCCCCACCCAAGACCGCCAGCGCCGCCAAAATCATCAGTGGGACGGTGATGACCTTCGGACTCTCCTCGGCATGCGCGGCGGCTGGGTGGCGGGGCTTGCCAAAGAAGATCATCCAGACCTGGCGGCCCATGTAGAAGGCGGTCAGGAAGGCGGCGATGGTCAGCAGCCAGAAGACAGCCGGGAATTTGTGGAACGCGTCCGCCAGGATCTCATCTTTCGACCAGAACCCGGCCAGCGGGAAAATACCCGCCAGCGCCAGGGCGCCAATGAGGTACACCCAGAAGGTCACGGGCATCTGCTTGCGCAGGCCGCCCATGTTGCGCATGTCGCCGGGGTCAAAGACTTCCTCGTGGTGGTCGCCGTGACCGGCAAGGTGGTGATGTCCACGTTCCAGGCCGAGGATGACCGAACCGGCGGAGAGGAACAGCAGCGCCTTGAAGAAGGCATGTGTGACCAGATGGAACATGCCGGCCACGAAAGCACCCATCCCGACCGCCGCCACCATGAAACCGAGTTGCGAGATGGTCGAGTAGGCCAGGACTTTTTTGATGTCATACTGCCCGACGGCAATCGTCGCGGCGAACAGCGCGGTGATGCCGCCGACCAGCGCGACCGTAGCCTGCGCCTGCGGCACCAGTGTATAGAGGGGGGCGGAACGGGCGACCAGATAGACGCCGGCGGTCACCATGGTGGCGGCATGGATGAGAGCCGAGACCGGGGTCGGGCCGGCCATGGCATCCGGCAGCCAGACGTACAGCGGCAGTTGGGCCGACTTCCCCGCCACGCCCAACAGCAGGAACAGGGTAATGAAGAGAATCACACCGGGGGCAATCGAGGCAATATGTTCTGCCTGGGAAAAGACCCCGGAAAAGGACAGGTCTTTAAACCACCAGAACATGGTAAACCCGGCGATCAGGAAGCCAAAGTCACCGATGCGGTTGACGATGAAGGCTTTCCTGGCGGCGTCCGAGTTGGCGAACGAAGGCCGCCCGAGCGTATCCATGTCGTACCAGAAACCGATCAACAGGAACGAGCAGAGGCCCACGCCTTCCCAACCGACAAACAGCATCAGGTACGAGTCGCCGCTGACCAGGATCATCATCATGGCGATGAACAGGTTCATGAAGACGAAGAAGCGGCGGTAGCGGCCAATGTCGTTCTTGAAGCGCACATCCTCGTGCATGTACCCGATGGCGTAGATGTGGATGAGCGTCCCGACGCCGGAGACGACCAGCATCATCAGCACCGAGAGCGTATCCACCCGGAAATTCCAGGCGACGTTCAAATCGCCGATATGGATCCAGTCCGCGAATTGGACGACGACCGCCTCACCGCTGCCGGTCCACAGTGCAAACCCGAGCAGCGCGGCGACGACGAAAGCGAGCCCAGAGGCGGCGCTGGCCAGCGCGCCGATGGCTTTTTCACTCATCCGGCCGCCGAAGATGATGTTGATCAACAGGCCGGCGACCGGCAGGAAGACAATCAGGGGAACGAGAGAGAACAGTCCAGAAGATCCCATTTTGCCCTATCCTTTCAGACTGTTCATCAGATCCACGTCAATGCTGTGCTTGTTGCGGAAGATGATCACGATCAGCGCCAGGCCGACCGCCACTTCCGCCGCAGACACCGTCATGACGAAGAAAACGAAGATCTGACCGGTCAGCACACCAAAGGAACGGGCAAAGGCCACGAAGGCCAGGTTGGCCGCGTTCAGCATCAACTCGACCGACATGAAGATGATCAGCGGGTTGCGCCGGATGAGCACGCCCAGCGCGCCCATGGCAAACAGCACCACCGAAATTGCCAGGTACCAGGAGAGAGGTATTGTATGGGCCATTACCCTGGTTCTCCTTTCTCTTTTTTAGTCAGGACGATGACACCAACCATCGCCACCAGCAGGAGTACCGAGGTCACTTCAAAGGGCAGGAGATACTGGGTAAACAGCGCCATGCCCAAGGTCCGCAGCGTTTCGGTGGTATTGACCGACGCCTCCGGGTTGGCAAGGCTGGAAGTCAATTGCAGGCGCTGGAAGAGCAGGAAGCCCGCTTCGGTCAGCAGGAGGGCGGCCAGAACAATCGCCATTGGGCGCTGCCAGGGCAAGACCTGTCCCCTGGGAAGTTTATCCGCGCCCAGCAGCATGATGACGAACAGGAACAGCACCATGATGGCTCCGGCGTAGATGGTCACCTGTGCCAGTGCGATGAAAGGCGCGCCCAACAGCAGGTAGAAGACCGCCACCGTGGCGAAGTTCAGCACCAGAAACAACGCGGCGTAGATCGTGTTACGGCTGATCAGCAGACCGGCCGCCGAGGCGACCGCCACCGCCGTCAAAACAATGAAGAGGATGAGTGTCAGGTTCATGGGCGTCTCAATCCTGTGGATCTTTCATTTCGGGGACCGAGCGGGTGTAGACACCCGGTGTGGTCTTCTGCGGCGTGGGATTGGCATCCGCCGGGACGGGCTCGATCAGCATTTCCTTTGGATAGATCGACTGGCGGCGGTCAGTGAAAGAGAGTTCGTACTGGTCGCCCAGGACAATCGCCTCGGTCGGGCAGGCATCCTCGCAAAAGCCGCAGAAGATACAGCGCAGCATATTGATCTCGTAGGTGCTGGCGTAACGGTCGCCGGGCGAGTAACGCTGCTCGTCAGTGTTCTCAGAAGACTCAACGAAGATGGCGTCCGCAGGGCAAGCCGCGGCGCACAGCGCACAGCCGATGCACTTTTCCAGCCCGTTTTCGTAGCGCTTCAGGACGTGTCGTCCGCGGAAGCGCACTTTGACCGGCTTCTTCTGCTCCGGATACTGGATCGTCACCGGCTTGTCGAACATCATGCGGAGCGTCGTCCAAAGACCACGCGCCAGTTCGACCACAGGCTCAACGACGCGCATAATCTTTCCTCCTTAACGTGCGGTCAATCAGCGCGACCGCCACTCCTGCAACCAATAAAGAAGCCAGCGGGATGACAATGATAAGATGCGAATTGACCTGCTGCGCCAGGATGATCCCGGCCGCCGTAATGAAGACCAATGCCAGTGAGAGCGGCAATAGCACTTTCCAGCCGAAGGCCATCAGCCGGTCATAGCGGATGCGCGGGAAGGTGGCCCGCACCCAGATCATTCCAAACAGCAGGATGATGATCTTGACGAAGATATAAATCGGTCCGAGCCAGGGGAACCTGTCCACAAACGGACCGTTATAGCCGCCGAAGAAAATGGTCGCTCCGATGGCGCTGATGGCGATCATCTTGGTGTATTCAGCCATGAACAGCAGGGCGAACTTCATGCCCGAATACTCGGTATGGTAACCAGCGGTCAGCTCCTGCTCTGCTTCGGGCATGTCGAACGGGGCGCGGTTGACCTCTGCCAGCGTGGCAATCAGGAAGATACCTGTCCCAACCGGCTGGAGCACCACGAACCATTTCGGGAGGATGTGGAACCAGTAGCCACCCTGAGCTGTGACGATGTCCAACATACGCATCGAACCGGCCAGCAGGATCGCAGAGACGAACGACAGTCCCAGCGCAATTTCATAACTGATCATCTGCGCCGAGGAACGCAGGCCGCCCATCATGGCGTACTTATTGTTCGATGACCAGCCCGCCAGCACGATGCCATACACTGCAATCGAAGCGATGGACATGATGTATAACACGCCCACGTTGATATCGGCGATATACAGGTTGAGGTGATACCCAAAAATATCGAGACTCGGCCCCCACGGGACAACTGCCGTGATGACAACCGCCGGGACCACGGTGATCACCGGAGCCAGGGTGAAGATCAACTTATCGGCCTTGGCCGGGGTCAGTTCCTCTTTGAAAATCAATTTCACCGCGTCGGCAATAGGCTGGAGAATACCCCACGGCCCGGCGCGGTTCGGGCCTACGCGCGACTGCATGCGGGCCAGCACTTTGCGCTCGTAGAGCGTCAGGTAAGCAAAGCCGCCCAGCAGCACCAACGTCCAGACGAACCCTTTGATGAGCCATTCCAAAACGAGAAGAAAGTTCATGATGCCTTCCTTAAGCTTTCTTCATCTCGGCAACAGCCGGAGCATCGATCAGGAAACCCATACTGCGCGGCACGAGCGCCACCGAGGCCGGGACAGTAGCATCGAGCCGGACCTCGGCCCGGAACCCGTTAACCATGACCTGTCCACCCGCTGCGACGCCCAGTTTCTTAGCCGTCTCAGGGTGCAGGAGCACGGTCGCTTCACCGATGTGAGTACGGAGCAATTCGGAGGTTGTAACGGTGAGGCCGCGGTCATAGAGACGCGTTACCGGCACCGCCAGCCACCTGTCATCATCCGGGCGGAGAGTTTCCATAAAAATGGAGGGGATGGGAGCGGGGGCATTCAGCGCCAACTGCACGCCCAGTCCCTGCTTGTTCTCATAAGTCGTGCCGCCGTAGTACAAGTCGCGGCGGCCGACGATGGGCCATTGCTCGTTCGTCTCAGCCAGTTTGCGGTAGGAGAACCCGGCAAAGGCTTTGACCGAGGCAGCCAGCTTGTCCATCACCAGCGAGGCCGAGTGCCCTTCCAGTTCGAGGCCGAGTTCTTTGGCGATGGAGGCGGTGATGGCAAAGTCAGCTTTGGTTTCGCCACGCGGCGGGACCGCCGGATAGAAGCGCTGCACACGCCGTTCGCCGGAGGTGAAAGAACCTTCGCGTTCGGTGTAAGCCTGCGCCGGGAGGACAACGTCGGCCAATTGGCCAGTTTCGGTCAGGAAGAGTTCCTGCACGGCCACGAATTTGGCTCCTTTTAGCGCCGCCTCCAGTTTCGGGTCATCACCCGCCGGGTCAGCCGCCACGACGTAGACGGTCTTGCCTTTAATAACTTTCGCCAGGTCTCCGGCAGGCTGGAAACCGAGTTCCCAGGCGCCCTGGTCATTGGCACGCGGCCAGACGCCGATCAGGCCATTGTTCGGCTTGCCGAGGCGACCCTTGACCAATTCAGCACAGGCAGCCGCGACCGCCGACGAACCGTCCAGCCCGAGGCCGTCCGAGCCGTACAGGACGACCAGGTTCTCCGCACTGGTAATCGCCTCGCCGATTTTATTCTTCTTCGTCAAGCCACTGACGGTTTCGGCTTCGTCACCATACGAATATCGAACCGCAAATTTCGAATAGCGTTCCAGTTTCGTCTCGCGGGCATTGGCAATAATAAGCGTGGCGCCGCGTTCGGCGGCCTGCTTGAGGCGCAGGAACCAGAGCGGGGCTTCGTTGTACAGGTCAGAAGCCACAACCAGAATTGTGGTTTCCGCGCCCATGCCGGAGAAATTTGTCCCGGCAGAAACACCAAAGGAAGTGGTCAGTTCGCCGCCACCCATGTGGGTGTAAATCAGCGCTTCGCCGCCCAGACCGTCTGCCAATTGTTTCAAGTTAAACAGGTCTTCGTTGGAAAGCCGTCCGCTGGCGAGGATGACGGAGTTCTTCTTCGCCTCGGAAAAGGCCTTTGAAACGGTCTGAAGGCTCTCGGTCCAGGAATCGGCAGCCAGTTTACCGTTCTTCCTGACCAGCGGCTTTTCCAACCGGTTTGCATCTTCAGTAAAGTGATAAGCGAAGCGGCCTTTGTCGCACATCCAGATCTCGTTGACGGCTTCGTTCTGACGAGGCATAACGCGCTTGATAGCGACTTTGCCACCAGACAGGGCTTCACGGCGGGTGTTGAAGGTCACGTTGCAACCCACCGGGCACTGGGCACAGATGGAGGCGGCGGCTTTCATTTCCCAGGGGCGGGCGCCGAAGCGGAAGTCCGCGGTGGTCAGCGCGCCGACCGGACAGATGTCGGTAGTGTTGCCGGAGAAGACCGAGTCGAAGCCCGGATCGGAGTTGGTGAAGATGTCGGTGGCGCGGCCGCGCTGGTAGAAGGCCAGCACCGGCTCCCCGGCAATCTCATCCTGGAAGCGGATGCAGCGGGCGCACTGGATGCAGCGCTCGCGGTCCAGCCAGATGAGATCGCCCAGCGGGACGTGCTTCCCGGCATGATATTTCTCATCGTAGATGAACCGGCTCTGCGGCGAAGCGTGCTCCATGGTCAGGTTCTGCAGCGGGCACTCGCCGCCCTTGTCGCAGACCGGGCAGTCCAGCGGATGCGAGGTGAGCAGGAACTCGAGGATTTCCCTTTGCGAGGCTTTGGCTTTGTCGGACTGGCTCAACACAACCATGCCCTCGGAGACCGGGGTAGTGCAGGCGGTTTCGAGTTTCGGCCCAAAGCCGATCTTCGGTTTGTCGCCTTCCATCACAGGCTGGCCGGTGAGGCGGTCGATAACCGGGCGTCCAACCTCGACCAGGCACTGGCGGCACATACCGACCGGCTCCATCTTCGGGTGGTAGCAGAAAACCGGGATGTCAATGCCAATCTGTTTGGCAGCGTTTACCACCAGCGTACCAGCCTGGACAGTGACTGGCAGCCCGTCAATTGTCAGGGATACCATTTTAGCCATGCTTGCCTCCAGCGGGGGAGGGTGTGAAGTCAGCCGGGAAGCGCTCGATGGCAGTTGTCGGCGCCATGGTGGAGAACTCGCCCAGCGGGCAGAGGCATTTATTCTGGATCTGCCTGGCCACGCTGTTCAAGAGTTCGGTGTTCGCTTTGACGTCTTCGCCGCGCTCGATGCGCTCGATCAGGTGCAGCATCCAGTAGGTGCCTTCACGGCAGGGCGTGCATTTGCCGCACGACTCGTGCGTGAAGAAGTGGATGGTCTTGCTGATGACCCACTCCAGGCTGACAGTGTCGTTGATGACGATCACGGAGGCAGACCCGAGGTCTGCGCCCAGACCTCGAACGGAGGCGTAATCCATCGGGGTGTCGAGAGCTTTGTCGTCCGCCACGATCATCGCCGACGAGGCGCCCGCTGCCATTATCGCCTTGACCGGCCGGTTGTCCGGCACGCCGCCCCCATACTTGTAAATCAGTTCGCGGAAGGTGATACCGAAGGGCAGTTCGTAGTTTCCGGGCTGGTTAACGTGCCCGGAGAGCGAAAAGATCTTGACTCCGGCGCTGTCTGCCGTGCCGAGCGACTTGTACCAGTCGGCGCCTTTTTCGATGATGAGCGGGACGTTGATGAGCGTCTCGACATTGTTGACCACGGTCGGCTTGCCGTAAAGGCCGTAGACCGCCGGGAAGGGCGGGCGGATACGCGGCAGGCCGCGTTTGCCTTCGATGGATTCGAGCAAGGCGGTCTCTTCACCGCAGATGTAGGCGCCCGCACCCAGGTGAGTGTAGATGCGCAGGGAGAAATCGGTGCCGAAGAGCTTGTCGCCCAGGAACCCGGCTTTTTCCATCTCGGCGATCTTCTCGTCGAGGATGGTGGCCACAGTCCAGAACTCGCCGCGCAGGTAGACGTAAGCCGCATTCGCCCCGGTGGCATAGGCCGCAATTGCCACGCCTTCCAGGAACTGGAAGGGATTGCTTTCCATGATCTCGCGGTCCTTGAACGTGCCCGGCTCGGACTCGTCGGCGTTGGCCACCACGTAGTGCGGCCAGATACTGTTGGGAATGAAGCTCCACTTGACGCCGGTCGGGAAGCCTGCGCCGCCGCGCCCGCGCAGCCCGGAGGCCTTGACCGCGTCGGTCACTTCCTGCGGCTTCATACCGGTGACAGCCTTCTTGAAGGCCTCGAAACCGCCGTTTTTCTGGTAAACGTCCATCTTGCCGATGTCGGGAATATCACGGTGACGGAGCAGGAGGTGAGCCATTACTTCACCTCCTTCCCCGACTTGCGCAGGGCTGCGACGAGTTCCATGGTTTTATCCACGGTCATATTCTCGTGGTAGGTGATCCCATCTGGACTCTGGACCTGGAACATGGGTGCCTTGTCGCACCCGGCCAGGCACATGACCGCTTCGACGGTGATCATCTCGTCGGGGGTGGTCTCACCGACCTTGACGCCCAGGTTGCTGCACAGTTCCTCCAGGAACTTGTCGGCGCCGCGCAGGGCGCAGGGCAGGTCGGTGCAGACCTGCATGCGGTATTTCCCGGCTTTCTTGTCATGGTAGAGCGTGTAGAAGCCGACAATCTCGGCTACGTCGGTGGAGGTAATGTCGAGAATCTGCGCGATATCTTCCAGCGCAGCTTTAGTAACGAAGCCTTCGTCGCGCTGCGCCAGATACAACAGCGGCATGACTGCCGAGCGTTTCTGCTCCGGTGGATACTTCGCAAAGATCTTTTTTACTTCCTCAGGATATTTTTCAGCAAGCATAAAACCTCACACCTGGCACTGGAGCACTTGACATGTGGCACCTACCGGTCCACATCTCCCAGAACAATGTCAACCGAGCCGATGATGGCGACCAGGTCAGCAACCAGCACACCCTTGGACATCAACGGCAGGGACTGTAAGTTATCGAATGAGGGCGTCCGCCAATGGATGCGGTACGGCGTGGGGCCTCCATCCGACTCCAAATACACGCCCAGCTCGCCGCGCGGCGACTCGACTGCCGAATAGATCGCACCCTTCGGAGCTTCGAAACCCTCGGTCCACAGTTTGAAGTGGTGGATGAGCGCTTCCATACTGACGCCGATCTCCGAACGCGGCGGCGGGACATATTTATGGTTGTTCGAGCGCACCGGGCCCATTGGCAGTTTGTCCAGCGCCTGCTGGACGATCTTCAACGATTGGCGCATTTCCTCCAGGCGGACCAGGTAGCGGGCGTACACGTCGCCTTCGGTGCGGGTGGGGATCTCGAAATCGTACTGCTCGTACCCGGTGTAGGGCCGGTCCTTGCGCAGGTCCCACTTGACGCCGCTGGCGCGCAGCATCGGGCCGGTCACGCCGAAGTTCAGGCATTCTTCGCCGGTCAGTTTGCCGATGCCGTAGGTACGGTCGAGCATGAGCGGGTTGCGGGTCAGGAGCGCTTCGTACTCGTCAACGCGCCTGGGGAATGTCTTGAGAATGTTACGGACAGCCGCTTCGAACTCGACCGGCACATCCCGCCACAACCCGCCGGGGCGGATGTAGGTGGTCATCATGCGCTGGCCGGAGCACATCTCCATGACATCCAGGATGTACTCGCGTTCGCGGAAGCAGTACAGGAACATGGACATGGCTGCCAGGTCAAGAGCCGAGGTGCCCAGCCAGACCAGGTGCGATTGGAAACGGGTGAGTTCTGCCAGGATGACGCGAATAGCCTGGGCGCGCGGGGGCACGTCCAGGTCGACCAGTTTCTCGACCGCCAACGAATAGGCCAGGTTGTTGCCGACCGTATTCATATAATCCAACCGGTCAGACATGACCTCGGCCTTGGCATAGGTCTTGGCTTCCATATTCTTCTCGATGCCGGTGTGCAGGAAACCGATATCGGGGATACAGTTGACCACGATCTCGCCATCCAGTTCGAGCAGGAGGCGCAGGACGCCATGGGTCGAGGGGTGCTGCGGCCCCATGTTCAGCAACACGGTCTCGCCCTGGATGGCCCGCTCGGAGACCAGGTGTTTCAAATCATCCACGGTGATTTCTTGAATATCAGGCATGGCCGCTATTCCTTGGCGTAGGGTTTGCGCAGGTCGATCTCTTCAAAGTTGAAGGTAAACTGCGGTTCCTCGTAGCCCAGCGGGTAATCTTTGCGCAACGGGTGGCCTTCCCAGTCGGCGGGCATCAGGATGCGACGCAGATCAGGGTGGCCTTCAAACTTGATACCGAACATATCCCAA
>Ga0207931_1000576_pt1 | contig 13547 bp, 9 predicted proteins | sample NGESurdeep092012_2_FD_184478 | JGI IMG/M metagenome (GOLD analysis project Ga0207931, IMG submission 184478) | Arctic peat soil microbial communities from Barrow, Alaska - NGEE Surface sample 415-1 deep-092012 (SPAdes) | ecosystem: Environmental > Terrestrial > Soil > Wetlands > Peat ...
GGCCCGCGAGCCGTCGCTTCGCTCCTCGCTCTGCTGGCCCTGCTGGCGAGCATCGCGGTGCTGGGGTTCCTCTCCGGTGGCTACATCTTCGTAAGGACCGCGCCGCTGGTGTTCGTGCTCGCCGGACTGGCCGTTGCCGGCGTCTGGCTTGTGCGCCGGCCCGCCCGGCCGTCGCGCGCCTACCTCGTCGGCCTCGTTGCGCTTACCGCCTTCGTCGCCTGGGCGGGCCTGTCGGTGCTCTGGTCAACCGGTCCCGACCTCTCCTGGGTTGCCTTCGATGTCGTCGCCTTTTACCTGCTCGTAGTGTTCGTTTGCGGCGTGTTGCCCGGCGGGCCCGCGCAGCTCCGTCTCGCCGCGTACGGCTTCGCCCTCGTGGTCGCCGCGTTTGCCGTGTACGCCCTCCTCGGCAAGATCGTGCCCGACGTCGTCACCGATGCCCACACCTTCGCTCGTCTGAGCGCGCCCATCGGCTACTGGAACGTGCTCGCTGCGATCATCGTCATGGCGATCCCGGTTGCTCTCGAGGCGGCCTCGCGCAAGAGCCTGCCCGCCTGGGTGCGCGGCCTGGTGTCGAGCGGCCTCGTGATCCTCTTCTTCACCTTCTTCTTTGCCTTCTCGCGCGGCGGCTTCGTGGCCCTCGCTGTGGCGTTGCTCGTGTACTTCGTGCTCTCCACGAGGCGCCTGTCGGGACTCGTCTCGCTCGCCGTCCCGGGGGTGCTCGTGGCGGTGGTCCTTTACCACGTTCGCCACCTCGGCACGCTGTTCACGGAGACGACGAACGACACCCTGCGCACGGCCCAGGGGCACGCGCTGGCGAGATGGGTCGTCGTGGCGCTGGTCGTGGCCTTCGGCGGGCAGGTGCTTGTGGCGCTCGCGCACCGCCGCTGGCCGCTGCCGGCACGGACCGTGCGCGTGGTGGGCATCGCCGTGCTGGTCGTCCTTGTGGCTGCGCCGATCGCCTTCGGCGCCTACTACTTTCCCCGGCATGGCGGACTGGGCAGCTGGGTCAGGGTCCACTACGATGCCGCGCTCTCCAGCTCAGGGCCGGGCAACAGGGCCGCGCGGCTCACCACGCTGGGCAGCAGCGGGCGCATCCCCTGGTTTCGCGAGGCTCTCAAGGGCTTCCGCGCCCACGAGATCGTGGGCAGCGGAGCGGGCACCTTCCGTTTTACCAACTACCTCTATCGCAATCAGCCGTCGGTCGTGAAGCACAGCCATAACCAGTGGCTCAATGTGGCGAGCGAGCTGGGGCTGGTGGGGCTCGTGCTGTTCGTGGTCGCCGTCGGTGGCCTGGTGGTGGCCGCCTTCGGCCGCCTGTTCAAGGACCGCACTGACCCCGAGCGCTCACTGCTGGCCGCCTGCCAGGCGGCCATCGCGGTCTTCGTGGTCCACATGTCGATGGACTGGGACTGGGACATGGCGGTGATCACGGTCGCCTTCCTGCTGCTCGTGGGGGTGGCGGCCGCGTATGTCAGGCAGCGCGGCCAAGCTGGCGACGCGGCGGCAGCAACGCCCAGCCGCCGTCCCTCGCTGGCCGTGCGCCTCCTGGTCACCGGGCTTGTCGTCTTCGGCGCGATCTCGTGGGCGCTGCCGTACCTGTCGCAGCGCGCTACGTCGGGTGCCGTAAACGCCGCCAGCCGCGGTCGTCTGACACAAGCTGCCGCGTCGGCGCGCGAGGCCAGCCGGCTCGACCCGCTGGCCGTCGGCCCGCTCATCACGCTGGCGCTCGTGCAGGTCCAGCAGCGCCAGGCGACGGCCGCGCGAACGACGCTCGACAAGGCCGTGCACCTGCAGCCGCGCAACTATGAGACCTACTACCAGATGGGGCTGCTCGAGCTGAACAGCTTTGGCCGAAGGAGCGCGGCAACGCAGTGGTTCCGCCGCGCCTTGGCGCTCAACCCGCTCGACTCGTTGACGCGGCAGCAACTCGGCCTGCACTGAGACGTAGCGCCGGTGCTCGATCCCGAATGAGCCTGATGTTCAGCGCGCTAGCCCTCGAGGCAGGTTCTGTAGGTCGACGATGCTGAGAGTACGCGTCGTGATGAGCGCGGTGCTGCTGGCGTTCTTCGGGCTGACCTGCTTTGTCAGCGCCACCGCACTGCTGCTGTCCATAGTTCCGCGGGCCGAGATCCACATGACGTCCGGCAAGGTGCTGGCCGGAGCCCTCGTAGCGCTCGGGATCGGGGCTTTCGCGGCGATGGTCGATCCGTTCCGCCACCGCCTCATGATCACGGTGGCGATCCTGTTTGCCTCGTTCGTCGCAGCCGCGATCGCCTACCGACTTCACTGGGAGCATCACCCGAACGACCCCACCAGGTTCCTGCTGCCGTTCGTGGTTGCCTTTCCCATACTCGCCCTCATCTTCTACCCGTTCGGCAAGGGCCCCGGTGCTCGGCGGCACGAGGAACCAGACGGCGACCGAGGCTACGACAGACCCTACGACCGGACCTAGGACAAAACCCGGGACAGGTCCTGCGACGGGCCCAGCGACTTGTGGTGGGCCGCGTAGGGATCGAACCTACGACACCCTGATTAAAAGTCAGGTGCTCTACCAACTGAGCTAGCGGCCCACGGGTCCTGCATTGTACCACCGGTCAGGAGGGCGCCGGTGCGTACCTCGGCCTCGGGTCGCTCGGCAGCAGCGAGAAGACCATCGAGTCGTCGCGGCGTTCGCGCATGATGTTCTCGGCGCGCAGGGTGCCTTCGTACTGAAAGCCACAGGCCAGGGCGGCGCGGCGCGAGGCTTCGTTCTCGGGGCTGCAGCGGATCTGCACGCGACCGAGGTCCAGGACGTCGAGACACCACGCGGCGAGCAAGCGCACGGCGCCGACGGCGATGCCCCGGCGTCGCCACCGGTAGTCGACGAGGTAGCCGATATCGCCGCTCTCGAGACGAGCGTCGACGCGCACGCTGATCGAGCCGACCAACGAGTCGCTCGCCGCTTCGGTGACGGCGAAGGTGCCCCAGTGCTCCTCGCTCCACTTGCGTTTCGCGTCGCCGACCCACTCCTCGCCGTCGGCGAGCGTGTATGGATAGGGCGTCGGCACCCAGTGCGACGTGGCCTCGTCGTCGCGCAACTCCGGTAGCTCGACCGTGTTCAGATCCTTCATCGTCCCCCCAACGGCAAGGGGCGGGGCGGCTCGCCCCCCGCCCCTTAGACAGTGCTTCTAGTGCAAGAAGTGGCGCCGGCCGGCGAAGACCATCGCGGCGCCCTTCGCGTCGCATGCCTTGACCGAATCGTCGTCGCGCTTGGAACCACCCGGCTGCATGAACGCGGTGACGCCGTTCTCGATCGCCATCTCCACGGCGTCGGGGAACGGGAAGAACGCGTCCGAGCCGATCACGGCGCCCTTGAGATCGCCGCGCGCCTTGTCGATCGCGATCCGCGTCGAGTCCAGGCGGCTCATCTGGCCGGCGCCGACACCGAGCGTCGCCAGGTCCTTGGCGATCACGATCGAGTTCGATTTGACGTGCTTGGCGACGCGGAAGGCGAAGATGAGGTCGCCCCACTCGCGCTCGTCCGGGTGGCGCGTGCTCACGACCTCCATCTCGTCGCGCTCGTCGAGGGCGGCGTCCCTGTCCTGCACGAGGACACCGCCGCTCACCCGTTTCATGTCGAACTCGCCCTGGTTGGTCTTGCGGCGCTCATTGTTGACGAGGATGCGGATGTCGGCCTTACGCGAGAGGATCTCGAGCGCCTCGTCGTCGTAGCTCGGCGCGAAGAGCACCTCGACGAAGAGCTCGGCGAGGCGCTCGGCGAGCGCCTTGTCGACGCCGCGGTTGACGGCGATCACGGAGCCGTAGGCGCTCACGGGATCGCATGCATACGCCTTGTCGTAGGCCGCCGCGGCATTCTCGGCGAGGCCCACGCCGCACGGGTTGTTGTGCTTGACGATCGTCACGCAGGGCAGCGTGAACTCTTCGCACAGCGAGCGCGCCGCATGCAGGTCGTAAAGGTTGTTGAAGCTGAGCTGCTTGCCGTGGAGTTGTGTCACCATCGAGAGCAGATGGTGGCGCGCGCCGACCTCGGCGTAGTAGGCGGCGCGCTGGTGAGGGTTCTCGCCGTACTTGAGCTCCATCACCTTTTCAAAGTCGCGCATGATGTGGTGCGGGAAGTCGCCCTCCATCTCGCTGAACCAGTTGGCGATCACGAAATCGTAGTGCGCCGTCTTGTGGAAGGCTTTGGTGGCGAGCTTGCGGCACGTCTCGTGGCTGAGCTCGCAGCCGTTCTCCTTGAGCTCCTCGAGGACGGCGTCGTAGTCTTGGTGGTCGGTGACGACGGCGACGCCGCCGTGGTTCTTGGCGGCGGCGCGGATCATCGTCGGACCGCCGATGTCGATGTTCTCGATGACGACGTCCTCGGTGACACCGCGCCGGCCGGCGACCTCTTCGAACGGATACAGGCTGACAACGACGAGATCGATCGGCTTGATACCGTGCTTGGCGATCGTCTCCATGTGCTCGGGCACGTCGCGGCGGGCGAGGATGCCCGCCTGGATCTTCGGGTGCATCGTCTTCACGCGGCCGTCGAGCATCTCGGGGAATCCGGTGACCTCTTCGACCTGGGTCACGGGGATGCCGCAATCGGAGAGCAGGCGAGCCGTGCCCCCGGTCGAGACGATCTCCACGCCCATGTCGGTCAGCGCGCGCGCGAACGCCTCGAGACCGCTCTTGTTGAACACTGAAATGAGAGCTCGTTGCACCTTCACTCGGGGTCCCCTCCTCGATTCGTCCTGCGCCGTGAGTCTATCGAGAAGCCAGGTGCGGGTCGAGGGGTTTTGGGGTCCGTCAGCCGAGGCGGGCGATGGGCTCGCCGCGGACCGACGCGCGCGCAGCGCGCGAGGCGGCGGCGAGCTCGACCCGCCGCTCGGCGAGCAGGCCGACCGCGGGAAGGGCCGGCGGCGCGCCGGCGGGCGCCGCAGGCGCTGCCGGCCAGTCGCGGGCGAGGGCGCGGGCCGCCGCCGGCCCGCCCGCGGCGAACGCCCGCGCCAACTCGAGCGTCGGCAAGGCGTCCGCGCTGGCGGCCGCGAACTCGGCCGCCGCCAGCGCATACTCGTTGCCGTTGAAACTCAGGGCGACGCCGCCCCACTCGCGCACGGCGGCGAGCGGCGGCACGTCGGTGATCGAATCGCCGACGTACATCACCTCGTCGGCGGCGCAGCCGTTTGCCCGAACGATCTCTTCGAGAGCGGCGAGCTTCATGCCGCCGCCGACGGGCCGCACGGCGGCGATCATCGCCGCGGCCGTCGGCCGCTTCGCCATCTCCGTCCAGAAGAGGTGGTCGAGCTCGGCCACCGTCTCGCGATCGTCCGGGGAGAGCGGCTCGGCAGGGTCGATCAACGGCCGCTGAGCGATGGCGATCGCCCAGTCGCGCAGCCACAGCGCCTCGCCGTGCGGCATCGCCCACGCGTCGAGGCTCAGCTCCGTGCAGCGGCAGTCTTCGAACGGAAAGCCGGTCAAGGCGCACAGAGCCCGGATGTACGGCGTGTACGAGGTCGAGATGATGAAGGCAGGCATGAGGGCGCCGACCTCCGTCAGGAGCTGGTCCGCGCCGGGCACGACGAGCACATTGACGGCGCTGAAGTCCTCGACCGCCTTGTCGTCGAGACCGAACGCACGCAGGAACGGCGCGATCAGACGCAGCGTGTCGCCGGCGTTGTAGCCGGGCTTGCGCACGATGTCGGCGAGGTAATCGTCGTAGCGGGAGAGGCGCGCGAAGAACTCCGCCCCGTTGGGGATGAAGGCGGCGGCGATCTCCTCGGCGTTGTCGTTGCGGGTGAGTGGTCCTTCGCAGTCGGTGACGAAGACGCGCATAGGGTTAGCGCGGGATCTTCGAGTCGCGCTCGCGCAGCTCGGCGTCCACGTCCTCGGTGAGATTCAGCGGCAGGCGCGCCGACTCGCTGAAAACGGCGCCGCTGGTGGTGCGCAGCTTGCCGAGTACGAACTGCTTGAGCGTCTGGTACAGCAGCGGGATCTCGCGTGCCTCGCCGAGCTTGCGGATCGCCGCGAACAGGGGCTCCTGCTCGCCCTCGGCGGCGGCGATCTGCTCGAGCGACGACGTCGCGAGCTTGGCGCGGAACTGCTCCCAGAGCGGCGCGAAGTCGCCGCCGGAGACGTCGAAGGCGTCGAAGGCGACGACCGGGCCGCGGTCGAGCTGTGGCGTGGCGAGGTGGATCATCGCCCCGGTCCGCGTGGCGCCGTCGCGCAGCAGCTGCCAGATGACCTCCTGCCAAGAGCCGGTGGGACCGCCGGACAGGGCGGGATGCAGGTTGAGCAAGGCGTAGCGCCGGCACATCGCCGGGCTGACGATCAGCATGTAACCGGCAAGCACGAGCACGTCGAGGCCGAATGGGCGGAGCAAGGCCACGACCTGCTCGTGGTAGTCGGCGCGCCAGGGGCGGCCTGCGGCCGCGGCCGCCTGGCGCGCCTGTGCGCTCGAGAGCGTCACGGTGGCGAAACCGAGGCGGCTGGCGAGGTCGAGGAAGCGATCGCTCTCGGCGCTCTCGCCGCGCTCGCGATCGCAGAAGACGACGCCGATGTCGAGCGACAGCTCGTCGGCCTGGGCACGGGCGACGGTATCGGCGAGCAGGTTGCACGCCGCCGCGTCGCGCCCGGTCGAGAGCCAGCCTGCCCTCATACCTCGCCGCGCTCCTCGGCGAGGCGCTGTCGCCAGGCCTCGGCATCTGGGTAGGTGCTGCGGCCGATGCCGGCGATGCCGCGCGACGCCGCCCAAGCCGCGAGCCGGCCGGCCGACTCGAGCCCAACGCCCTCGATCATGCCGGCGAGAAAGCCGGCGGCGAAGAGATCGCCGGCGCCGGTCACGTCGACCACTTCGGCCGGCAGCGGCGGCACGTACAGGTCGACCCGGCGGCCGATAAGGCGTGCTCCGCGGCCGCCCATCTTGCAGACGACGAGGCCGACGCCGAGGTTGAGCAGGAAGACGAGTGCCTCGTCGAGCGGGATGCCGCACATCGTCACGATCTCGGACTCGGTGGCGAAGAAGTAGGCGCAGCGGTGCAGGAACGGCATGAAGCGCTTGACGCCCCGACGGGCATAGATCGCGCCGGGGTCGAACGCGACCTCGTTCTCGTCGCCGAGGCGCTCGAGGAGCGCAAGCTGCGCCTCGAGCGGCGCCTCGCCGACGAACGACGAGAAGTAGGCGTAGCGGGTGTGCGGCAAGCGCTTGGGCAGATCGGCCGGCGAGAACGCGTCGTTGGCCGCCGGCCAGACGAGATTGCGGCGCTCGCCCTCGTGGTCGAGGAGCACGTAGACCCGGCCGGTCTCTCCGTCGCGGGCGACGAAGCGCCCGTCGGCGGGAGCAAGCTCGGAGAGCAGATACTCTGCCTCCTCGTCGCCGCCGGCGCGGCCGACCATCGCTGTGCGAAAGCCCATGCGCGCCATCGCGCAGACGGTGTTGCAGGCCTGGCCGCCGCCGGCGCGTTGCGGCGCGATCGGCGCCAGAGCCTCGTCGAGCTTCGCTCGCAGCTCTGGCGCCAACAACTCCTCCGACCCCTCCGCGGGCAGCTCATTCCAAAGCGGGAAGTCCGCCGGCAGGCGGTAGATGAGGTCGAGATTGAGGGCGCCGCAGCCGATCAGATCGTAGGCCTTCATCGCCAGAGCGCTCCCGTGTAGCGCACTGCCGGTCCGTCGCCGCGGGCGACGATCTCGCCGACGACCCAGCCGGCGTGTCCGGCCCGCTCGATCGTCGCCAGAGCCTTGCCGATCTGATCGGCGGGCGCGAGCACGACCATGCCGACGCCGCAGTTGAACGTGGTCAGCATGTCGGTGTCGTCGACGCCCGCCTCGCGCAGCCAGGCGAAGACGGCGGGCAGCTCCCAGCTGTCGAGGTCGAGCGCGACCGCCAGCTCCGCGGGCACGGCGCGCCCGAGGTTGTCGGGGAAGCCGCCGCCGGTCACGTGCGCGGCGGCATGCATGTCGCAGGCGTGGCCGAGGTCGTGCAGCACGGGGCTGTAGATAATCGTCGGCGTAAGCAGCACCTCGCCGAGCGTCTGCTCGCCGCCGGGGAACGGTCCGCGCAAGTCGAGCGCGCGCTGGGCGAGCAGCCTGCGTACGAGGCTGAAGCCGTTGGCGTGCACGCCGCTCGAAGCCAGAGCGATGGCGACATCGCCCTCGCGCACTTTCGTCGGCCCCCACAGCTCGCCGCGCTCGGCGATGCCGACGGCGAAGCCGCCCATGTCGAAGTCGTCGTCGTGCGCGAAGTGCCCGGGGTGCTCGGCGGTCTCGCCGCCGAGCAGCACGCACTTCGCGCGCAGACACCCCTCGTCCACGCCGGCCACCAGCTCGGCGACCCGCTCGGGCACGAGCGTGCCGACGACGAGGTAATCGAGGAAGAAGAGCGGCACGGCGCCACAAGCCGAGACGTCGTTGACGCTCATCGCGACGACGTCGATGCCGATCGTGTCGAAGCGGCCCATCGCCTTGGCGATCATCACTTTTGTGCCGGCGCCGTCGGTGCCGGCGACGAGCACCGCATCCTTGAGCGGCGGCATGCGCATCGCGCCGCCGAACCCGCCGATGCCGCTGAGTACGAGCGGGTGATCCGCAGACTTGATGCGCTCGCGGAGCAGGCGGACGGCTTCGTTGCCGGCGTTCACGTCGACGCCGGCGTTCTTGTACGTGAAGCCGCCGTCACTCATGCGCTCGCTCCCCTCGCTCTCGGAACCGCGACGGGCGCCCGCGCGCCCGCTCACGCCTATTGTACGGCATGTGGGTGGGTACGGCATGTGGGTGGCGGAAGGCGGAAGGCTCGACACGTCAACGAGACCTGTGCGGCCAGGGCGAGTGCGCCGCCGCCGACCGCGTGGCCGGGGCCGGCGCTTGCCGACCACGCTGCCGGGCTCACGCCAAGGCCAACTCTCGCACTACCATAGGAAGTGGACCACTGGGTGGAGGCACGTCACCCGCTTCCGCAATCGCTTCACGCCCTATAGGATGCATCAGGTGTCTGCGTCGACAGCGACGGGGCTCTGCTACCTCACGAGGTCTGACACTGTCAACGCCGACCGTTGCGGCGCAATCGGGGGTACGGCATGGCTACAGAAGTACGCAGGGGACTGAGGCGGATCAAACGCGTCCTCAGTTTGATCTTGCGCAACATCCGTGCAGATTACCTGGAGCACGAGAAGTGGCAGGCGAGACGCCTCCAGCTGAAGCGCGAGTGGGAGGAGGGTGGGCGTGTCGGTCCCCCGCCTCACGCCGTGAAGGAAAGCGTGATCCGTTCCGTGGCGAACGCACGCGGCATTCGTACCCTCGTCGAGACGGGGACGCTGCACGGCGAGATGGTCGCCGCCGTCGCCCTGGATTTCGACCACATCTACTCCATCGAGCTGAGTCGTGAGCTGTACTGGCTCGCACGGCTGCGCTTCCTTTGCCGGCGCAATGTGCGCCTCGTACAAGGAGACAGTTCCGACAAGCTGTGGACCGTCCTCGAACGAATCGACACTCCCTGCGTCTTCTGGCTGGATGGCCACTACGGTGGCGGTCTCATGGCGCGCGGCAAGAAGGACGTGCCCATCGTCGAAGAGCTCTCGGCGATCCTCGCGCATCGTGTCCGCGATCACGTGATCGTGATCGACGACGTCGGCATCTTCCAACGAGCGGAGGGCGATACGCCGTCACTTGCGGAGTTGGAGAGACAGATCAGGGCCAGCCGCCCGGCGAGCGAGTTCGTCGTCGAGGACAACATGATCCGGGTGGCGCTGGCGTAGGCAAGCGACCTGGAGAGAGGCATCGGCAGCTGCCGGTGCCTCTCTCTTGCCCCATCACCCCCTTGCCGACGCAATGCCGACGAGACGCCTCACCGCGGCCCAACACGGTTGAGCACGACCCATCACAGGGACGGCGCAGAACCTTGGACTGTGCAGCAGAATCGCCCCCGGCTGACTACCACCCGTCACGCCTGTCGCGTGTTTCCTAAACCTGTGACACTTGATCTCGCTGCATCATGGCGCGCCGCGCCGACTAGCCGGTCAGGGACAGAAGATGATGTCCGAGGGCGAGGTCGTGGACCTACGCCGGGAAGTCTGCGAGATCCCGACGACCTCCGCTCACGGCAGGCAGTTCTCGGCGCCCTTCTCGAAGCGCATCTTGCACATCGCCAGCTCCTCGGGCACGGCGATCGGGTAGTCACCGTCGAAGCAGGCGCGGCAGAACTGCGAGCGCGGCAGGCCGGTGCTCGCTTGCAGGCCGTCGAGCGTGAGGTAGTGCAGTGAGGTGGCGCCGACGTGGGCGCGGACCTCATCGATGCTCTTGCTGGCGGCGATGAGTTCCGCGCGCGTCGCCATGTCGATGCCGTAGTAGCAGGGGAACATGATCGGCGGCGAGCTGATGCGCAGGTGCACCTCGGCGGCACCTGCGCCGAAGAGCATCTCGACCAGCTTGCTCGTCGTGTTGCCGCGCACGATCGAGTCGTCGACGACGACCAGCCGCTTGCCCTCGATCACCGAGCGCATCGGGTTGAGCTTCATGCGGATGCCGAGCTCGCGCAGGTGCTGGTCGGGCTGGATGAACGTGCGGTACACGTAGCGGTTCTTCATCAGCCCTTCGGAGTACGGGATGCCGCTCGCGCGCGCGTAGCCGATCGCGGCGGAGATGCCGGTGTCGGGCACGGGGATGACGAAATCGGCATCCACCGGCGCCTCGCGCGCCAGGTGGCAGCCCATCTCGAAGCGGCAGTCGGCGAGCGTGCGCCCGTACATGATGGAGTCGGGGCGCGCGAAGTAGATGAACTCGAAGATGCACATCGCTGGGCGCGCCCCCTCGAGCTCGACCCGGAGGCTGTGCAGGCCGTCGCCGTCGGCATACACGATCTCGCCCGGCTCGATCTCGCGCACGAACTCGGCGCCGATGATGTCGAGGGCACACGTCTCGCTGGCGACGACGTGGTTGCCCTCGAACGTGCCCAGGCACAACGGGCGCACGCCGAACGGGTCGCGGAAGCCGACGACCTTCTTGCCCGTGAGTACGGTCGCCGAGAAGGCGCCGCGGATGCGGCTCACGGCCTCGCGCACGGAGCTGACGAGGTCGCCGGCGGCGTGGTGCGCGATGAGCGCCGTGATCACTTCGGTGTCGGTCGCCGAGACGAACGCGACACCCTGAGCGATCAGCTCATCGCGCAGCTCGCTCGTGTTGACGAGGTTGCCGTTGTGGCCGAGGGCGATCGAATCGCCGTTGCGCGAGCGCACCAGCGGCTGCGAGTTCGCCCACTGTGTGGAGCCTGTGGTGGAGTAGCGCACGTGACCGATCGCGGCCTGGCCAGAGAGACTGGCAAGGATCTGCTCGTCGAAGACCTGCGAGAGGAGACCCATGTCTTTGACGACCGTGATCTGGCCCTCGTCGGCGACGGCGATGCCGGCGCTCTCCTGGCCGCGGTGCTGCAGCGCGTAGAGACCGAAGAAGGTGAGGCGCGCGACATCGTGCCCCGGCGCAAAGATGCCGAAGACGCCGCAACTGTCCTGGAAGTGGTCGCTAGTCAAGTCTGTCGGGCAGGGACTCGTAGGCCTCGCTCAGCTCGCCGACCGGCAGGTCGATGAGCACGTTCCCCTCGATGGTACAGCGGAGAACGGCGCCGGTCACGCGGCCGAGGACGGCGAGCGGCAGCTCGCCGGCGAGCTGCCGGAACGCAGGCAGGTGGGTCGGCGCGACGCTGAGGACGATGCGCGACGGCCCCTCGCCGAAGAGGGCGAGGTCGTCGCGCAGCGTCGTCTTGATCTCGACGTCGGCGCCGCGGAAACGGGCGCGGCCGGGGCCGACCCCGTCGGGGTCGGCGAAGGCCGCGCCACCGGTCGCTCCGCTCGAGATGCAGCACTCGGCGAGGGCGACGGCGAGCCCGCCGTCGGCGCAGTCGTGAGCGCTCTTCACGAGGCGCCGGACGATGCCGTCGCGGACGACGCGCTCCACTTCCTTTTCGAGCGCCAGGTCGACGTCGGGCACGCGCCCCTCCACCTGGCCGAACATCGTCTTCTGGTACTCCGACCCGTCGAGCGCGACGGCGTCGGGACCGAGGAGCAGGATCACGTCGCCCTCATCCTTGAAGCGCTGGTCGGTGTGGATGCTCACGTCGTCGTACACGCCGAGCATACCGACCACCGGCGTCGGGTAGATCGGGTTGCCGAAGCTCTCGTTGTAGAAGCTCACGTTGCCGCTGACGACCGGCGTGTCGAGCGCCTCGCAGGCCTCGGCCATGCCTTCGACGGCCTGCTCGAACGTCCAGTACATATCCCCCTTCTCCGGGTTGCCGAAGTTGAGGCAGTCGGTGACGGCGACGGGCAGCGCGCCGGCGCAGCTCAGATTGCGCGCTGCCTCGGCGACGGCCGCCTTGGCACCGCGGTATGGGTCGAGGTAGCAGTGGCGGCCGTTGCAGTCGATGGTGAAGGCGATGCCGCGCGACGTGCCCTTGATACGCAACACGGCGGCATCGCTGCCGGGGATCTGCACGGTGTTGGCCTGCACGATGTAGTCGTACTGCTCGTAGGCCCAGCGCTTGCTCGCGATGTTGGGCGCGGCGAGCAGTTCCACCAGCACCGCGCCGAGGTCGTCCGGCCGCTCGTACGTGTTGATCGCGACGGGCTTGTCGCTGATGTAGTCGGGCTTGAAGGACGGCGTGCGGATCACCGGCGCCTCGTCGGCCAGTCGGCGAGCGGGGATGTTGCCGACGCGCTCGCCGTGCCAGAAGATGCGCAGCATCTTGGAGTCGGTGACCTCGCCGATCTCCGTGCAGTCGAGGTCCCAGCGCGCGCAGACCTCGCCCACGTCGCCCATCCGCGCCGGCGAGACGATCGCCAGCATGCGCTCCTGGCTCTCGCTGATCATGATCTCCCACGGCTCCATGTCGGCCTCGCGCAGCGGCACGCGGTCGGCATGGATGTCGAGGCCGACGTGGCCCTTGCTCGCCATCTCCGACGACGAGCTGGTGAGACCGGCGGCACCGAGGTCCTGCATGCTGACGACGAGGTCGCCGCCGAGCATCTCGAGGCAGGCCTCGATGAGCTTCTTCTCGGTGAATGGGTCGCCGACCTGCACGCTCGGGCGCTTCTCCTCGAGCGTCTCGTCGAACTCCTGGCTGGCGAGCACGCTGGCGCCGCCGATGCCGTCGCGGCCGGTCTTGGAGCCGATCAGCACGACCTTGTTGCCGATGCCGGCCGCCTTGGCGCGGACGATCTTGTCGGCGCGCAGCAGGCCGGCGCTCATCGCGTTGACCAGGCAGTTGCCGGCGTAGCTCGGCTCGAAGTAGACCTCGCCGCCGACGGTCGGCACACCGAGGCAGTTGCCGTAGAAGCCGATGCCGCCGACGACACCGTCGAAGAGGAAGCGCTGGCGCGGCTCGTCGAGCTCGCCGAAGCGCAGCGAGTCGAGCGAGATGATCGGCCGCGCCCCCATCGTGAAGATGTCGCGGACGATGCCGCCGACGCCGGTGGCGGCGCCCTGGAATGGCTCGACCGCCGACGGGTGGTTATGGCTCTCGACCTTCATCGCCACGGCCCAGCCGTCGCCGACGTCGATGATGCCGGCGTTCTCGCCGGGGCCCT
>Ga0207931_1000578_pt1 | contig 13524 bp, 13 predicted proteins | sample NGESurdeep092012_2_FD_184478 | JGI IMG/M metagenome (GOLD analysis project Ga0207931, IMG submission 184478) | Arctic peat soil microbial communities from Barrow, Alaska - NGEE Surface sample 415-1 deep-092012 (SPAdes) | ecosystem: Environmental > Terrestrial > Soil > Wetlands > Peat ...
TCCTTGCCCGCCATGTGGCCACAGCGCTTCGGAAAGACCTGGTCCTCGATATTCATCCCCGCCAGCCCCATGGGGATCAGGCGTTCGACCATCCAGGCCGCGTTGACCGCGTTGCCCCCGCCAGTATCCATGTCGGCCATGACCGGAATTTCCACGGCCTGGGCAATGTTCCAGGAGATATCCAGGATGTCTTTCATCTGCACCAAACCCACATCCGGTCTCGCCAGGAGCGAGCCGGCCATGCCATAGCCGGAGATCTGGACCGCCTCGAAACCGCAGGCCTCGATGATCTTGGCAGACAGGGCGTCATGGCAGCCGGGTACCACGACCGCCCTCTTTTCCATGATTGCCTTTCTCAAAACGCTGGTCTTTTTCATCATCCAACTTCTCCTGACAATTATCCTCTATAACCGGTCGGCGATCGCCTGCCCCATTTCCAGGGTCGTGCTGGAACCGCCCATATCGTAAGTTCTAACTTTGCCTTCCTTGATCACTTCCGCCACAGCTTTTTCCACTGCGGCGCCCTTCAGGTCCTCCCCCAGCCAGTTGAGCATCATCCTGGCAGCCAGGATGGATGCGATCGGATTCACCTTGTACTGGCCGGCATATTTGGGCGCCGATCCGTGGCTCGGCTCGAAAACTGCCAGCTTGTCACCAATATTCCCGGAGCAGGCGAAGCCGAGGCCGCCCACCATCTGGGCACACAGGTCGGAGATGATATCTCCATACAGATTGGGTGCCACCAATACGTCATAATTGAGAGGATTCTTCAAGAGCCACATGCAGATGGCGTCCACGTTCGCTTCGTCCATCTGGATCTCGGGATACTCCCTGGCGATTTCTTTGGCGATGTCCAAAAACAGGCCGTCGGTGGCGCGTACCACGTTGGCTTTATGCACAACGGTCACTTTTTTGCGACCGAATTTCCTGGTGAAATCGAATGCCGCGCGCAGGATGCGTTCACACCCCTTCCGCGTATTCACCTTGACGGAGATGGCGTACTGGTCTCCGGGCAAATCCTTGTAAGGGGCGAAGGGCTTCGATTCCTGAGCCAGGACCGCAGCCACATTGGCGGGTACCGGGTTGAATTCTACCCCAGCGTACAGATCTTCTGTGTTCTCGCGAAATACCACCAGGTCGATGCCTTCTTTATAATTCAATGGGTTATGTGGATACCCCTTGCATGGACGCAGGCAATTATAGAGGTCAAAGAGCTGGCGCATCCGCACGATGGGCGAACGGTAGGACAAACCTTTGCCTTTTAATTCTGGAATTAATTCAGCCTCGGCCGTCTTGACCGGTTTGGACGTGATGGCGCCAAACATGGCGGCGTCAACCTTCTTCAGAAGCTCGATGGTACGGGTCGGGAGAGCCTCGCCTTCCTTGCACCAGAATTCCCAGCCGATATCGCCGTGGATGTACTCGGCATTTAAATTGATCTTGTCCAGGACAATTTTCGTTGCCTCGAGCACGTCCACCCCCACCCCATCCCCCGGAAGCCAGGCTATCCGATACTTGCCGCCAGTGTCCTTTTTCTTATTATTCATGACCTTCTCCTGATTGAAACTGGTGAAACGCCTTGGAGTCCATCGAGAATCCATTTTAGCCAAGAGACAGGAAAAGTAGAAGTGACAGATGTCACAAACAAAAACATATGAGATTTCTTAAAGTAAAAGTAAAATAAAGGCACGCAATAAGATCCTTTCGAATCTCCTCGTATAGCTGATAGTCTTGCCTGCCTTCCCATTTCACATGCCCTGAGGCCAGGGAACGCCGGGCTTTAACATTAAAAAAAGACTGCACACAATCCTGTTCCTTTATCGATGCGAATCAATCCATGCTGAATAAATCCAGGAAGACCAATCCAATGTGGGGATTACTTTCCGGTTTTACCGCAGCCGCCATCTGGGGCGGCATGTACGTGGTCAGCAAGGTGGTCATGGCAGTGATTCCCCCGTTCTCGCTCATCGTCACGCGCCTCGCCTTGGGCATCCTGACACTGGCCATCATCGTCGTGGTCCGCGGGGTAGTCCCGGTTCCAGCACGGGGCGGGGTAGTCCCGGTTCCAGCACGGGGCGGGGTAGTCCCGGTTCCCGGACGGGGCAAGGGCTGGAAGGTGACCCGCCGGCAATTCTGGCAGATTTTTGGCGTGGGCACGGTGGGCTATGGCGTTTCGCTCGGCTTTCAATTTGTCGGCACGAACCTCTCCACGGCCGCCAATGGCTCCCTGGTTACCTCGACCACACCAGCTTTCGTGCTGCTGTTTGCCGCCCTGTTGCTGGCGGAAAGGATTACCCTGAGACGCTTGTTGGCCCTGGGCATCGCCACGGCCGGTGTGGTAATGGTCATCGACCCGCGTATTGCGGCCCTCTCTCCATCCTTCTTTTGGGGCAACATTTGCCTGGTGGCCGCCGCCTTGACCTGGGCGCTGTACTCGGTCCTCATCCGCAAAGTCACCCGAGACACCGATGTCCTGACAACCACGCTGATCGCCTTCATCGGCGGCTTGCCGGTTTGCCTGCCGCTCAGCGGCTGGGAAGCGGTGACACAAGGTTTCGGGACCATCAGCCTGGGGGTAGTGGGCGGCATCCTGTTCCTCGGCATCATCTCCACCGCCCTGGCGATGTACCTGTGGAACACCGCCTTTGCCGTGCTGGACGCCGGGGTCGCTTCACTGACTTTCTTCGCCCAACCCGTGGTAGGGATCCTGCTGAGCGTGCTCTTTTTAAACGAGCACATCACCCCCCTGTTCGTCATCGGCGGGGTCCTGATCGGGATCGCCCTGTTCGTCTCCAGCAAAGTCTGACGCGGTTCGATCACCGGTCCAGGGTACAAACCGCAGTTTTATTCAATTGCAAAGCGCGCCAGCCTGCCGCCGATCAGATGCAGGTGGAGATGGAAGACACTCTGCCCGCCGTGCGCGCCGGTGTTGACGATCAGCCGGTAGCCGCGTTCCGCGATCCCTTCCTGCTCCGCTAGTTGTTTCGCCACCAGCACCATGTGCCCCACCAGAGACTCATCCTCCGGTTCCAGTTCGTTAACCGAGTCGATATGCCGGTTGGTAACGATCAGGATGTGCGTGGGGCCAATGGGGTGAATATCGCGGAAAGCCGTGACCAGGTCATCGCGGTGGAGTATTTTGGCGGGAGATTCGCCGGAAATGATTTTACAAAAGATGCAGACCATATTTGTTTTTATAGCGGCCACCCATATCATCCCCGTAGGGGGACATCCTCCCCGCCGATATCATCCCCGAAGGGGAAGGTACCCGCCGAAGGTACCCGCAGGGTGCAGGGGGCTGGGGATTGGGTAGCCCTTACAGGATCGGTCCGTATTGCGGTGCGCAGACGATATCGTAATATTCCAGATCAGTCGCTTTGTTTTGTTCGGCGGATGCAGTGGCTTCCTGCCCGGCCTGCATCACATCGCTAATGTGGATGATGGCGTCCGTGTCCCAGTAGCGCGGCAGGACCAGCAGCGGGTCGTTGACAGAGCCTTCCGGCGTCCAGGAAGGCCGCTGTGGTTTACTCGTTGCTCTCGCCTCTGATGAAGGCCTCGGTCTTTTCGCGGCAGACATCATCTCTAAACTGTCTGGGCGGAGTTTTGAAGAAATAAGACGAGGGTCCGATGATCGGGCCGGAAAGGCCGCGGTCGCGGGCCAGTTTGGCGCAGCGAATGGCATCAATGACCACGCCGGCCGAGTTGGGGCTGTCCCATACTTCCAGTTTCACTTCCACATTGAGTGGCACATTGCCGAAGGTTGTGCCTTCCATGCGGATATAGCACCACTTGCGGTCGGTCAGCCAGGGCACATGATCCGAGGGGCCGACATGGATGTTATCGGGGTCCAGCTTGTAAGGGATCATGCTGGTGACCGCGCCGGTCTTGGAGATTTTCTTGGACTCAAGGCGCTCGCGCTCCAGCATATTCAGGAAGTCCGTATTGCCGCCGAAGTTGAGCTGGTAGGTGCGGTCAATGCGCACGCCGCGGTCCACAAACAGGCTGGTGAGGACGCGGTGCAGGATGGTCGCGCCGACCTGGGACTTGATGTCGTCGCCCAGGAGGGGCAAACCGGCATCCTTGAAACGTTTGCCCCAGTACTCGGACGAGGAAATGAACACCGGGATACAGTTGACAAAGGCGCAGCCCGCTTCGATGATTTGCTCCGCATACCACTTGGTGGCCATCTCCGAGCCAACCGGCAGGTACGAGATGACTACGTCGGTTTTCGTGTCTTTGAGCAATTTGACGATGTCGGCGGTCGGGCCGGGGGCCTTGGTGATCACCTGCGAGAGATACTTGCCCAGGCCGTCGTGGGTCATGCCGCGTACTACCGGCACGTTCAGCTTGGGCACCTCACAGAACTTATAGGTATTATTCGGTTCGGCAAAGATCGCTTCAGCGAGATCTTTGCCTACTTTGGTCACGTTGATGTCAATTCCCATCGTGAACTCAATGTCGCGGATGTGATACCCGCCCAGGTTGACGTGCATCAAGCCGGGCACGGTTGCGTCGGCGGGCGTGTTCTTATAGAACTCGATACCCTGGACAAGCGAAGAAGCGCAGTTCCCTACGCCAATGATCGCCACGCGGACTTTCTTTTTGCTCATAGTTACTCCTTGGTTCTTGCGGTAGTCCCGGCTTCAGCACGGGGATGTAAAATTTTGCGATTGTTGCTATAATCGAATCACTTATGGATTCAGGAACGGACTTGCCCGTCAACGAACGCAACCAGCATATGGAACGTCTGCTCGAGATCAGCCGCAGCCTCAGCGCCTCGCTGGACCTGGACCCATTCCTGCACGCGCTCATCTCCGCCGCCGCCAAACTGACCGGTTGCGAGGTGGCCTCCATCCTCGAATTGGATGAGGGCGGAGAGCAGTTGCATTTCCTGGCGCTGCCCTGGTTCCACCGGGATGCATTGAAGACGGTCAAAGTTCCGCTGCAGACCAGCGTGGCCGGGTGGGTTCTCCAGAACGGCCAACCGGCTGTCGTCCCGGATGCGGCGGCGGAACCTCGTCACTTCAAAGGCGCCGACCAGGTCGCGGACTTCGCTACCCGCTCGCTCATGGCAGTTCCCATTATTTATCATGAGGAGACGCTCGGCGAGCTGAAAGCGGTCAACAAGACCGAACATGCCCATTATACCGAAGAAGACCTTACAATTCTAGAAACACTTGCCTCGCAGGCGGCGATTGCCATCCAGACCGCCCGCCTGATGAACAAGGTCCAGCACTCCCAGGACCAAATGACCCAGCTCGACCGCATGAAGAGCGGCTTCATCGCCATTACCTCCCACGAACTGCGCACCCCGCTCGGTCTCATTCTCGGACATGCCACCTTCCTGCGCGAAGTCATCCAGCCCGAGCACCGCCCTCAACTGGATATCATCATCCGCAACGGCTTGCGGTTGAAAGAGATCATTGACAACCTTGCCAGCATGGACAACGTCCAGCGCGGCGTGGCCAGTGTCCGTGCCCAGCCGATCTCCATCAAATTCATCGTTGAAGAAGTGATGGATTCTTACCAACAGGAGGCTGAACAAAAGCGCCTAACCATGCGCTCAGATACCGGCCAGGAGGACTTGCTGGTGGAATGCGACTCGTCCAAGATCGCCATCGCTCTCAGCAACATTATCAAGAATGCCATTACCTTCACCGATCCGGGCGGACACATTTTCATCCTTGCCGAGTCGATTCCCGGGTATGTCAAAGTCTCGGTCATTGATGACGACATCGGCATCCCGCCCAAAGACCTGCCGCACATTTTTGAACGCTTCTATCAGGTCGAATCGTATCTCACCCGCAAACATGAAGGCATGGGACTGTGTTTATCCATCTCCAAGGTGATGGTTGAAATGCACGGTAGGCGCATCTGGGCCGAAAGCGTGGAAGGCAGGGGCAGTAATTTCACTTTCCTCCTGCCCATCAATTCCGGCCAGGCCGACCCCGCCAGCCAGGTCTTCATCTCCTGAAAAGATATGGAACCCACATTCGTCATCGCCGGGCACCTGCACCGTGACTACCTGCTGCCTCCGCTGGGCCGTCCCTTGATGGACGTGCCAGGAGGGAATCTGTTATATGCCGCTGCCGGGTTGGGAGTCTGGGAAAGCGGCGTTGGCTTGCTGACGCGCGTCGGTGAGGACTATCCCCACGATTGGCTCCGTTCTTTTGAAAAACGCGGCTGGGACACGCGCGGCATCCACATCCTGGCTGAAGCCCTCGACCTGCGTTATTTCCAGGCCACTCTGGAAAACCAGACGGTCCAGCACAGCAACCCGGTGGCGCATTTCGCCCGGCTTGGTTTGCCTTGCCCCAAGTCCCTGCTCGGCTACCAGCCGCCCGCTGACGGTGACCCCAAGACACCCCACCCCGCCGCGCCGCGTCCGAATGACATCCCGCCGGACTATCTGTACGCCCGCGCCGTCCATCTCTGTCCACTGGACTACCTGACTGTGACCCGCCTGATCTCCGCCTTCCGGCAGGCCTCCGTCAGCACCCTTACTCTGGACCCGTCCGCCGCTATTATGAAGAGTACAGACCTCGAAGAAGTGCACATCCTCGTGCAAGGGCTGACAGCCTTCCTGCCCTCCGAGGAAGAACTGCGTACCCTCTTCTGGGGCCGCACCGACGATCTGTGGCAGATGGTTGAAGCCCTGGGGGGATTTGGCTGCGAGTTCATCGTCGTCAAACGTGGCGCGCACGGCCAGATGCTCTACGATTCCGTCTCCAAAAAACGATGGGAGATCCCGGCTTACCCAGCCCGTCTGGCGGATGTCACCCGCGCGGGCGATTCCTTCTGCGGCGGCTTCCTGGCCGGTTATCAGAAGACCTATGATCCTCTGCGCGGCGTGCTGTATGGCAGTGTCTCTGCCTCGCTGACCATCGAAGGCCGCGGCGCGTTCCATGCCCTGGAGACCCTGCCCGGTCTGGCCCAGGCGCGGCTTGATTTCCTGGCTGGGTCAGTGCGTCAAATATAGCTTTATGAACGACATAACGAACCGTCTCCTCAACCTGGCAATTGCCATCCAGCAGATCCCCGCCCCCACATTCCACGAAGCCGCGCGAGCCGAATTCGTGTTCGCTCGCTTTTCAGACGAGGGCCTGGCGAATGTGGCAATGGATGGCGCCGGCAATGTCTACGCCCGGCTGGCAGGCTCCGGGTCGGAAAAGGCGCTTGTCGTAAGCGCTCACCTAGATACCGTTTTCCCATCCAGCACTGATTTGCATTTTAAGCGCGAGTCAGAGCGCATCCTTGCCCCCGGCATTGGCGATAATTCCCTGGGCGTGGCCGGGCTGTTCGGCTTGGTCTGGGAGCTGCGCGAGCGCAGCCTGACCCTGCCCGGGCACTTGTGGTTGGTGGCCAATGTCGGTGAGGAGGGGCTGGGAGATTTGCGCGGCATGAAGTCTTTGGTGGGCCGTTTCGGGTCCGGCCCGCTGGCGTACATCGTCCTCGAAGGCTTGGCGCTGGGACAGATCTACCATCGTGGGCTGGGCGTGCGCCGCTATCGTGTCACCATCCACACCTCGGGCGGCCATTCGTGGATCGATTACGGCCAGCCCTCCGCCATCCACGAACTGACGGCGCTCTCCACCCGCATCGCTGCGCTGGACCCGCCGCACACACCGCGCACCACCCTCAACATCGGCATCATCTCCGGCGGGTCGTCGGTCAACACTATCGCCGCCGAAGCCATGCTGGAATTGGATTTGCGCTCCGAGGGCGCTGAGACGCTGGAGGCACTGGCCGGGCAGGTGGAGCAGCTTGTTCACGCCGCGCAAAAGCCGGGCGTTATGGTCGAGGCGGAAATCATCGGCCTGCGGCCCTCGGGCGAGCTCCCGGCGGAGCATCCGTTGGTGAGACTTGCCGCGGACTGTCTGCGCGCGGCCGGCATCGAACCGCATCTGAACACCGGTTCAACCGACGCCAACCTGCCACTCAGCCGCGGCCTCCCTTCAATAACCATCGGCCTGACCACCGGCGGCCGGGCACACACTGTGCATGAATTCATCAACCTCGCCCCGCTGGAAAAAGGGATGGACCAGGTGCTCCGGTTGGTGAGCAAGGTTTGGGCCGCATTATAAATAAACCCGCGGGGCTTTTTTCTGGGACCGACCGGGAATAAAAACAGTTCTCCGGAACCAATACTTAACCAGGATGCGTATACTCGTCCTGGAAGGTCCAATATTCACTGCTATCATTTTAGTGGAGCACTATTATTTTTATCTGCCGGCTTGTCAAATACCAAGGCTTTCTCAACCGGGTGGGCCTCTTTGGCAATCTCGACCGTTTTCGTCGGGGGTTGTGTGGTGATGAGTGCAGGACTCAAATGCTGTATATCATTTACCGCCAAAAGTTCCCCCCGATTGCCTTCCACTCTGAAGCGTGTTATGGAACAGTTGCTGACGGTCGTACGCCACCACTGCCAGCGTTTTTCGGGCAGATACCAGGACAGTGCCGCCGAGATCACACCGGCGTGAGCGATCACAGCGACGCGTTGATCGGGATGCCGGGCCACGATCTCCAATAACACCGCTGAAACGCGTCCCTCAATGGGCCAGCGAATAGGGCCGCCTGCATGCGTATCCAGATAATCTTCTACAAGATCAGTGATCGAAAGGATCTCCAAAATCATCAATGCAGGCAGCTCGGTAAACCGTATTTCCTGAATGCCCGGTCGCAATTCCGCATTCTGTCCGATCTTTGCACCGATAATGCGCGCAGTTTCCTGTGTGCGGCGTAAAGGGCTGGAGTAAAAGCCATCGAGATGGTTTTGAGGAGTATTAAAGAACTGACCAGTCTTGGCAGCCTGTTCCTGCCCAAGCGTTGTCAGGGGTGAATGAAAATAGTCCCCGTTTATGCGCACAGCATGTCCGTGCCGGATGAGAATTAGTTCCGTGGCCACTAGTTGACCGTCTTTCTGATGGTCACTTGGTAACCGGGGAAATAGGCGTGGGCAACTCTTTGTCAGCTTTTTCTTGCGGTTTTTCCGCGCCCGGGCCAGGCTCAGGCGCGATCACTCGCAGAGCCCCTGGAAGCACCTTGATCCAGGCCGTACCCGTTCCCACGATAATGCCCTCCGCGGAAATATCAAGTTTTGGGGAAGTTTTCACCTTTATTTTTTTCGCCCGGTAGCGTTGGATGCGCCCATCGGGAGTTGTGCCCTCATGGGCTGTCTTGACGAAATAATTGAGCAATTCAGTCTTGCTAAAACCCGGGTATACAGAAATGTCGAGGAGTCCATCTTCCATGGAGGCATCCGGGGCTACCAGGTTTTTTACTCCAGTAATAGGAGTGTTTGCAATTGTCACCAACATTGTTTCAACTTCTATCTTACTCTCGTCATCCAGCGTCAGATTCACTGTGGGATTTGGTTTAAATCTAAGGATGGTCTTGAGCGCTTCCATGACGCGCCCATATTTGCCGTTGGGAACATCATTGACCATGGGATAGAGAGTAGCTACAAGGCCAATGGCGATCACCATAAAGAAATAGTGATTTTTCCTGTCCTTGGTGGTTATACAGCCCAGATCTACCTTGCGGGTGTGTCCTGAGGCGATCAACGCACAGGCTTCTTTCAGGTCCTCAGGAATCCCCAGGCTCCGGGCAATATCATTTTCAGTCCCGGCTGGGATAATTCCCAGGCGAGTCTTGGACCCTGCTATTCCGCGAATTACCGCCCCAAGCGTGCCATCCCCGCCCATAGCGATCACAACATCATAGCCATCTTTAACGGCTTTCTTTGCGATCGGGATGGCTTCTTTTTTGGGTTTGGCCAGAGCCACATCAACCTTTACTCCAGCCTCCAATAAATAACTTGTAACCTGCTCGAGGCGCGAGGCTGCCAATAACACATCCCCTGCGCCCGGGTTGGCAATTAATTTAGCGCGGATGGGTTTATTTTTCTTAGACATGTCAAATTTTCCTTTCAGATAATTTTTCGCTGTCTGGCAGCAGCATCATGCTTATAACGGCATGAGAGACCGCCAATCCTTTTTATACCTTCGAGGATTCAGCCTTTGCGACCGGTTGGCGTAAGAAGAAGCGAGGTTTGCCCCAGCGATATAACTCGATAATAGCCACCAGCGTCAGGGTGCCCAACAAGTAGGCTCCCAACACGTCGCTGGCCCAGTGTTCGCCTACGTAAATGCGCGAGATACCGATCAGAAGCACAAGGAGGCCAAAGAACACCAACAACAGGGTGCGTTTCAAAGATGGTTTCAGCAAGGTAAAAGCCAGGAACCCCATGAAACCGTAAAAACCGATATAGAACATGACGTGCCCGCTCGGGAAACTGTAATCGTTGAGCGTAGCGAGCACATGTACCAGGACTGCGGCTGGACGCGGACGCTGGATAAGATCCTTTATCAGCACATTGAGCCCTATGGATAAGAGCGCGGCTATTAACGCCACCAGGGCTTCCCACTGCAGACCAAGGCCAAGGATCAACAAAATGATCAGCGCGGTAATGATCACTGATTGCGGCGAAAAACCCAGCCAGCTTACGGCGGTCATCAACCCTCCAAAAACCGGGATATTGATCGACTGGATGCCTAATGTAATCTGAAGATCAAGGGGGAAAGAAGGTGTCGTTTTGACCAAGAAAGTCAAAACAGCAAAAGCGGCTGTTATGATTAAAAGCACTACAAGGAACAGCACGGCGCGGTAGCGCCGGACAGGAGCTGGCGCAGTGGCGGCCCGCGCGGCCTTGTGGGCCCCCTCTTTTACCTTTTCAACAGACTTTTTAACAGGCTTTTTGCCTTTTTTTGCTGGCATTCCGTACTCTTTTCCTAGTGCTGAGGCCTATTGCGGTGAAATTACACTTTCCTCGCCATGGTCTTTTTTACAGTTGGGGAAACCGGCACAGGCAGGTTCTCAACTGCATCTTTCGGTGGGCTTTCCGGGCCCGGGCTTTTCTTTGCCGCAATTACGCGCAGGGCGCCCGGGCGCACCTTGATCGTTACTGTACCTTTGCCCAGCTCGATCCCATCCGCCATTATTTTCAGCTTGGGGGAGGATTTCACCTTCAGCTTGCGCGCCTGATAACGTTGGACCTTTCCCTTACCAGAATAGTCTCCATCCATCATTTTGGCATAATATCCGAGCAGCTCGGCTTTGCTAAAGTCCTGATAAACCGAGATATCCAGAAGTCCATCCTGTAAAGAGGCATTTGGAGCCACCAGAAATTTTTTTCCGAAAACAGGTGTATTCGAGACCATCACCAACATGGTCTCGACCTCAATTATGCTCTCGTCGTCCAAATTCAGAAAAACCTTGGGCCTGGTTTCCTCTTGGATGGGTGTGGGAGTGGCGTCCTGGATGCTGGATAATTCTCCGCCAACGGCCTTGGCTCCATTGGGATACATGGCTGCCGAAAGCCCGACGCTGGCCATCTCGAAGAAAGAGAACCTTTTGCCTTTGCCGGTTTTCACCTGACCCACATCCAACTTGCGGGTCTTATCAGAGGCGATCAGAGCGCAGGCTTCCTCCAGGTTTACGGGGATGCCCAGGCTTTTGGCGATATTGTTTTCTATCCCGGCTGGGACAATCCCCAGACGAGCTTTACTGCCTATCATCCCGCGCATGACCGCTTCGACAGTACCGTCGCCGCCCATGGCAATCACAATCTTATATCCGTCTTTAATGGCTTGCCTGGCGATCGGAGTGGCTTTTGCTTTTGGTTTGGCCCGCGCCATATCCGCTTTTAGACCTTTTTTCTTCAGATAGCTGGTAACCAGCTTCAGGTTTTTGGCTGCATCGGATGCGTTCCCGGCGCCCGGGTTGGCGATCAATTTGACACGGATGGATTTATTCTTTTTTGACATTTTGACTCCTTCTTTTTTGGTAATAGATCTCAATCAATGTGAAAGCCACGCCGGACCAGGCGATCCCGAGTGCATAGCCGGAGAGGACATTTATACCCATCATTCGCCAAAGTCGCGGAAGAACCGGGGCTGCTTATGTGCGACTCTTTTGGCTTCTGGGTGAAAACAAAGCGTCCAGATGGAGTGGTGGACGCCCAAAGGTCAAATTCAAGAACCCACAAAGGATGTGAGCCTTATGACCCATTACTCATCATACAATCAATACACCCCGGTCGCATCCTTCGACCGGGGTGTATTGTTCTCCGCCACTTGGGGGAGGCGTAAAAGCGATTGGGCTGTCCTGCGGTGTGTTCAGCTTGTTCCGGTTTTGTGAGCCCACCACTTATGTCCCGCCATTATGCATCAAACTTACGATAAAACCAGGTCTTTACCAACTGGGTCAGTTCATGTTGATACGGATCAGGATTACCTTTATACTTACTTCCATAATGATTAAACTATTTAAGGTTGCCCGCCCTCAATTCTTAATCGTGGGGCTGACACTTTTTGTGTTTGGCGCTTTGTGGGCTGTCCTATTAGGCGCCGTTTTCTCCCCATTACGGCTTTTGTTCGGTTACCTGGTCATCTTGCCGGCTCAGCTTTCGGTCCACTTTAGCAATGACTACTTCGATATAGCCTCAGACAGGCTCGGCAGAGGTACGATGATAAGTGGGGGCGGCGGTGTTCTTTTAGAACATCCAGAGTTAAGAAAACCTGCCAGGTGGATCGCGGTGATACTTATCTTGTTGTCCGTGGGGATGGGTATTGTATTCATGTGGACATATTCATATCCCTTCTGGATGATAGGATTCGTGATATTGGGCAATTTGGCGGGTTGGTTCTATTCAGCGCCCCCCATCAGGCTTTCCTACCGAGGTTTCGGGGAATTATGTTATACCTTTATCTCTGGATTTCTCATCCCAGGCATGGGATATTTGGTCATGCGAGGCACCCTGGATCTGGATGGGATATTTTTCTCGATTCCTCTCATGCTGTATGGATTGGTGAGTATCCTCAGTGTTGAGATACCGGACATGGAAGATGACCGCCTGAGCAACAAGAGAACATGGGTGGCACAAAAGGGGCGCAACTTTGGATTCACATCAACGGGATGGCTGTTACTTGCGGCGACAACATATTTCTTTATCTTTCCCATATTCTTTAAACGACAGATCCCATTAGACTTCCGCGTGTTAGGCTTGCTCTCGCTACTCCCATTGGGAGCCGGGATATTTGGCATGCTGAAGAGACCTATCGATAGGGAACCCGCCACCAGGATTGCAACCTGGATCGTTATTTTGCTGGCTGTCTTTTCTATATTCGTAGATGGCTACCTGTATTACCTGGCAGTAAACTGGAGAATGTGAATTTTCCCTCTTCTCTGGGAAAGGGGCTTCGCCGGCTCGCGGCGCCGCAAAAGCCGACCCGCGGGGGTACCCTGTCGGTATGATGATATGCTTCCCCTTCGGGGACGATGTCGCAAATGGCGTCTTGAGGCTTCGGCCTCTCATGCACCCGAAGCGGTCGATGGTGGCTGGACGCCGCCTCGACCAGGCCTCGGCTGGGGGTATGGGGGGTTGGGTTTTCAGCGGCTTTTCTTGTGCGCGATCCTCATAAGCCAGTCTTGCACATCAAAAGTTTCTTCATTCAAAGGTTTCAA
>Ga0207931_1000579_pt1 | contig 13494 bp, 11 predicted proteins | sample NGESurdeep092012_2_FD_184478 | JGI IMG/M metagenome (GOLD analysis project Ga0207931, IMG submission 184478) | Arctic peat soil microbial communities from Barrow, Alaska - NGEE Surface sample 415-1 deep-092012 (SPAdes) | ecosystem: Environmental > Terrestrial > Soil > Wetlands > Peat ...
AGCAGCGCGCCCACATAAAGACAGGACCAGGCCACGCCCATGAGCGCCTGTACTATGATCAGGCAAAACCGGTCGGTTACAAAAATGTATGCCGTAAACACAAAAAGTGAAAGCAGTTGACCGTAAAAAAACGTTTTGAATTCAGAAAACCGCTCCAGCTGGCGCATAACCACAAACTGCACGGCAAAGTTAATCCCCCACAAAAGACCGATCCAGAAATTATCGAGGCCTATAGAGGCCAGATACAGTGGAAAAATGATCCAGACGGCGCTGGCTCCCAGGTGCCGCAGGAATACCGCAAGGTAAATCCTGTAATCCCGGCGCATGACGTGCCACATGTTGGGGGGGTTGGAAAAATGGTGTAACGGCACTTTTTTAAAGGCCAGGGAGATGAAAAAGGCCATCAGGCAAAACAGAAAACTAAGCCAGAAAAGAAGATTGATATCACCGATCAACGCTGACGCCACGGCGCCGAAAATCCAGCCGAGGGATCCGTAAGAGCTGTATTTTCCCATATTGGCGCCGGATTCAAACGCGTAGGTAATGATTGCCGCAACAGCGATACCCAGGGAAAACCCCACAACCGCCCGAACAGTTATTAACACCGGAACACTGTGGGCCAAAAGCTGGATGGCAAAGGCCGCGCTGCTTATCAAAAGCCCCCACCGCACAAAAAGAAGCCTTCCCAGATGGTCGGATTTCCACCCTGAATATAGAGAAGAAAACAAAAATGCGATCCCGTAGGCGGCGCCCACCAGTCCGATCTCAAAATCGGACGCCCCCAACTGTGCGCCAAGCAGGGGAATAAAAATAAAGGAAGCCATAGCGGCAAAGCTGAGACAAAAATTAACGAGGCCTATCAGCCAGCGGTGGGACCACTCCTTTGCCGAATCTTCTCTTATAATAACAGCCTCTTGTTCTAACATGATCGTTTCTTAGCACAAAAAAATAGCGGTTGCATTACTCCAAAATAATAAACCCCGGTTAGCACCTCCGGGGCTTATCTTTTTTCCCTCGCCAAAAACGTATTGTTTACATCTTCTACGTAGGTTGTTTTGCGATGATCCTGTCCTTTATCTGCTCATAGATGCTAGCGGGTATAATTTTCCTTGATTTAAGCTGATCCTTTGTTGCATACGGACGACCACTAATAATCCTCTGTGCATAAGCTGAACTGATACCGGGCAGAGTCATCAGCACTTCTTTGTTTGCGGAGTTGATACTGATTAATTGTACCTCATCCGCTGCAAAACCGGCTGAACTGATAAATACCAGGGCAAAACTGATAAGAAAAATCCTCAATAAAACTTTTTTCATCATATCTCTCCTCCTCAATTAATATTTTAATTTGGAAAATTTATATTCCTTATACCGTGCCTTGTCAACACATGACTACCGGCCATCTGCCATATCCTTCTTATAGAACATCTTTAATCTTATTATCCTAATTCCGATCCTGAAATGTATCATGTTTCTTCGGAATTATAAGCCACATTGCCAGATAGACAAGAATACCGAATCCAAATGACAACAGAATCGCCATAATAAAAAGAATTCTTATCAGCGTTGGATCTTTGTCAAAGTATTCCCCGATACCTCCGCATACGCCGCCGATCTTTTTGTCGGTGTAGGATAAATACAGTTTTTTCATGCAAGACGCCTCCTGGAACCGTTTAACGATCTTGTATACCTTACTTCGGAAGAGTATGGAAAATGCTTCTATCTGTCAATGGAAATCAACAAGGCATTGATTTCCTTCCTCTGCTCCTTGAGGATGCGCAGCGTCCCGGCGATTTCATCAGGGGTAACACTTTTCCTGATGTGTTCCATGCGCTCCATGACCTGCTGGAAGCGAAGACCTTCCGCAGCGCTGATCCACTCCAGACCCAGCCTCTCGGTACGCAGGCCGAGTTTCTCCATCTTCTTCCATATCCGTTTGACGCGCCGTTCCGTCCAGTGGTTGGCGTTGATGTAGTGGCAGTCGCCGATATGGCAGCCGGAAACCATGACTACCGGAGCCCCCCTTTCGAAGGCACGCCAGATGAACTTTTCGTGCACCCTGGCCGAGCACATGGTGCGGATCAGGCGCGTATTTGGCGGATATCGAAGCCGTGAGACGCCGGCGAAATCGGCGCCTGCATAGGAACACCAGTTGCATGCAAAGATCAAGATTCGATCGGCCGCCTCCTTGTCCAGAATTGCATCAATCTGCGCCTCGATCTGTGCGTCGGTGAAATGGTTCATGGTAATGGCGAGCGTTGGGCATTCCGCCGCGCACGTTCCGCATCCCGCGCATGCCGCCTGGGTTACTCTTGCGGCCGTCTTTGCCTTTGTATCCACGGTGATCGCATTGTACGGGCATACCTTGGCACACAGACCGCAGGAGTTGCATTGATCGGGATCGACTTCCGCCGTAATCGCCTCTACCGTGAGGATGCCGGGATTCATGAGGCGCATAGACCGTGCAGCGGCCGCGGAGGCCTGGGTGACCGAATCCTTGATGTCTTTGGGTCCTTCTGCACAACCGGCGAAGAATATGCCCCGGGTTGCCGAATCCACGGGCTGAAGCTTCGGGTGGGCCTCAAGGTAGAAGCCGTCCGACGTTGTCTGCAGAGCCAGCATCTCCTGAATCACTTTCATGTCGGAAGGCGGCTCGACGCCAACAGCCAGAACCACCATTTCGGCACGGTGGATATCCAGTTCGTTCGTCGCCGTGTTTTCAACGGTCAGTATCAGGTCATGGTTTGCGGGGTCCTGTTTGATGTCACCGGGAAGGCCCCGAATGTAACGGACACCCATACCCTTGCTCCGCCGGAACAGTTCCTCGAATCCTTTGCCGAAGGCCCTGATATCGATGTAGAACACTTTAATTTCGATATCGGGATAGTGCTCCTTCAGCATGATCGTGCTCTTTACCGTGTTCATGCAGCAGATGTTCGAGCAGTAAGGACGGCCTCGCCGCTGTGAACGGGAGCCCACGCACTGGACAAAGGCGACGGATTGGGGGATTTTCCTGTCCGTCAGGCGGATGACTTCCCCATTGGTGGGGCCTCCGGCATTGATCAGCCGCTCCAGCTCCATGCTCGTTAAAACATTCTCGTAGCGGGTGTACCCATACTCATCCAGGATGGTCGGATCATAGGTGTCCATTCCCGTGGCCACGATTATGGTGCCGACGTCGAAGATCACCTCTTCGTCGTTCATGTCGAAGTCGATGCAATGCTTTTTACATTTTTCGATGCACTTTCCGCAGATGACCGGGTTATGACCGAGGCAGTGGGTAATATCCACGGCATACGCAGAAGGGACTGCCTGTGGAAACGGTGAATAGATGGCCCGGCGGGAGCTCAGGCCCATATTGAATTCATCAGGAATGATGACCGGACAGGTCTCGATACAATCCCCGCAGGCCGTACATTCCTTCTCCTTCACGTATCTTGCCCTCTTCAGGATGCGCACGTGGAAGTTGCCCACGAAACCCGTGATCTCTTTTACTTCACTCATCGTCAGCAGCGTAATGTTGGGATGCCGACCGGCATCCGTCATCTTCGGGCCGAGTATTCAGATGGAACAGTCCATGGTGGGAAACGTTTTGTCCAGCCTTGCCATGATGCCCCCGATGCTCGGCTGTTTCTCGACAAGCACCACCTTGTACCCCGCATCCGCCAGGTCTAAAGCCGCCTGTATCCCCGCTACCCCGCCTCCAATGACAAGAGTGGAGCGCCTGACCGGAACCTCTATTTCCGTTTGAGAATTCAGCAGACGGACCCGTGCCACCGCGGAGCGAACCAGATCCTTGGCCTTGGTTGTGGCTTCCCCTGCATCATGGCCGTGCACCCACGAGCATTGCTCACGGATGTTCGCCATTTCAAGGAGATAGGGATTTAGGCCCGCCTCGCTCACACATTGCCGGAACGTTGCTTCATGCAGCCGCGGTGAGCATGAGGCTACCACTACCCGGCTGAGGCTGTATTCGTGTATGTCACTCTTGACCTGGTTCTGTCCCGGTTCGGAGCATGTGTAGCCCTGGTTCCTGCATATCACGACCCCCGGCAGTCCGCTTGCATACTCCGCCACGGCGGCGCAATCTACCACACCGGCGATATTCGATCCGCACTGGCATACATATACGCCTATTCTTACGATGTCATCTGGCTTTAACTCTTCCATTCGTCCCCTTTCTAAAGGTGAAGCATTTTAAAATACTATAATCGAGATTCCCCCCTCTCCCAGCCCCTCCCACCGAGGGAGGGGAGCAAATACTAATCTTTACCTAAATCTTTCCTCACGTCCTGAATAGTTCCGACGCTGTCTACTGTATACCGGGGGGAGCATATACTTATTTTTTGCCTTAATCTTCCCCAAGTGGAATCATTATTCATCCTTTTTCCTTCCCTCCCCTGGTGGGAGGGATTGAGGGAGGGGGATGCGAGAAACTTATAACTGCTGGTTTTTTCACCCCCACCCGGCCTCCCCCATCAAGGGGGAGGAGATATTTTTAACCGCTGTACTCGATCTGGTCGGCAAGAACGGATACGATATCGCGTATTTCCATTTTTATCTTTTTCCCATGGTGCAGCCGATCCCGGATGGTGCATGTCAGGTGAATCATGCACTTGGGGCACGCGGTAACAAGCAGGTCGGCGCCGGTCGCCCGGGCCTCCTGAAGCCTCTGCACCTGAATCTGCTTGGAATAGGCATCGCAATTGATAAAACCGCAGTTCCCGCAGCATGTCGCGCTCCTTCCCGAGTTTTCCATTTCCTGCAACTTCATTTCCGGAATCAGATTGAGCAGTTCCCGTGGGCCGGAATAGCGGTCCAACATGCGAACGAGCCTGCATGGGTCCTGGAAGGTGACTTTCCTTTTCAGCGGTCGAAAGGCCATCCCACCCCTGTGCAATTCACGCTGCAGGAGGTCCATAAGCAGGGTGACCTTCATATCAAACCCGCGTATGATCCGTGGCATATGTTCACTGAGAACCTGGAAGCATTCAGGGCATGAAACGATGATTTCCCTGACTCCGGCCTCTTTGAATGACTGATAGTTCAGCCGGCAGAGGGCCTCAAAGTTTTCCGTATCCCCCGTCCAGAGTAGGTCGTGACCGCAGCATCGCTCATTCGGCAAAAGCAACGGCTTGATATCCAGGAAGTTCAGGAGACGGACACTGTCCTTCACAATGGAAAGCGTATCCACCTGGATGCCGGCAAAGAAGACATCAAAATAGGGTGCGCATCCGGCAAAGAACGCCACGTCGCCGGATGATGCCACCTGGATACTGCTATCCACCCAGTCAAGACGGTTCTGCTTAAGTCCCGGGTCGGTCATCATCCTCATCCAGGAATGGATGGCCCCGTCATGGGCCCTGTAACCCTTTAATCCTTTTGTTTCGGCCAGCAGCGTGCGCATTTCCAGGATGAAACGGTTGAAATCGACGCCTGAGGGGCAACGTTCGCGGCACATTCCGCAGGTCAGACACTCCCAGACTGAGTTCTCGATATAGGCTTCGTCTTCCCGCTCGGCAATCACCTTGTGCACAAGAAGCCTGGGAGAGTATTCTTTACCCGTAAGCCTCCTCGGACAGGATGTGGTGCACTTGCCGCACTCCAGACACTGGTAGAGTGACATGTCCACAATCATCTGATCGATCTTATGGTCCTTCACCTTTTCAATCCCTCCGCTTTCCGGCCTTTTTTTGCCTTCAGAGGACCCAGTGATTCCATTTCCCCTGTAAACTTCCACACGGTTTGGACAAGCGCTACCTTATCATGGGCGTCAAATGTGTGTTCCACCAATCGCTCCTGGCGAATGCCCAACAGGTGGAGAAGCTTGCGGACGCGGTGCACGTTTTCATGGCCTACCTCCGGGCCCGGGCCATAACGGCAATCTTCGTCCTTGCATTCCAAGAGGATTACCCCGTCCGCCCCGTACTCAAAGGCCCTCAGGATCAGCGCCTGATTGATGCGGCCTATGCACATCACCCGTATCAGGCGGAAGGTGGACGGCATATTCATTCCCGTCATCCCGGCTGCGTTGTAGCAGGCAAAGGGGCTCCAGTTGCAGCATATCCCTAAAATGCGAACCTGATCCATATCACTTTTCTCTCATGCTTTTGACGTTACCGATTAACGCTTCACTTACTGGTGGGAGGGATTATTGTCATTCCTCACCGGCCAGTGTGCCTGCCACGATTTCTTCCAGGAGGCAGTTGGTAAAGTAGGGCATATCCATGGCCGTTACGGGGCAGCGTCCCACGCAACCGCCGCATCCGACACAGTTATAACGCAATACCTCCGCCGTGAAAAAGCCACGCTCATTGGCAACCAATGTGACGGCGTCAAAAGGACAGATGTCGACGCAGCGTCCGCACCCGCGACATCGCTCTTTATTGACCCTGGGACTGAGCTCATGATCTTTCAGAAATGCCTCGGCTGCCGTTGTCGCCACATGCGCAGCCAGGGCGGCCCCCGCCTGGAAAGCCGTCACTCTTTTGAGAGTCCTCGGCATCACACGGTAAACGCCGATCTGGGGGCTATGAAAAAATTTGAAATTGTACCGGTAAAATTTCTTGAGGCCGAATATCCCTTCGGGAATCGCCATGGGCAGCACATTCAGGTCTGTAAGACACACTATATCCGCGTGGAAATGCTTGCGGACACCATCCTCGCGGACTGTGACCGTAAAATCTCCCAGATGGCCCTTGATTCCCTCAATGAGAGCCTCCTCAACATGCGTGATGTACTCTCCCGGGATGTGGTTTGCCGGTCTTTCCCGGATATCCTTCGGCAAATCCCCCTCACCTTTCAACCTGCATCGATGGATCAGACGCACTTTTAGCCCCTGCATGTTCAGGTTAAGCGCGCAGCTCAGACCTACTTCCGACCCCCCCAGGATCAGTATACGGTTCCCGATCTTCGAGACACCCTGGCGCAGCTGCCCCATGAATCGGGCGCGAATGAATGCCTCCCGCAGGAAATCACGCATTCGCTCAACAAGACTATCCTCGGATGAATCAGGGGAACCAAGGTGATCCCTGATGTTAATCGTTTCAAACCGGCATCTGTCAAGGCCGAGCCTGTCAAACAAATGGATGCGGGCGCGGTTTCGCTGGTCATTGCAGGAAATACACTGGAATTCCAGGGGGCAGCACACGCAGGAAGCCAAAATAACCCTGTTCAGTTTATGCTTTCGCACGGCATCGGCAATCAGTTCCGAACCGCGGGGGTGGCATGCCGAAAATATCAGCTCACTATGGGCCACGCCCGGCATGGACCGACCCATATCCCGGATACGATCAAGAACGCCCGCCGGCGCCAGGGTCCCGTTGCAGGTGCAGGTAAACACTCCGAATCGCACATCCTGGTCAGGCTCAACCCGCTCCGGCCGGGCGGGCGGGCCGGTGATCCTCAGTGCGGAACACTCCGCCATGGCCTGGCCCGCCGACGAGCTTCCGGCTATCAATACATTCACGAGATCCTTGGCGCGCCGGAAATCCCCAACATGATAGATTTCCTTTCCCTCGGCAAGGTTAAGGTGGGCGGCCTCTTCATCGCTCGCAATGATTATGGTCGGGCTTGTAATGGTCATGCGCCGGGGAGATATGAAATGATCGATGGCCCCTATTTCAGTGCAAACGCTTTCACAGAGACGGCATTCGGAACAGGCTCTGCATTGAATACAGCGCCCTGCTTCCGCTACCGCCTGTTCCGCGGTGAGGCCAAGGTCCACTTCTTCGAAGTCGTGTCTTCTCACCTTCGGATGACGCTGTGTCATCTCCGGCCGAAACTTTCGGGGAGCGTCTGCGGAAATCTCTACGTGCTCTCCTGCGCCGCGTGACTCGTCCGGCGGCATACCCCACAAGGGAAATGCCTCCGTCAGATATTCGACAACCCGCGCAGCGGCCCGTCTGCCCTGCGCCATGGACCCGACTACGGTATCAGGTCCTGTAACCACATCCCCGGCGGCAAAAACACCCGGATACGACGTAGAGAGCCTTTCATCCACGCTAATTCTTCCGCCCCCGCCCAAAATAAATTGACTGCCGAGGCCCCCTTCCTGCAAATGGGGTTGTTGTCCTGTGGCAACGATAACCGTTTCGGCCGGTCGGAAAAACTCTGAATCCTTCACCGGTTCGGGTTTTCTGCGACCGCTTTCGTCGATGGCGCCGAGCTTCATGCGGATCATTGTGAGGCCGGATACTTTTCCTTTTCGGGAAACAATCCTGATCGGCGCTGCCAGATATTCGATCTTTACCCCTTCCTCTTCCGCTGCCTTGATTTCGGACGCATGCGCCGGCATGTCTTTGCGCTTTCGGCGGTAGCAGATCGTGACGGAGTCCGCACCCAGCCGGATGGCGGACCGGGCAGCATCAATGGCTGAGTTGCCGCCGCCGATGATGACCACGCGTCCCCGGATATTCGGATCTCTTCCGGTGTTCAGGTTTTTCAGCATCTGCAGGGCGCCGAAGACGCCGTCCGAATCTTCACCGGGAACATTGAGGCGAAGATCAAGGTGCGCCCCGGTGCATAGAAGTACGGCCTTGAAACCCTGGTCGAGGAGGTCTTTAACGGAGTGGACCGGCGTGTCGGTCTTGATTTTCACACCCGCATCCATAATAGCCTGTATCTCCGCATTCAGCGTGTGGCGCGGGAGCCTGAAGGCGTTGATTCCTACACGGAGTATTCCTCCCGCCTCTTGATGGGCCTCGAATATCGTTACGCCAAAACCCTCCCGGTTGAGGAAATAGGCAGCCGTAAGGCCGGCCGGACCGCCACCTATGACTGCTATTTTTTCCGACCGTTTAGCATTTTGAATTATCGGCAACTGAGGAGTTCGTTTTGTCATCTCCTGATCGGCAAGAAAACGTTTGATGTCGCATATTGCCACGGCCTGGTCCAGCATACTGCGACGACAGGCTTCCTCACAGGGGTGGTGACAGACCCGTCCACAGATGCCCGGAAGAGGATTGTCTTCCCGGATGATAGTGAGGGCTTCGTCAAACCGGTATGCCGCGGTCAGCGCCATATATGCCTGAACGTTCACGCCGAGGGGACAGCTTGCCCGGCAGGGACTCATCTTACGCTTGTCTAAGTCCAGCGCCCGGGAAGGGCAGTAGGCAGGCGTTCTTCTTAAGGGAGGATGGTCCGTATCCTTTAGCGGGCAGATATCCATACACCGTCCGCAGCCGGTACAGAGATCATAGTTCACATAGACGGGGTCCTGGATAATGACGGCCTCGTAACCGTCAGTACCCTGTTTGATCGCCTCGACCCGTGCGTGGGTCATAGCCGTCACCAAAGGATGGCGAGTTACCTGGAGGTAGAGAGGTCGGAACTGGAAGTCTAAATCTACCGGCCATTCGGTAAAGTGTTTTACCCCCCCCGGAAGTTCCAGGAAGTGAATCGCCTTTGTAACCCAAACGAGTGGAAGGCCTGACTGTGACAAGTCCTGAGCAACCTTGAGAGCGCCGTATCCGGAACCAACCAGGAGAATTGCCTTTTTCCGGTTATTATTGGATGAGGGGAGATTGCGCATCGCTAATCCTTGAGCTTGTCCTTCTTTGCCCGGCTCTTGAGTATAGCTTCGCCGTATTCGCGGCCCCGTTCGAAGGCCTGTGCATTGATCTCTCTTGTCGACTCCGGGACAGAAGTCAGCACCGCTTTGCGCAAAGCCTTGACACTTATGAGATCATACACCGCAGAAAAAAATCCAAGCATCACGATATTCGCCATCATCTTGTTTCCCAGCTCTTCAGCAAAGCGGGTCGCCGGAATATGGTAGGTGCTGAAGCTCGGATCAATTTTTTTTGTCTGTACAAGGTCCGTGTCCCAAATCAGAATGCCGCCTTTGCGCAGGGTGCCGACATTCTTGGAATAACCTTCCTGGCTTAAGCAAATGAGAACATGCGGCTCCTTTACATAAGGAAAGAGGATTTCCTCTTCATTGACAATTACCTGTGCCGAACAAGAGCCGCCCCGTGCCTCGGGTCCGTAGGCCTGCGTCATGCTGGCAAAATTGTTATCGTAAAGGGTCGCGGCCTTTCCCAAAACGTCACCGGCCATGATGATTCCCTGTCCACCGAAACCCGTTATAACGATATGCCTCTCATGTTTCATGGTTACAAACCTCACTGCCCCGCCTGATTTCCCGGCGTGACCTTACTGCCAATATCCGGCCAGTCACTCATTTGACCTCTGCATGCCTGTTGATAGTTGTCGATAAATGTCGGTCTTTCCGTGTCCACAAACTTGCCCAGCACAATATGGCTGCTGAAGTCCATGGGTGCATCTTTCGGGTCTATGTCGTTCCGAATGACCGATCGCTCGTGATAAAACTTCAGTGTATCCAGGGCATTCCCTATTTTATTGCGGCGCCCGAATGAGGTGGGACAGGGAGCCAGTACCTCGACGAAGCCAAAACCGCGCTTCTGCATCGCTTCGGTTATGGAGTTCGTAACTCTGCGGATGTGTAAAGTGGTCCATCTTGCAACATAGACCGCACCGCATGCGGAGGCCAGGTAGCAGAAGTTGAAAGGTTCCTCGGGGCAGCCGGAGTTGCTGGTGGTAGTCTTCGCTCCGAAGGGGGTACTCGGGCCAAGCTGGCCGCCCGTCATCCCATAATTCAGGTTGTTCACACAGATGACGGTGATGTCGATGTTCCGTCTTGCTGCATGGATGAAATGGTTGCCGCCGATAGCCAGCAGGTCGCCGTCACCGGAGATGACCAGCACCTTTATTTCCGGTCTGGCCAGCTTCAAACCCGTAGCGAACGGTATGGCACGGCCGTGGGTCGTGTGAAACGAATCCAGCCTGATATAACCGGCCATTCGTGCGGTACAACCGATACCGGAAACAACGGCGATCTTATCCTGATCGTAGCCGGATTTCTGAATGGCCGCCATAACGGAACCAAGAACGGTGCCGATCCCGCAACCGGAACACCATATGTGCGGGAGCCGCTCGCTTCGAAGCAATGTTTCCATGGGATGCTGCGGCAGGGTCTCTCTGGCCTTTTTGGTTGTCATTATTTCCCCTTTATTTTTATAGAATCTTTTATGGCGTCGAGGATGGTCCTGGGATGGATGATGGAACCACCGAAGTGAGAAACCAATTTGACGGGACAGGCCCCCCCGGCACAGCGCTCCACTTCAAGCACCATCTGGCCGGCATTAATCTCAGGCATAATGAGGGCCCGTACACGCGTTGCTACGTCCCGGATCAACTTTTCGGGAAAAGGCCAGACCGTTTCGAGTTTGATGAGTCCTGCGCGCACGCCACAGGCGCGTGCCTCCCGGACGGCTTGCTTGGCCGACCGCGCACTGATCCCATACGCTACGACAACGACCTCGGCGTCATCCAGGTAAATATTTTCCGTACGAATGATTGTATCTCTGTTGCTCTGTATTTTTTGAATCAGACGATTGACCATCTGTGCCTGTGTATCCGCATCCATTACCGGATAACCGCGTTCATCATGCGTCAGACCGGTGATGTGGATCCGGTAACCGTCACCGCAGTTAGCCATAGGGGCCACCCAGTCCGCATCCGGGTGATAGGGAAGATAATCGCCTGGCGGCGCCGCGGGTTTGCGTCGCTCGACCAACTCGATTTCGGCCTCCGGAGGTATTACTATCCGTTCATTCATGTGGCCGATCACTTCGTCAGCCATGATAATGACAGGTATACGGTACTGCTCACTCAGGTTAAAGGCGCGGATCGTGAAATCAAACATCTCCTGGACGCTGGATGGACAAAGCGCAATGATCTCGTAATGGCCGTGTGATCCCCAGCGGGCCTGCATCATATCTCCCTGGCCGACCAGCGTCGGCAGGCCGGTGCTCGGCCCGGCCCTCTGCACGTTACAGATTACGCAGGGCGTCTCCGTACAGATGCCAAAACCGATGTTCTCCATCATCAGGGAAAATCCCGGACCGGACGTGCTGGTCATGGCCTTTACACCACCCCAGCTCGCCCCCAGGATGGCTGCCATAGAGGCTATCTCGTCTTCCATCTGTATATATATCCCCCCGAGTTCCGGGAGCCTTCGGGACATGCGCTCTGCGATCTCGGTTGCGGGGGTAATCGGGTATCCGGCAAAAAACCGGCAGCCGGAGGCCAAAGCGCCCTCGCAGCAGGCATAATCGCCATTCATAAAGTAGGTTCCGGTCAATACTGCTTTATTTGCCAAGATTCCTCCTATGGTATACGGTATAGGGTATAGGATACAGGTGTCAGCATCCTTGCTTATGCCTTTCTGTTGTTTCGGCTACGTCAACGGAGTAGATCGCAAATTCGGGGCACAGGGCTTCGCAGAAGTGACAATTGACGCATTTCGATTCATTGAGCGCTTCAGGCACATGATAACCTTTTACATTGAATTTCGAAGACATCCCGAGCACATCTCGCGGACAGTATTCAACACAGAATCCGCACCCCTTGCATCGATCTTCAATAATAATCACCCTCCCCCTGCTCGCCTTTATCGTATCCAGATCCAGGGGTTTTCTCCAGTATTTCATACGGTTATTCCTTCTTTCAGTTCATGACCATAAATGATTGAAGCTTCCCCGTTGCAGGGCGTGACCTGTGGGATGCGCTCCCGGTTACTGAATAACAGGCATGTTAATTTGTTTTCTATATGGGAAACGAGCGTGTATGTCAATAGCATAACCGGTACCTTTCCCCCTCTACAAAAATACATAAAGCTTTTGGATACATTGGCACGTTATTTAAAGAAGAATTGAAACCCACCAGTTTCACTGGATGTATACTCAACAAATCACCCTGTTCAGTACTCCTCTTAGACTGCTGCCGATGCTGTTGCGACCCCCGTTCCCCCTGCAAACCCTTTGGACTCTCCGGCATGATCGGAATTAGAAGTTGCAAATATCACCGTCCATAACTATAATGTTAGAAGTTCGTCAAATGTTTCCGAATGCTTAACGAAAGGAGGGAACCATGGATAGATACGATATTTATATCGGAGGTTCTTTTCAAAAAACCGACAAACCTCTCAAAGTTACTAACCCATATAAAAACGAGGTCTTTGCTGAAACGTATCTGGGCGGTGATACTGAACTTGAAGCCGCCATTTTGAAAGCCCAGTCAGTGGAAAATGGTATGAAGGGGCTCGGCTCTTTCCAGCGATTCGAGATTCTCCGGTACGTTGCGCATACTCTCAGCCAAAAGAAAGACTATTTATCAAGGGTGCTGGCACAGGAGTCGGGGAAACCTTTGATATACGCCGCAGGCGAAATTGACCGCTCAAGTCAAACATTTCTCATTGCGGCGGAAGAATCAAAAAGACTCCCCAGAGAGTATATCGGCCTTGACTGGATTCCTGGAGGTAAGGACAAGGAAGGAATCGTGAAATATTTCCCCATCGGTCTGGTGGCAGGCATCTCCCCATTTAATTTTCCGATGAATCTTGCTGCCCATAAGATCGCTCCGGCGATAGCGGCGGGTTGTCCGATCATTGTAAAGCCGGCGTCATCGACC
>Ga0207931_1000581_pt1 | contig 13475 bp, 8 predicted proteins | sample NGESurdeep092012_2_FD_184478 | JGI IMG/M metagenome (GOLD analysis project Ga0207931, IMG submission 184478) | Arctic peat soil microbial communities from Barrow, Alaska - NGEE Surface sample 415-1 deep-092012 (SPAdes) | ecosystem: Environmental > Terrestrial > Soil > Wetlands > Peat ...
GGCTGCAGATCCACCCGGATTATTCCAGTCCTGGGCCTGGGAATAGTAAAATCCCAGCTTTATGCCATATTTTTTGCATGCTTCGGCAAGTGGTTTTAAAAGATCTTTCCCGTAAGGTGTCGCATCAACCATGTTCCATTTGCTGGCTTTGGTTTCAAAAAGTGCAAAACCGTCATGATGCTTGGATGTTATCACTATATATTTCATTCCTGCATCTTTAGCCATTTTCACCCAGGCATCCGGATCATATCTGACAGGATTGAAATCTTTGGCAATTCGCTGGTAATCAGCCATGGGTATCTTGCCGCGGTTCATGATCCATTCCCCGATTCCTCCAATCTGCCTTCCATCCCAGGTTCCGGCAGGCACTGCATAAACACCCCAGTGGATGAACATTCCGAATCGCGCTTCGCGCCACCATTGCATTCTTTCGTCTTTTGTAAGAGCTTTTTGGGCTGTAATTCCCTGAACAAGAAACAAAAGGATAGTTAAAGTAAGAATTGCTTTTTTCATATCTGTATTGTTGGTTAAAAAATCATAAAGTCATGGTTATCTGTCAGTAGTCTCCCTCAGAGTAAAATTCATGGATCCCGCCTGCATTCCGGTCACAGGTAAAAGCTGTTATGGTAACAGGTTTTTCATAAAGAATTTTGTCAGCACAGGCAATTATTTCAGCCCCGAGGAATTTAATTGTCTGGTGCCTGATGCTTCGTTCAGAACCTGAAACGGGCAGATGTAAAAGGATCAAAAGATTAAAAATAATCAGTATCTTACTACCCATCTTCTGCTATTGAATTCTGTCTTATTTTACCACGGAGTTACACGGATTTTCACGGAGTTACACGGAGTCTTATTATGGTTTTCCCCGTACCACACATCCCATACCTCATACCTATTTAAACTGCTTTACGTATTCCAGAAATGCCTTTGCGCTTTTATCGAGGTTCTCAACCGATCCTCCTCCTTTCAGCACTTCACACATTTCATAAGCTATATATCCCTGGTATCCTATTTCCTTAAGGGTATTTATAAATGTTTTATAATCGAGAAACCCCTGGCCCATAGGTACAGCCCTCATTTGAGATTCAAGAGGAATATAGTTGGTGTGGTTCAGGTCATATCTGAACCTTGGAAGCTCCTCATAGTCAGCCGTGGTAGTATGTACTATGTACGGTTTCATTGTATAAATAGCTTTCTTAATCTCTTCGGATGATAATCTTTCAAGAGTCGGCGACCAGCAATCGAAGGCAGCTTTCACATTTGGCAGATTTACCTCATCAAGTAGCCATTTCATTGCATCATGGTGAAGAGCTATGTCGTGATGATTCTGAACTGCCAGGGTAACGCCATATTTTGCAGCCAGTTTCCCAGCCATCTGCAATCCCTCAACGACCATCGAATACTGCTTATCATAAGGAACGTCAGGACGCTCATAACCAGTATAGATGCGAACCATGCTGGTTCCAAGATCCCTTGCCAGGCGTGCCAGCTCGCCGATATAAGTTGCCTGGATCTCAACATTTGGTATTCCTGCTTTGTCGACGCCGGCTGTAAAATCACAGTATCCGGCAAGGCAAACCAGCTCAAGACCAAGCTCTTTAATTCTTGCCCTAAGCTTTTGCCGGGCAGTATCGTCGTAATCAAGAATTGAAACATGAGGCCGTTTTGCTGCAAGCATCACCCCATCAAAGCCGAGTTCCTTTGCTTTTAAAAGGAATTCATCGACAGTCAGGGTTGCCTGTCCGCGCCAGATGCCCATATAACTTACCGAATGAAGGCATGTCTTAACTTTAAAATCAGCCGGGTTTCCGGTAGGAATCTTTTGACTGAAAGTGTTGAAAATAATTAAAAACAAGGAAGATAAGGAAATTACAAGCTTTTTCATGGTGAGGTTATAAAATTGTCAATGGGTCGAATAAAAGTAGGAAAAAATTTCCTAAATTCAGCGATAAATTAAACATTGCTACCATGCGAAAAAACCTTCTGTTTTTATTTATTGTTGTCACTGCAATTTCGTTTGCTAATGCCCAGGTGCCTCAGGATGTTTACAGAAAACCACTTAAAGAAGTTCTGTCGGAAATCGAAAAACGGCATGACATAAAGATCCAGTACAGCGAAAGTCTTGTTAAAGGAGTGGATGTCCTTTATCCTTCATGGAGATACAGGATTGATACGGAAGAAACTCTTACAAATATCCTTTTGCCTCTTGATATGATATTTACTAAAACCGGTGAAAAGAGTTACCAGGTCAGCAAATATACGTACAACGAAAGGCCTGTCGAAGAAGGAAAGAAACATCTCAACCAGTTGCTCTCTCTTTATAAAGATCTTCCAGCATGGGAAACACGTAAGTCTGAACTGAGGAAATGCTTCCTTGAGCAGATGAATCTGTCTCCATTGCCAAAGAAGACTCCCCTTAATCCAATCTATACGCCAAAAAGAAAAATGAATGGTTATACTGTTGAAAATGTAGCAATTGAAACCATCCCCGGAGTCTACCTCTGTGGTTCGCTTTACAGGCCGGCCAAAGGGAAAGGACCCTTTCCTGCAGTACTTTGCACCCATGGACATGCAAGCAATACCGATCTCAATCAATATGGTCGCTACAGGCCTGATCACCAATACCGTTGCGCCATGCTTGCCAGGATGGGAACGGTCGTTTTCAGCTATGAAATGTTTGCCTGGGGGGAATCGCAGCTACAAGTCGACAATGAGGTGCATCGCACAGGACTAGCCATGACAATGCAGACGGTGAACTCAATGCGTGTAATTGACTTTCTTACATCTTTACCTTATGTGGATCCGAAACGTATTGGAGTGACGGGCGAATCCGGGGGTGGAACCCAGACCTTTCTGCTTACTGCCCTCGATGACCGGGTAACTGTAAGTGTTCCTGTAGTGATGGTCTCATCATACTTCTACGGAGGATGTCCATGCGAAAGCGGATTACCGATTCATTCATGTTCAGATGTCGGTACTAACAATGCTGAAATAGCTGCTATGGCTTCTCCGCGTCCGATGCTTGTAATTTCAGACGGAGACGACTGGACCCGGCATGTTCCTGAAATAGAGTTCCCTTATCTGCAAAAAGTTTATGATTTGTATGGCAAGAAGGAAAATGTTGAGAATGTTCACCTTGCAACAGAAGGACATGACTATGGAGTTTCAAAGAGAATGGCAATGTACGATTTTATGGCACGTCATATGGGATTGAATATTAATGCAGTGAAGGATAAGACAGGGAAGATTGATGAGTCGAAGGTAACTATCGAAAATTATGAAGCACTGCTGGTCTTTGGAAAGAAAGGCAAATTACCCGCAAATGCTGTAAAAGGGCCAGAAGCAATTCAGGCAGTATTGAAGTCTTTGCAATAAAAAATCACATAAAAATGGGAAAGAAATTTATTGTACTGCTTTTTTCAGTACTCATTGCCAGCTCGTTTTCTTCCTCGTTCGGGCAGAAAAAGAAGTCCGGCGCGTCAGCTGATACTATTCATGTAATTGGTCATGCCCACATGGATATGAACTGGCTCTGGACCTATTCAGAAACCATGCAAATGTGCAATGATAACCTCCGGCAGGTTGTGGCTTTTATGCAGGAGTTTCCTGATTATACGATGATCCAGAGCCAGGCTGCTGTATACAACTTCGTGGAAATGGTTGATCCGCCTCTTTTTGAACTGGTTAAAAAATATGTGAGAGAGGGGCGACTTGAGCTGGCCGGAGGCATGTGGACAGAAGGCGACATGAACCTGTCGACAGGTGAAGCTATTGCCAGATCATTCCTTCTCGGGCAGCATTATTTTATAAGCCGTTTTGGAAAAACAGCAAACATAGGATGGTTGCCAGATAATTTTGGCCACATTTCTCAAATGCCTCAGATATTGAAGCTTGCCGGGTGTGACTATTTCTATTTTCACCGAACAAAACCGTATACTGGTACTTTCTGGTGGATCGCTCCCGATTCATCAAAAGTTCTGTGTTATGCGAATGACACTTATAACGGGAATATAACTACTGACCTAAAAAATGAAGTGCAGAAATTTTCACCGGATAAACGGAGAATACTGCAAATTACTGGTGTGGGAGATCATGGTGGTGGTCCGACACGGGCAAATATTGAAATGATACATAAGCTCGATAAAACACCTGGTTACCCGGCAGTTAAATTTACCACTGCCAGTGATTTTTTCAGAAAAGCATCAAAGGAAATGGATGGCCGTCCAACGCATCGCGGTGAAATGCAATTCATATTTGAAGGTTGTTATACAAACGTGGCAGATATAAAATCCGGTAACAGGAACTGTGAAAACGCTCTTTATGCAAGTGAGTTTTTCAATACGCTTAGCTGGCTGAACGGAGACCGGTATCCTGACAAAGAATTTAATGATCTGTGGGCAACTGTGACATTTAATCAATTTCATGACATACTTCCGGGTTCAGCTATCAACGAAGCAAATAAAGAAGCAATTGCGCGTTACACTGAGGTTCTTCGGAAAACCAATGAATTGCGCAATAACGCTTTCCGGAAGATGGCCGATGAAGTTAAATTCCAGATTGGAATAGGTCAGCCTGTCGTTGCATATAACCTTCAGCCATATAACCGTAAAGCTGTTGTTGAAGCAAATGTCTATTCTTACGAAGAACCTGTTTCAGCAAAGCTTTCAAGCTGGGGAGACTACTATGGATCAAAAAATATTATTTCTGCCGGCAAAGCAGGAGCTTCACTTCCGTCAGTTCTTGTACGAGATGCATCCGGAAGGAGTTATCCTGCCCAGGTTGTCTGGGGAAAATCCACACCTCCGGGATATACAATGAAAGTTCAGTTTATTGCTGATAATATGCCAGCCGGGGGGTATAAAACATTTTATATCGATCTGACCAAACCAGGAGAAAAAAGCGAGACTATCCCATTTAACGACAATACTTTCGAAACGGATTTCTTTAGGATTAAATTTGATATGAAAACAGGTGGAATTATAAGCCTGTTTGATAAACGTAACGGGAAAGAATTCGTCAGGGAAGGAGGCCGGCTGAACAACCTTAGAATATATCTCGAAGACAAAAAAGGCTCAATGAAATCATGGACGATTAATAAGATTGTCCGCCAGGAAGATGTCACCAATGTTGCAAGCGTAAAGGTCGTTGAGAATGGTCCCGTAAGAGCTTGTGTTGAAACAGTCAAAACATGGGGAAAATCGAGATTTATTGAAAGGACTTACCTTTATCGTTCATATCCGCGGATCGATTATGATATGGAGGTTCACTGGCTCGAAACCGGCAGCGATTCAACAGATTCTCCGATGTTAAGAGCTGTCTTCCCGTTAGCAATGGAAAATTCAAGATTTTATTCACAGGTTCCGTTTGATGTAGTCGAAAGACCTGTTGATGGCAAATTACATGGAAAAGAAGCTCCCTTGTATCTGAAACACGCCGACGCATATGGCATTGAAGCTGAAGTAATTGATGGACAGGAAGTCCCCGCACAGAAATGGGTTGATATATCTGACGGAAAGATAGGCATTGCCCTTCTGAATAAAACCAAATACGGACATTCATATAGTCATGGTGACCTGCGGATTACTCTTTTAAGATCAGCCGGAGAACCGGATATTTATCCAAATATTGGAAAATTCAGTATCAGTTATTCGCTTTATCCTCATTCAGGCGACTGGAAGAACGGGGTCTGGGCAGAAGGTGAAGATTTCAATATTCCGGTGTATGCTGCGGAACCTCCTTCGCTTGCGCTTGTGAAGTCACATGCTTCACGTCCTGAAGAAGCATCATTCTTTTCAATTGATGCCGGTAATATTACGCTTACAGGTCTGAAACGGGCTGAGGATGGAAATGAACTTATTGTGCGGCTAGTCGAAATTGAAGGCAAAGCTGGTCCGGTCAATCTTACTTTACCGTTTAACATTGCAAAAGCCCGCAGACTAAATCTGATAGAATTGCCGCTTGAAAATAAATCTGCTCCTGAAATCAATGGCAGATCAATTAAGATAGAAATTAAACCAAAAGAGATTATCACGCTTGGATTGACTTTATCACCTCAATAAAATTTTAACTTTGACAGGGTTAATAAAATCTCCGAAGATTTATCATATTTTGAGACATATAATAATAAAGTAGAAATTAAAAAACCATTTCAAAATGAAAAAAAGAACCTTTATTTCGATCTTCACGTTAATAGCTGTTTCAGGCTTGATTTTTTCAACTTTCTATTCATGTAAACCGGCAAAGAAGAATATAGGATTGCAGTTGTATTCAATACGCGACTCTATCAAAAAAGATGTGCCTGCCGCAATAGCTAAAGTGGCTGATATGGGCTACACATTTGTTGAACCGGCCGGCTATGGCAACGGAAAATTCTATGACATGGAACCTGCTGATTTCAAGGCTTTATGTGAAAAGAACAAACTGGGCATTCTGAGTTCACATACCGGACAGGCTCTTCCTGATTCTGCAAATTGGGAAAAAACAATGGCATGGTGGGATGAATGCATAGCTGCACATGCAGTTCTTGGCGTGAAATACATCATTCAGCCATTTATGGGAAGGGAAGCTTTCCAGAGTCTCGATACCCTGAAACGGTATTGTGATTACTTTAACCTGATAGGTGAAAAATGTAATGCAAAAGGTATTCGTTTCGGTTATCATAATCATGATAAGGAGTTCTCAACACAACTTGACGGACAGACAATATATGACTTCATGCTGGCAAATACCGATCCTGCAAAAGTTATGTTCGAAATGGATCTTTACTGGACCGTTGCAGGCGGAGCAAATCCTGTTGACTATTTCAATAAATACCCCGGCAGATTCGAATTATGGCACATCAAGGATAAAAAAGAGATTGGAGCCAGCGGGATGATGGATTTTCCCGCAATCTGGGCTGCTGCTGCTCAATCGGGAATGAAATACGGTGTTGTTGAAGTGGAAGAATACAGCTTCGACCAGTTCACAAGCTGCAAGGTAAGCTGCGACTTCCTGAATAATGCAGATTATGTTGTAATGCCACTGTAAATAGCTGTTTCCAGAAATTTATTCTATGCATAAATATTTAATTTTTCTTGCAGGATCATTATTGGTCCTGGCCGGATCAGGTTGCCGGGATAAATATTATTCAGAAGGTGACTATTCTTCTGTTCTTAAAATTGACTCCCATGTTCACATAAACAGCGACAAAGGATATTTTGAAGATGCTGCAAAACTGGATAATTTCATTCTTATCACTCTGGGTGTTGATCATGGCGATTCGGCAACGATCAGAAGCCAGCAGAATAATGCAATATTTTCAACAGTGAAGTATCCAGGCAGGGTATTCTATGGGCCTACATTTTTATTCGATACGGCAGGATGGGGAACAGAAGGCTGGAGCAAAAAAGTTATTTCACAGCTGGATAAAGATATTTCAGGTGGTGCAATTACGGTTAAAATATGGAAAAATATCGGAATGACCGTACGCGACAGATCCGGGAAATTCATAATGGTTGATGATCCCGGATTAGATACCGTTGTTGAATTCATTATAAGCAGGGGACTCCCGATTACCGGACATCTCGGAGAACCACGAAACTGCTGGCTGCCTCTTGATAAAATGACTGTTAGAAGTGACAGTAATTATTTTGCTGAGCATCCTGAATACCATATGTTCCTCCATCCCGAGTATCCTTCATATGAAGATCAGATAAATGCACGGGATAACCTGCTCGCAAAACATCCAGATTTGAAATTCATTGGCTGTCACCTTGCGAGCCTTGAATGGAATGTTGATTCACTTGCAAAAAGACTCGACAGGTTTCCTAACATGGCAGTGGATATGTCGGCAAGGATTTGTCATCTGCAGTATCAGTCGGCACAGGACAGAAAGAGAATAAGGAATTTTTGCATCAAATATCAGGACAGGCTTCTATATGGAACTGATACCGGTGACAGCGGAAATTCAGATCCGGCACAATTCAAAAAGGGGATACATGAAACATGGCTTGGTGACTGGAAGTACTTTACTACAGATAAAGAGATGACTTCGGATACGTTCCGGGGGAAATTCACAGGATTACAACTTCCGAAAGAGGTCGTAGATAAGATTTACAGTGCGAATGCGATTAAGTGGTATAAATTAAAATTATAATACAAATCCAAGCCAGCTAAATAGATCTGCGAAGATCAGCGCGATCAGCGGAAAATAAAAAATCTCCCGCAGATTGTACGCAGATTATAAAAGATTTTATAATTAACTTTACACGTGAAAGTACGCGAGTAAGTAAAATATAGCGGCTAACTAACTACTGAAAGAATGAATAAAATTAAAAGACTGATTTATACATTGTTAATAATTTCTGTATTATTTTTTAATGCTAATTGTCAGACAATAGTCAGGGAACGACCTGCTTTATGGAACAATCTCGTTTTTGGAGGACGGTTTATGGACAGGTTCCTGCCCATGCCAAATTCAGGAAAGTTGACCAGTGATACATGGGGAGCAGAAAATGTTATTCCGAGGTATATCGACAACGGCATTGAAAACAGGAAGTACTCGTTCTGGGGAGGTAATAAAGTATTGGGTGATGATGGCAAGTACCATTTTTTTGTTTGCGGCTGGCTCGAAAGCTCTCCAAGAGGACATGCCACATGGCCCAATTCTACAGTCTTTCATGCTGTTTCCAGTAATTTATATGGACCGTTTATAGTAAAGGACTCTATAGGGAAAGGACACAATCCTGAAGTATTCAGGCTCTCAGACGGGAGATATGTTATCTATGTAATCAATGGGTATTATATTGCCAATGACGTTAATGGCCCATGGACATATGGTAAGTTCGAATTCCTTACCCGCGACCGGCGACTTATCGAAGGCAATTCAAACTTTACATTTGCCCAACGCGAAGATGGATCGTATTTGATGATATGCCGGGGAGGCGGTCAATGGTTCAGCCAAACAGGGCTTTCTCCATATAATCAGGTTACAGGAACACAGATCGCTGCTGATAAGAAGATTACGCCATTAAGAGCTTATCCTCCAATTACAGGGAATTTTGAAGATCCTGTAGTCTGGCGTGATAATGTACAGTATAACCTTATTGTAAATGACTGGCTCGGCCGGATAGCATTCTATGAACGTTCCAAGGATGGCGTTAAATGGAAAGTAGAGTCAGGTGAAGCCTATTTGCCCGGAATCTCAGTGCATGAAGACGGAACCGTTGAAGGCTGGTGGAAGTATGAGCGCATGAAAGTATTCCAGGATAAATACGGACGGGCAATACAGGCAAATTTCGCAGTGATTGATGTTGAAAAAAATCTTGATAAGGCAAGTGATATTCATAGTTCCAAGAATATCAGCATCCCTCTGACAGCAGGCCGGCTTCTTACAATAATCGATAAGAAACCCATTACTGCCTCTACGAAAACTGTCAGAGTTAAGATTGCTGCTGAGGAAGGTTTTAATCCAAACACTGATGTCGATATAAACTCTTTACAGTTTGGAGATCCTGAAAAAGTTAATTACGGCAAGGGTGGCAAGGTGCTGAAAACGGAAAAATCCGGAAACGATTTAATTGTAACTTTTGACGCTGTTGGTAATGGTATTCCTGAAGATGAATGGGCAGCAAAACTTTTAGGGAAAACCATCACCGGGAAACTTATTTTCGGTTATGCCCGTCTGCCGGGGATAAGCTTTACAGAACCAATGCTTTCAGCCCGTTTGCCTGAAATGACTCCTGCTGAAAATGGATTAAATTTAAAGGTTGAAGTTCAGAACTTCGGACAGGTTGCTTCAAAAACAACTGATATTAAAATTGGGTATATCAAAGATGATAAGGAAGTAGAAATTGCTGTTGGCAAGATCCCGGCTCTTAAGCCATATGAAAAGTCAATAATTGAGCTTAAATGTGATAGCCTTTTTGATAAAGGTGTTGAGTATACCTTAGTAGTGATTATTAATCCTGACGGTAAGAATCCGGTTAAATTACATGGAAAGATCACTCCCGTAAAGTAATTGAAACCCTTTATAAATGCAGATATGAAAAAACTACTTGTGGTATTTTTGGCTTTACAGGTTTTAATTGCCTGCCAGACGAAGAATAAATCCGGTGCCGGTACTGAAGCGGAGTTGCCGTTTCACAGGTGGGCGCTGACTCCGCCTATGGGTTGGAACAGCTGGGATTGCTATGGTCCGACAGTTGTTGAGGCCGAAGTAAAGACAAATGCCGATTATATGGCAAAGAATCTTAAAAAATTCGGATGGGAGTATGTTGTTGTTGACATACGCTGGACTGTTGAAAATGACAAATCAGGCGGGTATAATCAGACAGACCCTGTCTACACAATGGATGAGTACGGAAGGTTTATTCCTGCGTTAAATCGCTTTCCTTCGGCAGCTGGAGGTAAAGGGTTCAAGCCGCTTGCCGATTATGTTCATGCCAAGGGTCTGAAATTCGGTATTCATATAATGCGTGGAATACCAGTAATTGCGGTTAATAAAAACACTCCCATTCTTGGCAGTGATGCCAAAGCCCAGGATATTTATTCACCTGAAGGTCAGTGCATGTGGCTAAGGGACATGTACACAATTGTAGCCGGTAAAACGGGTGCTCAGGAATATTACAATTCGATATTTAAGTTATACGCATCATGGAATGTTGATTTTGTTAAAGTTGATGATCTTTCAGGAAGAACCAAAGAGATTGAAATGATTCGAAAAGCAATCGATAATTGCGGCAGACCGATAGTGTTAAGTATTTCCCCGGGTGGAGACCGGCCGGAGACGATTAAATTTCTTAAGAATAATGTAAATATGTGGCGGACTTCCAATGATTTCTGGGATAACTGGCAGGCACTAAAAAATCAGTTTACAATTCTTAAGAGCTGGGCCGGACTTGGTGTACAAGGCTGCTATCCAGACGGAGATATGCTGCCTCTTGGGAAAATCGGGTTAAGGGCTGAACGTGGAGAACCCCGCTGGACAGGATTTACAAAAGATGAACAGTACACTCTTATGACTCTGTTCTCCATTTCCCGTTCACCTTTGATGTTTGGCGGTGATCTGCCAAGCAACGATGAGTTTACGTTATCATTGATCACCAACAAAGATGTTCTGAATGTAAACCAGCATAGTACAAACGGAAAAGAGCTTTTCAGAGAGAATGACCTGATTGTCTGGACAGCAAACGATCCGAAGACAGGTGATAAATTCCTGGCCTTTTTCAATGCATCAGATACAACAGGTGCTGCTGAAATTACTGTAAAATTTGAACAGCTTGGTTTAACAGGAACACATACAATCAAGGACCTGTGGACCGGTGAAAAGCTTGGGAAGTTTACTGGCTCATTTTCGCGGATAATTAACCGGCATGGAGCCGGACTTTACAGAATATATTAATACTCGAAAACTAAATTCAATGAGAAACGCTATGAATCTTAAGGTTTTCTGTTTTGTTGTGTGTATTATGCCAGTGATTTGTTGATCAATTGTTAAAACATATTCAGAAACTATGAAAAGATTTTTTATTACAATTCTTACGATTTTAACATTGTACAGAGCAGCGCCATCACAAAATCAGTCACAGAATCCGCAGAATTCTCAACAGTTCCGTCAAACGGGAAGGAGACCTAATCAGTCAGGACTTATCAGTGTCGATAGTCTGCGATGGCGTGATATATGTATTCTCCCCGATCCATCAACCAAAACATACTATATTGTTGGTCCCGGAGGAAGAGGTGTAAGATGTTACAAAAGCAAGGATCTTAAAACCTGGGAAGGACCGATTACAATTTATACCGCCCCCCAGGATGTTTGGGGTGATATTCCAATTGTCAGTGTATGGGCACCGGAATTGCATATCTACAAAGGGAAGTATTATCTATTCCTTACTTTCGATACCCGCAATAAACTTTGTGAACAATGGCCAAACTGGGAACGCAACGGTCGTGTTACAAGAGGATCACAGGTTTTAGTAAGCGATTCGCCAACAGGCCCATTTACAGCTTTTCAAAAACATTCTACCCTTCCTGTCGATATGATGACCCTCGATGGGACACTTTATGTCGAGGATGGAATTCCATATATGGTTTACTGCCACGAATGGGTACAGGTAACCAATGGAGCCGTGGGATATATTCAGCTCAAAGATGACCTTTCTGAACCCGTTGGGGAAACAAAAAACCTTTTTCGTGGAAGCCAGGCTTCCTGGAGTAAAATAAGCGATCAATATGGCTGCAATGTAACCGACGGCCCGTTTCTTTACAAAGGGAAGACCGGGAAATTGTATATGACATGGACAAGCGGGGGCTATGAAGGATATACCTGCGGTATTGCAATCTCAGAATCCGGAAAGCTTGCCGGACCATGGAAACAGCAAGATCAACCCTTGTATAAAAATGATGGAGGTCATGGAATGATTTTTAAGACTTTTGAGGGGAAAATAATGCTGATCCTTCACTCTCCCAATAACATGAATTCACGTCCTCGTATTTATGAGATGGAAGATACCGGAGAAACACTTAGAGTAATAAAGGAATTCACCAGTTCTGATTGAACAAAAAAACTTATGGATTAATGCTGGATTTTCTTATAAAGAAGGCAAACATAAATTATGGTCAATATAAGGCAGTCAGATATCGCCAAAAAACTGAATGTATCAAGGATTACAGTCTCGAAAGCTTTGCGCGATCATCCTGATATTTCTCAGGAAATGAAAGAAAAGGTTCTCAAGGCTTCCAAAAAGATGGGATATGTGCCTAACCTTATTGCAACACAGCTTAATACTAGGAAAACTTATACTATTGGTATTGTAGTCCCGGACCTTGAAAACAGCTTTTTTGCTTTCGTGGTTGACAGTATGATTGATTTTGCCACTGAAAGGAAATATCATGCAATTCTTACAGTCTCACGTGAAAAAGAAGCAATTGAACGGCAGAATATCGAAAATCTGATCGGTATGCGTGTTGACGGATTACTTGTGTGTTTATCGCAGGAAACAAAAGATAGAGAAATATTTTCCCGGGTTAAGAAGATGAAAATACCAATGGTCTTTTTTGACAGGGCTTTTGAGAAAATGGGTTTTCCTGTTGTTGTTTTTGATGACAAGAATGGAGCGCTGAATGCTCTTGATCAGGTAATTGGCTCAGGATATACACAGATTGTACATTTCGCCGGTTATTCATCAGTTAATATCGGGAAACGGAGAAGCGAAGGATATAAATCAGCACTTAGAAAGCACAGGTTGCTACTCCGGAAGAACTGGATCCTTGAAGGAGGCTTTGAATTTAAAGACGGTTACGATTCCTTTATGAAAATGTTCCAACAGAAGAAATTACCTGAACTGGTTTTTACAGTCAATGACAGGGTTGCTCTTGGTGCTTACAAGGCAGCAAACGAATGCGGAATAAAAATCCCTTCTGAGATAGGAATTTTTGGATATGGATTCAATGAAACAACAGATATGTTCCAGCCCCCTCTTACCGTCATAAACCAG
>Ga0207931_1000583_pt1 | contig 13470 bp, 13 predicted proteins | sample NGESurdeep092012_2_FD_184478 | JGI IMG/M metagenome (GOLD analysis project Ga0207931, IMG submission 184478) | Arctic peat soil microbial communities from Barrow, Alaska - NGEE Surface sample 415-1 deep-092012 (SPAdes) | ecosystem: Environmental > Terrestrial > Soil > Wetlands > Peat ...
CGGCACCGTCGGGGTGGGGACCGTCGTCGTCGGCGGGGTGCCGACCCCGGGGACGGTGAAGCCCCCTGGTGGGGTCGTGCCGGTGCCCGTACCCGGCTGGTCGATCGTCGGATCGGGCAGGCCCGCGGCCCCGGTTCCGTACGACGGCATCGTCCAGGACGACCCGGCTCCGGATCCGAGCCCGCCGGCCCCCAAGCCGGAACTCAGTCCACCGAGACCCGCTGATCCCGTACCACCCACCCCGGACAGTGCGTCGGCTCCAAGTCCCGCCGAGCCATAGCCTGCACCGCCGATACCGCTGACGCCGGCGCCGCCCGCCGTCACCACGAACACCCGAGGAGGTGTCAACCATGGCGATCATCAGATGGGACCCGTTCCGCGAGATGACCCAGGTCCAGAACCAGTTCAACCGGCTCGTGGATCAGGTCTGGGGCGGGCGTCAGGAGAGCTGGCTCCCTGCAGTCGACGTCTTCGACACGAAAGACGCGGTCGTGCTCAAGGCGGAGCTGGCCGGCATGGACCCCGATGACATCGGGATCGAGGTCGAGGACAACGTCCTCACCATCAAGGGCGAGCGCAAGTTCGAGGAGAAGGTCGACGACGAGCGTTACTACCGCGTGGAGCGTCGCTTTGGCAGCTTCCAGCGCAGCCTCGCCTTGCCGCAGGGCGTGAAGGCCGGCGAGATCCAGGCCGGCTACGAGGACGGCATCCTCACGGTCAGTGTACCGAAGGTCGAGGAGGAGAAGCCTCAGCGCATCGAGGTCAAGGCCCAGAAGACGGTAGAGGCCAAGAAGGCCGCAGACTGAGACGACCGCGGGATCGGCCCGGGTGCGGCGTTGCTGCCGCGCCGGGCCCGGCCTCGGCGTAGCCGGCTCACGGGCCGAACACCACGAGGAGCAGAGACGACGATATGACGGACAGGAAGCACGCGAAGGACGACGGCAAGCGGCGGGCGTCGGCGGCGAAGGCCGTGGGCAAGCAGGACGCGCCCGCAGCGGCGACCGTGCCGGCCTTCGGCGAGGAGGTGGCCGCGCTGGCCGCCGAGCGCGACGAGTACCTCGACCACCTGCGCCGTCTGCAGGCGGAGTTCGACAACTATCGCAAGCGCCTGCAGCGCGACTCCGAGGAGCTACGTCTGCGCGCCGCCGAGGCCGTCGTCGAGTCCCTGCTGCCCGTCATCGACAACATGGGCCGCGCGCTCGATGCCGCCGCGCGCCACGAGGAGGGCCAGCTGATCGCCGGCCTCGAGCTCGTGGCCGGCCAACTGCGCGGGACTCTCGAGGGACATGGCCTGGACGAAGTGGACGTCGACGCCGGCACCCCGTTCGACCCCAACGTCCACGAGGCCGTCCTCACGCAGCCGTCCGACGAGTACGACGAGGGCACGGTGCTCCAGGTCCTGGAGCGCGGCTATCTGCTGCACGGCAGGCTGCTGCGCCCGGCCAGGGTCATCGTCGCAAGCTGAGATGGGCGATTTCTACCATACTCTCGGGGTTCCCAAGGGCGCCTCGCAGGACGAGATCAAGAAGGCGTTCCGCAAGCTCGCCCGCGAGAACCACCCCGACACGAACCCCGGCGACAAGGCCTCCGAGGAGAAGTTCAAGGAGGTCAGCGAGGCCTACGAGACGCTGTCGGACCCCGAGAAGCGCAAGCAGTACGATGAGCTGAGCCGGCTGGGCGCCTTTGGCGCCGGCCCCGGCGGGGGTTTCCGCCCCGGAGCGGGCCCCCAGGGCTTCGACCCCAGCATGTTCGGCCAGGGAGGCGCCCACTTCGACGCGGGCGACCTCGGCGACATCCTGGGCGGGCTGTTCGGCGGCGCCGGCAGGGGCCGCCGCAGGGCCGCCGAGCGCGGCGCCGACCTGCAGGTCGGGGTCACGGTGTCGTTCGACGACTCGTTGCACGGCGTGACCGTGCGTGTCCCGGTCGACAAGCCCGATACCTGCGGTACCTGCCACGGCAGCGGCGCCAAGCCGGGCACCACACCAAAGGTGTGCCCCGAGTGCCAGGGCCGCGGCGCGATCTCCCGTAACCTCGGGGGCTTCGCGATGCCGCAGGCTTGCCCGCGCTGCCACGGCAACGGCACGATCATCGAACAGCCATGCGCGACCTGCGGCGGCAGCGGCGTACAGAACAAGACCAAGCGCTACACCGTCAAGATCCCCCCGGGGGTCAAGGATGGCAGCAAGATACGCATCAAGGGCAAGGGCGAGGCCGGCCTGCGTGGCGGCCCCTCGGGCGATCTGTACGTCCGGGTGCGCGTCGAGTCTGACGACCTCTTCGAGCGCCGCGGCGACGACATCGTGCTCGAGGTCCCGCTCACGATCGCCGAGGCGGCTTTGGGCACCAGCGTCAAGGTCCCCATGCCGGGAGGCGGGCGCGTGTCGCTCAAGGTCCCCGCCGGCAGTCAGGACGGGCGCACGCTGCGAGTCAAGGGCAAGGGCGCCCCCAAGCTCAAGGGCGGTCACGGCGATCTGCACGTGCGGCTGCGCGTACAGGTGCCCGGCAAGCTGACCAAGGAACAGCGGCAGCTGTTCGAGAAACTGGGCGCCACGCTCCCCGATCCGCGGGCGACGGCGCTCGGCTGAGGCAGAGGTACTGAGAGATGCCGACCGACGACGACCGCGCTCTGTTCATGATCTCGGTGGCGGCCGAGCTCGCCGGGGTGCACCCTCAGACGCTGCGCATGTACGAGCGGCGCGGGCTGTTGCGCCCGCAACGTACGGCCAAGAACACGCGCCGTTACTCGCCGCGGGACGTGGAGCGCCTGCAGCGCATCCAGCAGCTCACCGAACTCGGCCTTAACCTGGCCGGCGTGGAGAGGGTGCTGGCCATGGAGGCGCGGATGAACGCCATGGCGGCCGAGCTGGAACGGCTGCACGCCCGCCTCGACGCATCGGCCGAGCTCATGCGGCGCGAGATCGAGCGCGTGGAGCGCTCGCACCGCTTCGACCTCGTCCCCGCCGGCCGCACGCAGATGATCCCGCTGGGCCGGCGCCGGCGGCGGGCCTGACCCGAAGGGTGCCGCCCGCCCAGCACAGTGTCTTCGGTCAAAGAGGCAGACGTAAGGCGAGGTAGTCCATGGATGTGAACAAGTTCTCCGAACGCGCCCGCGAGGCCATCGAGACCGCGCAGGGCGTGGTCCGCCGAGGCTCCGGCAACGTGCTCGGCACCGAACACCTGCTCATCGGCGTGCTCAGCCTGCCTGGCGGAGTGGTCGAGCAGATCCTCAACGTGCTCGGCATCGACAAGGGTGCGCTGATGACGCGCGCCGACCAGATGGCCCAGAACCAGCCGGTCGGCACCAGCGGTCCGTCCGGTCCAGCGGAGATGCTCTACATGACCCCCCGCGCCAAGGCGGCCATCGACCTCGCCGTGCAGGAGGCGCAGAAGCTCGGCGACGAGTTCGTCGGTACCGAGCACCTGCTGCTGGGCATCTTTCTCGAGGGCGAGGGGCCGGGCAGCGCCATCCTGCGGGATGTCGGGGTGACCGAGGAGCGCCTGCGCCGTGCCTTGGCGCAGGTGCGGTCCACGGGCGCGGACTACGAGGCCGCGGTCACCGGCGAGAGCATGCTGAAGAAGTACACCCGCGATCTCACCGCCCAGGCCAGGGACGGCAAGCTCGACCCGGTGATCGGGCGCGACGAAGAGATCAAGCGCGTCATCCAGGTCCTCAGCCGGCGCACCAAGAACAACCCGGTGCTCATCGGCGAGCCCGGGGTGGGGAAGACGGCCATCGCCGACGGTCTGGCTCAGAAGATCGTCAACGCAGACGTGCCGGAGCTCCTGCGCGGCCGGCGCGTGCTCGCTCTCGACCTCGGCGCCATGGTCGCCGGCGCCAAGTACCGCGGCGAGTTCGAGGAGCGGCTCAAGGGTGCGCTGGACGAGATCCAGCGCTCCAAGGACGTGGTGCTCTTCATCGACGAGCTGCACACCGTGGTGGGCGCCGGCGCCGCCGAGGGCGCCATCGACGCCAGCAACATGATGAAGCCGATGCTCGCCCGCGGCGAGCTGCAGTGCATCGGCGCCGCCACGCTTGACGAGTACCGTGCCCACATCGAGAAGGACGCCGCCCTGGAACGCCGCTTCCAGCCCATCCTGATCGGGGAGCCCACGGTCGAGGAGACCGTGGCCATCCTCGAGGGGCTGCGCGACAAGTACGAGGCCCACCACAAGGTCAAGATCACGGACGCCGCGGTGCGTGAGGCGGCCCACCTGGCCGACCGCTACATCAGCGACCGCTTCCTGCCCGACAAGGCCATCGACCTGCTCGACGAGGCGGCGAGCAAGCTGCGCATCGAGGCCACTATGCTGCCGCCCGATCTGCGCGACATGGAGCTCAGGCTCCAAGAGCTGGCGCGTGAGGGCGCCGCGGCGGTGCAGAGCCAGGACTACGAGCGCGCGGCGCAGCTCAAGGAGCAGACCGACCGCATCCAGCAGACCTTCGTCACGGCGAAGGACGCCTGGCTGGCCGAAAAGGGCATCGCCGACGCTACCGTGGACGCCGACGACATCGCCGCCGTGGTCAGCAAATGGACCGGCATCCCGGTACAGCGCATGCTGCAGGAGGAAGCCGACAAGCTCCTCGCCATGGAGGAACACCTCCACGGCCGCGTGGTCGGCCAGGAGCGCGCCGTCGAGGCTGTCAGCGAGGCCGTGCGCCGTGCCCGTGCCGGGCTGAGGGACCCCAAGCGCCCCATCGGCTCGTTCATCTTCCTGGGCCCCACGGGCGTGGGGAAGACGGAGCTGGCGCGCGCCCTCGCCGAGTTCCTCTTCGACGACGAGGCGGCCCTGATCCGGCTCGACATGAGCGAGTACATGGAAAAGCACACGGTGTCGCGGCTCGTGGGCGCGCCGCCGGGTTACGTAGGCTACGACGAGGGTGGCCAGCTCACCGAGGCCGTCCGCCGGCGCCCATACAGCGTGATCCTGTTCGACGAGATCGAGAAGGCTCACCCGGACGTCTTCAATGCCCTGCTGCAGATCCTCGACGACGGCCGCCTCACCGATGGCAAGGGGCGCACCGTCGACTTCAAGAACACGGTCGTGATCATGACCAGCAACATCGGCAGCGGCGTGATCAGCAAACACCGTCTGGGCTTTGCCTCCGAGGATGACGTGCTCGGTCACGACGACCTCGAGCAACGGTTGCTCGGCGAGCTGCGCAAGGCGTTCCGGCCGGAGTTCCTCAACCGCGTCGACGAGATCATCGTCTTCGACCCGCTCACGAGGGAACAGCTGGCGGGGATCGTCGACCTGATGCTCGAGCATCTGCGCGACCTTGTGCAGGGTCAGGGCATGAGCCTCGAGGTGAGCCAGGCGGCGCGGGAGTACGTGGCGGAGCAGGGCTTCGATGTCGAGTACGGCGCCCGGCCGCTCAAGCGCGCCATCCAGCGGCTGCTCGAGAACCCGCTGTCCAGCGAACTGCTGCGCGGCCGGTTCGAGGAGGGCGATACGATCCACGTCGGCCTCGAGGGGGGCTCCCTGGCGTTCACCAAGTAGCCCGGCTATAGTGAATCAAGGATGGGCAGAGGCCACACTCTACTGTTCGGTGGCGTCGCCGGCGCGGCGCTGGGCGTGCTGCTTGCGCCGCGTCTGGGCGAGCCTCGCCGCGTAGCGCTGCAGCGCCTGCGGCTTGCGCTGCGCCCTGGGCGCGACTCGCTGAGAGCCTTCGCCGGAACACCATGCGCCACCGCCGCCCGGAGCTCTGCGAAAGCTGAGCCGCAACCGGCTGACCTGGAGTAGTCGCGCACCGAACGGGAGGACGCCGACATGGCCGACAACGACGCAGTACGTGAGGGTCTGAGTTTCGACACCGGGTTCAAGGAGCTCGAGGTCGTCGCTTTCCTGGGCGAGTTCAAGATCATCGGCATGGCTCATTTCGGCGTGGGCCATCGCTCGAGTTCGCGGCGTTCTTCCGACTATCTGCGCCAGTTCAGCGATTCGCGGCTGACGCTCTCCAAGGTGCGTATCTACAGCAAGGCCACGCAGGAGCTGCTCGAGACGACATCCTTTGTCATCGTGAACATGGATAAGGTCGACTTCATCTACGCCCGCGAAGAGGAAGGAAGCGACGCGTCCACCTGAAGCGTGGCACGGGCGCCTCCCGCGGCGCCCACGCGCACCGTCGTCGCCAGCCATGTACGAGGTCGACCTTCTCATCCCTACGGCACGCTTCGTCTTCAGCGTCCAGGGCGGCCGCGTGGAGGTATCGTCCGAGCACCGCTCGCCCGAGGCGTTCATCGAGTACCGCCGCCTCCGCGACCAACGTCCGCTGGTCGGCATGACCACGTTTCCGAACACGCTGCTGCTCAGCGGGCCGCGGAAGATCGTCGTCGATCCCGGCCTTCCCTTGCAGAACGAGCCGCTGGTTCGGGCTCTCGCGCTGCGCGGCCTGTCGGCTGCCGATATCGATCTGGTCGTGCTCACGCACGCGCACCTCGACCACGCCGGCGCCTGCGCCGACCTGCTCCGGCCGGTGGCCGTGCACGAGCGCGAGACGCGGGCGCCGTACTGGCCCCTGGTCGGCGGGCTCCTGGAACTGCTCGCGCTGGAGCGTCTGGAGGGCGAAGCAGGCGAGCTCGCCGACGGCGTGGAGTGGGCGCGCACCCCAGGGCACTGCGAGGGTCACATCAGCCTCAACGTGACCACGGCTACGGGCCCGGTCGTGCTGTGTGGAGACACCATCGGTCCCGGCCGCGAAGAGTTCGATGCCATGGAGCCATCGGGGCCGTTCGCCGCCGAACTGCTCGCGTCGTGGGAGCGCATCCGCACCTGGCGGCCCACACGGATCATCGCCGGACATCTGCCGCCTTTCGAGCCGTGAGGGTAGCGGAAGCCTCCTTCGCGGCTCGCCGGCCTCCCGTCGCGCTGTGCTACACTGATCGTCCCTTGATCACCTACAGGAGACTCCCGCGTGCCCATCTACGAGTACCGGTGCGATGAGTGCGGGGCCTCGTTCGAGACCCTGCAGAAGATGAGCGACGATCCCCTCGAGACGTGCGTAGAGTGCGGCGGCACGCTACGCAGGGTGCTGCACCCGATCGCCATCCATTTCAAGGGTTCGGGCTTCTACACCACCGACTACGGCAAGGGCTCGGGGCGGCCCGCCGAATCCCGCGACGCGTCCTCCGACGGCGGTGAGTCCGGCGAGACGAGCGCCGCTTCGGACGGCACGTCGGGCACCGACGGCAAGACCGACACGGGCGCGAAGCCCGCCGCACCAGCCAAGGACGGCGGCAAGTCCAAGGAAAAACAGAAGACGACCTGACGAGCCGTCGGCAGGGGGAAGGGGAGAGCGTGCAGCGACCGAGCGACGATTCCCTGCGCAGGGCGCGCACCAACCTGCGCAGCCTTGTCAGCGACGGGCCGTCCCAGCTGCCATCACTCAATCTCGTCGCCGACGGCATCCGCCTCGAACTAGAGAAGCACGGCCAGGTCGCGATCCTCTATGTCAGTCTCGACCGATACGGCCGCCTCGAACCGATCTTCGGCTGGCGCATCGTGGCCGACATCCTCGACGCTGTCGCCGCCAACCTGGACGGCATGGCCGGCAGTGCGCTGCGCCGGCTCGATGTGGTGAGCGACTTCACGCTCACCGACGACGCGTTCATCGTACTGCTCTCGCCGCCCCGCGCCGCCGAGACGATCGCCGACGACGACCTTGCCGCGGTCACGCGACGTGTGTACGAGCGTCTGCAGTCGCTGCTGCTCAACGACCTGGCTCCGGGTGTCTACGACCGTGTGCATCCATCGGTGGGTTCGGCCATCATGAGTGCCGACGAGGGGCTCACGTTCGAGCAGAACCTGCAGAACGGCATCGCCCTCGCCATGCAGGCCGCCGAGCGGGAAGCCGCCGCCTACGGCGACGTACTGGAGAAGACGCTCGCCGACTGCGTGGGGCGCAACGAGCTGGAGCCTCTGTTCGAGCCCGTTGTCGATCCGCGGGCACAGGCCGTGGTGGGCTACCGCAGCTCCGTCCGCGGGCCGTTCTACTCCCCGGTGCGCCTGCCCGATGTGCTGCTCGACGTGGCGCGGCGATCCAGTCTCCTCGCCGCCTACGGCATCGCCGCACGAGAAGCCACGGTGACCGCGGCCGCCGGCCTCAAGCCGGACGACCTGTTGTTCCTGGGCTGCGCCTCCGGCGAACTGCCCAACGCGGCCGTGGTGGCCGTCAGCGAGTTCTACTCGCTAAACCAGGCTCTGGTGCCACAGCACGTGGTCTTCGAGATCGACGCCGACGAGCTGGGCGTGAACACGGCTTCCACGCTGCGCACGCTGGCTGACGTCCGCGAGATGGGGTTCCAGCTCTGCTTCTCGGGGCTCGGCGCCCAGTTCACCACTCTCGAGCTCATCGCCGAAGCCCGGCCCGACTTCCTCTGCTTGGACCCGGTGCTGGTCGCCAATGTCGGCGTTGAGCAGACGCCGATCGAGGTCGTGCAGCTTCTGGTGCGCTTCTGCGACCGGATCGGCGCACAGCTCATCGCCACCGGGGTCCGCAGCGCGGATCAGCAGCAGCAGCTCCTGCGCAGCGGTGTCGAGTTGTTCTGCGGCGAGCTGTTCGCACGACCGGACACGCAGCTGCCGGCGGCGACGTTCGCGGTGTAGACGGAGCGGGAACGGACGAGGGTCACGCGCTGAGGCTGGCGGGGATCTCGCTGTCGTCGGTCAACCCGGTGTGGATGGTCACGCGGTTGCGGCCGCGGCGCTTCGATTCGTACAGGGCGTCGTCGGCGCGATCTACCAGTTCGGTCTCGTCGGCGGCTCTCAGCGGGTAGCTGGCCACCCCTGCCGAGATCGTCGCGAACACGTCTTCGCCGCCGCGAACCTCGACGGCAATGGTCTCGATGGCGCGGCGCAGGCGCTCGGCGAGCTCGTACCCGTGGGTCTCGTCGCCGCGGATGAGCACGGCGAACTCCTCGCCGCCGTAGCGCGCCGCCATGTCGGCGTCGCGCACCGCGGCGCGCAAAGTGGCGCCGACACGGCGCAGGAGGTCGTTGCCGGTCTCGTGGCCGTGCTTGTCGTTGAACTGCTTGAAGTGGTCGAGGTCCAGCATGATGAGCGTGAGTTCGCCGCCGTACCGGTCGACCTTGGTGACCTCGTTGTGCAGGTAGTCGACGAAGGTGCCGTAGTTGTACAGGCCCGTCAGCTTGTCGCTCAGCGAGGAAGCCGCGAGCAGCGTCTGCATCTCGTGGTTCTTGCGTTGCACTCGCCCCAGCAGGAGGCCGGCGGCGAAGAAGAGGACCATGCCGAGCAGGGCCTGTTGGACCATTGCCTGCGAGGCGGTCTCGCGAAAGCTGTAGTACAGCACGAAGAAGTTACCCAGCCATAGGGTGACGGCGAGGCTGCCGAGCTCGAAGAAGAACACCGCCGCCAGGAACAGAGGGAAGATGAACAGCGGCCACAGATACGCCGCGCCGAGCACGAAGACCAGGGCCGATACGCCGAGGAGGGCGGAGATGAGGGCGCCGCCGCGGCGGAGGCTGAGGCGGCGGCCTCCGAACTCGTGCGGGACGTGCATCACTGGGGTCACGCGTCTCCTTCTCGGCCTTGCTTGCGCTCTCCTACGACGGGCACCGGCGATCTCCTGCCGCGCGCGGCGGCGGGCTGTGTCGCCTGTCAAGACTACAGGATTCGCAGAAACGTGACGAGGGGTCACGAGCCGCTCGTCCGGCGCACGTCATCCGGCCCGTCAGCTAGAATGAAGAGGTGACCGTGCAGATCCTTCTCACCAACGACGACGGCATCGAGGCCCCCGGCATCGCCGTGCTGCGGCGCGCCCTCGAGGGGCTCGGTGACGTCACGACCATCGCTCCCGACCGCAACACCAGCGCGGTGGCCCGGGGCATCACCATCGACCGCCCTCTGCATCTCGTTCCGGCGGGCTTCGGTGACGGATTCGAAGGGCTTGCCTGCGACGGCACGCCCTCCGACTGCGTGCGCGTCGGGCTTCTCGGGGTCCGCTGCCCCATTCCCGACCTGGTCGTGTCGGGCGTCAACCTGGGCGCCAATATGGGCGCCGACGTCACGTACTCCGGCACCGTCGGCGCCGCCTTCGAGGCGGCACTGCGCGGCCGCCCGGCGCTGGCGTTCTCGGTCGAGAGCCGGACGCCGGAATGGCTGCCGGAGTCAGAGCCGGTCCTGCGCGCCATGGTCGAGCACGTCATCGCCCGCGGCTTGCCGCGTCACAGCATCCTCAACGTCAACCTCCCGGACCGGCCGCTGGCCGAGCTTCACGGCATCCGGCCCGCCCGTCTGGGCGACGCCGGTTGTCACGACCGCGTGTTCCTCAGCAGCGAGGACGCCGGGCCGGCTTCGCCCGCCGGCCCCGAGGCGCCGGGCGCTTCCATCGCGTACGTCGTCCCCTGCGACCACCCCAGCGCCGGCAAGTGGGCCGACACCGACGTCGACGTCGTCGCCCGGGGCTGCGTCGCGGTCACGCCGCTGCGCTATGACCTGCTGGATCCGGAGCTGCTCGTCGAGCTTGCTTCGTGGGAGCTCGACCTGGAGCGCCTTCGTGCCTGAGGCCTCCTCCTCCTCCTCGGGCTTCGACCCCGTCGTCTTCGATCTCGACGGCACGGTCGTCGACACGGTGGAGCTCATCGTGGAGTCGTTTCGCTTCGCCACGCGCACCGTGTTGGGCGAGGTGCTGCCCGACGATGTCATCATCGCCGGTGTCGGGCAGCCGCTCATGTTCCAGATGGAGCGGCTGTCGGAGGAGCACGCGCAGGAGCTGTGCGACGTGTACCGCGAGTACAATCACCGCCGCCACGACGAGCTGATCCGTGGGTACGATGGTGTGGCCGAGTTGCTCGAGGGGCTCAAGGCCGCGAATCGTCGCCTGGGGATCGTGACCAGCAACAGCCGCGACACGACGCGGATGGCCTTTCGCGCCGTGGGATTGGCGGAGCATTTCGATGTCGTGGTCACGGCGAGCGACACCACCGAGCACAAGCCGTCGCCGGTGCCGCTGCTTCTGTGTCTGGACCGGCTGGGAGCGGGGGCGGGCGGATCCATCTATGTGGGCGACAGCCCCTACGACATGCAGGCGGGTGCGGCGGCAGGCATGGCCACGGCGGCCGTGGCGTGGGGGGTGTTCGGCAAGGAAGCGCTGCTTGCCGCGGCGCCCGACTACTGGGTGGAAGAGCCGCGCGAACTACTCGCGCTCTGCCTGCAGGGCGAGGGGCGCCGCGCGACCGACGGGGCGTGACGAGAGGAGGGCATGTGGACGCAGCGTCACAGGCCGCGGCGCGAGCCGTCGAGCTGCGCACGCAGCTGAACCACCACGCCTACCTCTACTACGTCCTCGACCGGCCGGAGATCGCCGACGCCGAGTACGACGCGCTCTACCGCGAGCTGCTGACGCTCGAGGAGGAGCGCCCCGAGCTGCGCACGCCGGACTCCCCGACGCAGCGCGTCGGCTCCGCGCCCCTGGACAAGTTCGAGCAGGTGCGCCATCTGGAGGCCATGCTCTCGCTGGCCAACGCGCGCAGCGAGGAGGAGCTGCTCGCCTGGGACCAGCGCGACCGTCGCTTCCTCGAGGGGAAGGGGCTCGACGACCTGCCGTTCCGGTACATCGTCGAGCCGAAGATCGACGGCCTTGCCATCTCGCTGACGTATCGCGACGGTATCTTCGTGAGCGGCGCCACGCGCGGCGACGGCGAGGTGGGGGAGGACGTCACCGCCAACCTGCGCACCATCGGCTCACTGCCGCTGCGCCTGCGCGGCGCGCGGCCGCCGGCGGTGGTGGAGGTGCGCGGTGAGGTCTACCTGCCGCTGGCCGCCTTCGCGCGCCTCAACGAGGCGCGCGTGGCCGCCGGTCAGAGCCCGTTCGTCAACCCGCGCAACGCGGCCGCCGGCTCCATCCGCCAGCTCGACCCGGCTGTCGCCGCCTCGCGGCCGCTCGACCTGTGGTGCTACGCCATCGGTCACAGCGAGGGTCTGGACCTCCCCGACCACCACAGCGCCCTGGACTGGTTGCGCGTCCAGGGCTTCCGCGTCAACCCCGGCGTCGCCCTCGTCGACGACATCGCCCAGGTGGCCGCGGCCTGCCGCGCCTGGGAGGACCGCCGCGCCAGGCTGGACTACGACATCGACGGCGCCGTGGTCAAGGTCGATTCCTACGCCCTGCAGGAGGCGCTGGGGAGCGTCGCCCACGACCCGCGCTGGGCGATCGCCTTCAAGTTCGTTCCGACGACGGCGACCACGCGGCTGGAGGGTATCGAGGTCAATGTGGGTCGCACCGGCGTGCTCACGCCGTTCGCGGTGCTGGCGCCGGTCTTCGTGGGCGGGGTCACCGTGGAGCGCGCCACACTGCACAACGAGGACGACATCCGCCGCAAGGACCTGCGCCCGGGCGACGATGTCACGTTGCAGCGAGCCGGCGACGTGATCCCCCAGATCGTAGGGCCGCTCACCACCGGCAGCGTGGAGGAGGACGGGCAGCGGGTGGAGCGTGCCGCGCGCCACGCCGCCCTGCCGCAATGGAGCATGCCCGTGCTCTGCCCGGCGTGCGGCGCTCACGTCGTGCGCGAGACCGCCGAGGTCGCGGTGCGCTGCCCCAACAAGTCGTGTCCGGCACAGCTCGTGGAGAGCATCAAGCACTTCGTCAGCAAAGGCGCGATGGACATCGAGGGGATCGGCGAGGAGACCGTGGGACTGTTGCACGGCGAGGGGCTCATCGACGACGTGGCAGACCTCTATGCGCTGCGCCATGAGCACTTCGTCCGCATCGAGGGCGGCGAGGTGGTCGCTCTGCCCGGCTTCGGTGGCAAGAAGGGCAGGAACGAGGCCGGGGAGGTAGTGCTGGTAGAGACCCGGCGTGCCGACAAGGTGCTCAACGCCATCGTGGAGTCCCGACAGCGTCCCTTCGCACGTGTGCTGTTCGCTCTGGGCATCCGCCACGTCGGCGCCGTCACCGCGCAGGCGCTGGTCGAGCGCTTCGCCAGCATGGACGCCCTCATGGCGGCTTCCGTGGACGACCTCTCCGCGGTCTCCGGGGTCGGCGCCGTGGTCGCCGAGGCCGTGCGGCAGTACCTGGAAGAGGCCCGAAACCGGGCGACGATCGAGAGGCTGCACGCCGCCGGTGTCTCGCTTGTCGAAGCGAGCCCTGCGCGTGCGTACGGTGTCCTGAGAGGAAAGACCCTCGTGCTCACCGGCAAGCTGCCGACGCTCACGCGCGGTGCGGCCCAGGCGCGCATCGAGGCGGCCGGGGGGCGAGTGACCGTGTCGGTGAGCAAGGCCACGGACTACGTCGTCGTCGGCGAGGATGCGGGTTCCAAACTCAAGAAAGCGCTGCAGCTCGGGGTCGAGACGCTGGACGAAGGCGCCCTCCTCGACCTGCTTGGCGAATCCGAGACGCCTGCGCAGGGCGGGGAGGGCCGGCTCCCGCTGGTCTGACCGCCGCCGAGACGGCAAAACGGCCTCGAACATGTCCAAAGCGACTTGGGATCTGCAGGCCGATATGACTGCTTG
>Ga0207931_1000586_pt1 | contig 13452 bp, 12 predicted proteins | sample NGESurdeep092012_2_FD_184478 | JGI IMG/M metagenome (GOLD analysis project Ga0207931, IMG submission 184478) | Arctic peat soil microbial communities from Barrow, Alaska - NGEE Surface sample 415-1 deep-092012 (SPAdes) | ecosystem: Environmental > Terrestrial > Soil > Wetlands > Peat ...
CCTGTGGCAATTATCACCGCGTCCACGCCGTTCATTATCCCTTTGTTGTGAGTGGCGGCGCGGTATGGGTCCGCAGCAGCGAAGGCCCAGGCCTCGATAATGCCGTCCCGAACTCGGTCCCCGGTATATACGCGGCCATCTGCATCGGTGAAAGCCAGTTCATTGAGCGGGACAATACATTGCGCCTTGGACAACCGCCTGTCAGCCAGATTGGAAAGTATCCGCAGATGAACACGCCCACCGGTGATCTGTTCCACCCGTGGAGCCAGTTTTTCACAGGCTGTATTCACGGCATTGGCGCCCATGGCATCCCGCACGTCATAAATCAGGTGAATCACCAGAAACGGGCCGATCGGGGAGTCTTCGATTATCCGGATTTCCAGATCACGCGCTCCTCCACCCAAACCTGTCAATACCGGGTCAATGGTGTTGGCGTCGGCAAGGAGTCCGGCCTTTTGTTCCATTAATTTCATGCTGGCGGAGAACAGGTCCTGGATATCCAAAACCTGCATCTGACCGATCATCTCCGGCTCGGTCGTGGTTGTAGTAAATCCACCCCCGGCGCGGACCAATTTTGCCATGAACGAAGCCCCGGCGATCACTGAAGGTTCCTCGATGGTCATCGGGACCAGCACCTCGCGACCATCGACGATGAAGTTTAACCCGATACCGAGCGGCAGGGCGAAGGTCCCGATGGCATTTTCAACCATATGGTCAGCTTGGTCCATGGTCAGGCCTGAAGACTGGAACGCAATGAGCTCTTCAGCGGTTAACCCCGAGGCTTCCGCCAGTTTCTCCAGGCGTTGACCCAGCGGAAGATTGTAAAATCCAGCAATGCGAGAAGTAGTCATGGATCAATTTTATCAGGTTGGGCTGGCAAAATCTATCAAACTTGTCATAAAATGGATATGTGGAGTAAAATTGTCTGTATTGAGGTATCTTAATGCTGCTGTCACGTGAAGAGTTGCAAGACAGATTGATTGCATTGCACCAGGCAAGCTTGGAACTGGTTAAAGATGTTTCGCTGGAGACTTTACTGGAGCGGATCACCTCAGTGGCCTGCAATCAATCTGGGGCAAAGTACGCTGCGCTTGGTGTGCTGGATGATGAGGGGAAGCTTAAACAATTTATTACCGTAGGGATGACTGCCGAAGAATTAAAGCAGATGCCTCACCCGCCGCGGGGATTGGGTTTGATTGGTGCGCTGATGCACGGTGACAGCGGTACCATCCGCATCCCCGAGATAGAAGATGATCCACGCTCGGTTGGTTTCCCGGAAAATCATCCCGAAATGCACTCACTCCTGGGTGTACCGATCCGATTGGGTGAACGGCAGTTGGGTCAGATCTATCTGACCGATAAGATTGATGGTGCAGAATTCACCCATGACGATGAAAAGATCATCGAAATGCTGGCCGCCTATGCCGGGGTTGCAATTGAAAATGCCCGTCTTTATGAGCGCTCACAGGAACATGAAGCGACCCTCACCAGCCGAAATGAGCAATTAGCCTTGCTCAACCAGATATTATCAGCTCTTTCCTCATCACTTGAACTGGAAGAAATCCTGAATAAAACGCTTGCCCTGCTGATGGCGCATTTCCAGGTGGAGGCTGGAGAAATATTCCTGATGGAGCAAGACAGTGAGACTTTGAGGCTGGTATTACACCGTGGCGAAGCTGCAGAGGCCTTCTGGACCCGCACTCGTTATAAAATCGGCGAAGGGATGGTTGGCAAGGCAGCGCAGACGCTCGAACCGATCATCAATAATCATCTTGAACAGGACGAACTGGTTACTCGTCAGGCAGTGGTCGATGCCGGATTCAAGCAGATCACCTGCATCCCCCTGACAACACGGGGCGAAGTGGTGGGGGTGTTGACTATCGCAACCCGTAACCGCAAGGCAATCTCAAAAAGCGGCTTGCAATTGCTAATGTCAGTTGCTGCCGGAGCCGGGACTGCCATTGAGAATGCCCAATTGCATTCCAATGTTCGCCGTCTTGCTGTTCTGGAAGAACGTGAACGCATCGGGATGGATTTGCACGATGGCACGATCCAGTCCATCTATGGAGTTGGCCTAGCGCTGGAAAATGCCCGCATGCTGCTGCGTGAAAATCCGCAGGTCGCAGAAGATCGCTTACAAAAAGCGATGGAAGACCTGAATCATACCATCCGTGATATACGCAACTACATACTGGATCTACGCCCGCGCCAGTTACACGGTGAGGGTCTAATTGAAGGACTGGGACGGTTGATCACAGAATTCCGGCAGAATACCAAACTGGAGGTCAACCTGGCTGGACCCAAAGAACCCCTGACTGATCTGACCCAAGTGAATGCCATGTCGCTATTCCATATATGTCAGGAAGCCCTGGCGAATATCGCCAAACATGCCAAAGCATCCAAGGTCTCTATTGACCTGTGGGCTACATCTGAACGCATCTTATTGGAAGTCTCAGATGATGGTCAGGGCTTTGAATTGGATAAAGCGAACAAAACAGTAGGTCATGGCCTGGCAAATATGCAGACCCGCGTCCAGAATGTGGGTGGCGATCTTGATATTAGTTCAGCTCCCGGCGAAGGCACGTCCATTCTTGCATGGGTGCCACGCCAACCAGACCAACCAATCGCCCAAACCTGATTTTTTTCCATAACGAAACGCAGGATTTTGGGTTTCACGTTTCACACATCATATGGGATTCCTAAACTAGAATTTTTAAGATTCCCCGCTGGGTTTCCAGTAGCACAGCAAGTGGTAAAAACAAAACCCAAGCTGTGGCGGTAGTAATAATTTACCCGGCGTTGGTGGGGGGGATTAGCACCAGGAGAAAGCAATCTGGGAGTTGTTTTTCAGAAAGTTGTTTTAAGATTGGGGATACCTTAAAAAATAGCATGTTTTTAATATAGCGTAGGTTTGGCGTATGGAACAAACCCGTTATTTCTGCTAGAATGAACTGCGTAAAGGATAGCGGGCACTATCCTTTCCCCTGTAAATTGGTTAGTCAGAACTAAATATAAGGTCGAATGGCTTCCTCCTGCTTGAGCAGGTGGGTATCTATATCTATACCAAAACGCTGAAGATCGGAAACATTGGAGGAAATATGGACGCCGAGCAGGCCTGGCAGTCAGCATTGGGGCAACTCCAAATGGAGATGCCAAAGGCATCATTCGATACCTGGGTCCGCAATACCCGGATCGCGTCTTATTCAGATGGTTTATTCACCATTGGTGTGGACAATGCCTATGCCCGCGATTGGCTAGAATGCCGGTTATCCAGTACTGTGACGCGCCTGCTTATGGGCATAATGAACCGTACAGTGGATGTGTCTTTCGTTGTAAGCAGCATTGACGAAACACTTCCAGACACAGGGATCGCTCCAGCAGATACTACAACCCCTTTTGAGGAGGTTGTGGCCTATCGACCACGCAGCGTTACCCTCAATCCGCGTTATACATTTGACAATTTTATTGTTGGTCCGAATAACCGCCTGGCACATGCCGCTGCACAGGCTGTTGCGGAGAACCCGGCTGCGGCTTATAACCCATTATTCCTCTACGGGGGTGTCGGCCTGGGCAAGACACACTTACTACATGCGATCGGTAATTATTGTCAAGACCATGGTTTGAATGTGCTTTACGTCTCGTCTGAGGAATTTACCAACGATATGATCAATGCTATCCGGTCGCATACCACGCAAGCCTTCCGGGAAAAATATCGCTCAGCAGATGTATTACTGGTGGACGATATCCAGTTCATAGCTGGGAAAGAATCAACCCAGGAAGAATTTTTCCACACGTTCAACACCTTGCACGGCCAGAACAAGCAGATCATAGTTTCCTCTGACCGTCCACCCAAATCATTAATAACACTTGAAGAACGCCTGCGCTCCCGATTTGAGTGGGGTCTTACCGCTGATATCCAGCTCCCCGACCTCGAAACCAGACTTGCGATCCTTCGCTCCAAGTCTGAGCGACTCGGCCAGAGTGTCCCGGCTGAGATCATGGACCTGATCGCCCACCGGGTCCAGTCCAATATCCGTGAGCTGGAGGGGGCACTCAACCGTGTAGTTGCTTTTTCCGAACTAAGTGGTACACCCCTGACCAATCAGATGGCTGAAATGGCATTGGCAGACCTCTTGCCTCAACATGGCGAAGTGAAACCTGGCGCAGTGGTGGATATGGTCGCAAAAACCTTTAATATCTCCATAGACCGTCTGCTCAGCCCTGACCGGTCGCGGGAGGTGGCTCTTCCGCGACAAATTGCCATGTATCTTATGCGCGAAACCAACCTCTCACTGCCTCAAATTGGACAAGCCTTGGGAGGTCGCGACCATACAACAGTTATGTATGCCTGCGAAAAGGTGGCTGATTTACTGGAGCGGGATGATAAAGTGCGCCGCCAGGTGGTGCAGATCCGGCAGCAGTTGTATGCATAAGTTGTTCCTAGGATATTAAATTTCGTTCACCATTTCCCCGCCAGAGATCTTTTTGTCAAGCACATGCCGGTCTTCATCGAATCTAAATATCACCTCAATACGTTCAAAACAGTGCTCATTGCCGATTAATACCTTACGGCAGGTGTAAAAAGGTTTCCCCTTTTCATCAATTTCCAGGCTTGGCTCATTATTAATATTCACCTGTCCATGGATGATTTCTCCGCAGCGATTGCATTTAACTGAGAATGGTAAGAATTTCCCGGTGGGGCGTTGAGAAGAAAACATTTTTTTAAAGAAACTCATGGCTGCCTCCTGGTTTGAGTGAAGTATAGCATGGGTTTCACCGATGTTTTACTCAAAGGTCGAGAGTAGGTGAAAATGCCAACCGATTGTCAGGTTCTGGATGGCTTCGCCTCTTGCAGAGAAGTGTTATTTACCCCGAGACCATCCATATATTTCAGGAAGATCTACAACCTAAAGTGAAAGTTTTCAAAGTACTTACTGCCTTTCGGTGTCCAGCCAGTCTCGGCTACAGGTATCATGATGTTCGTGTCAGATATAGCATGGAACTTGCCAGGCTGAAGGTAGTTATGCACTAGGTGGTAGCATTCCCAAGCGACGATTTTACTTCAGCTTGCTGGATTTTGTGGTATACTACCGCCGCTTCCGTAGAGGAAGCATATTTTGCCCGGGACGGGCAACAAGCGTCCCTGAGTGGGTTTATCATCCCCGCTAAACTTACAGGCCCTATATTATGAGGGTCTAGTCAGAAGGAGAAAAATGGCTGTTGTTTCAATGAAGGCGCTTTTGGAAAGCGGTGTCCATTTTGGTCACCGGACCAATAAATGGCATCCCAGCATGAAGCCGTACATTTTCACCGAACGCAATGGTATACATATCATCGATTTACAGCAAACGGTGAAGGCGATAAACAATGCTTATAATGCCATCCGCGATAGCGTGGCGAGCGGTGGTGTGGTATTGTTTGTTGGCACCAAGCGTCAAGCGCAGGAAACTGTACGGGATGAGGCTATACGCTGTGGAATGCCATTTGTCGTTGAACGATGGCTGGGTGGTCTGTTAACCAACTGGTCCACCATGCACCAGCGTATTGTGGAGCTCGAACGCATGGAGAAGTTATTCTCGACCGGTGAGATTGAGAAGTTGACCAAAAAAGAGGGTCTGCTGATCCAGCGCGAGATCAATCGCCTGAACCTGCGTCTATCAGGTGTCCGCAACATGATCCGACTACCAGATCTAGTCTTTGTGGTGGATGTTGACCGTGAGTATGCGGCTGTCCATGAAGCCAACCTACTTAATATTCCTGTAATCGCCCTTGTTGATACCAACTGCGATCCTTCCCATGTGGATTATGTCATCCCGTCCAATGATGATGCTATCCGCGCAATAAAATTGCTGGTAGCCAAAATGGCCGATGCAGTGGAAGAAGGCAAGGCCATGCGCAAGGATGAGGAATTGGAAGCAGAGGCTGCCGCGGCCCGGATTCCGGAAGAAGCTTCAGATGGAACCAAACTTTCCCATACCGCCATGGATATGGATGAAGACCTCCAAGATAATGAACTGCTGGGCGAATCCACGCTGGCGAAACTTACCCCCGCTCCTGCTACAGAAGAAGCACCTGCTACGGATGAAACCATAGAAGACAACAAAGAAGAAAAATAAACTGAGGTAAAGGCATGGAAATTTCTACTGAAATGGTTAAGGAACTGCGTGAAGCCACTAAAGCGGGTGTGCTTGATTGTCGAAAAGCGCTGGAATCCTCTGGAGGTGATTTTCAAAAAGCAGTGGATTTCCTGCGGGAGAAAGGCATGGCTACTGCAGCCAAGCGCGCAGATCGGCAGGCTTCGAACGGCCTTGTGGAACTCTACACACATGGTAATGGACGTGTAGGCGTAATGGTGGAAGTCAACTGTGAGACCGACTTTGTCGCCCGATCAGAGCAATTCCGCAAGTTCGCCCATGAAGTGGCACTACAGGTGGCTGCAGCAGCACCGAAGTATTTGAAAGAAGAAGACATCCCTGCTGACGTGCTTGAACATGAAATCGAAATAGCAAAAGCACGTGCCCGAGAGGAAGGCAAGCCTGAAGCCATGCTTGAAAAAATCTCCCAGGGCCGTATCGAGAAGTACAAGGATGAGGTTGTTTTATTACGTCAGGCTTACATACGTGATGACAAGACAACAGTGGGAAACCTACTGCTTGAACAAATCGCCGCGATCGGTGAGAATATTGTCGTCCGGCGCTTTGCTCGCTGGGAATTGGGCGAGATGAGTGAGTAATTGAACAAAAGAGGCCAACCATGCGGTTGGCCTCTTTCTTACCGATTGGAAGAGGAGGCAAAATGGCAGATCTTAAATTCCGGCGTATCTTGCTAAAGTTGAGCGGAGAATCACTTGCGAGTCGCGAAGGCTTTGGGATTGACCCGGTGCAAGCCGAGATGATTGCCAAACGTGTCAAGGCAGTACGCGAGATGGATGTTGAAGTGGCAATTGTCATCGGGGCTGGCAACCTGTGGCGTGGCAGACAGGGTATTGAACGAGGCATGGAACAAGCCACGGCCGATTACATGGGAATGCTGGCAACGGTGATAAATGCCATGGCATTGATGGATGCCTTGGAGCGGATGGGCGTTTACACGAGAGTACAGTCAGCAATCGAGATGCGAGCCGTGGCTGAACCGTATATTCGGCGACGGGCCATCCGTCACCTGGAAAAGGGACGGGTGGTTATCTTTGGTGCTGGAACTGGTAATCCATTTTTTTCGACAGATACAGCTGCAGCTCTGCGGGCAGTTGAAATTGATGCAGATGTGTTAATTAAAGCAACCAAAGTGGATGGTGTCTATGATTCAGATCCACAGAAGAATCCAAAGGCTAAGAAATTCGATGCGTTGACTTATATTGAGGTGCTCAACCGCAGATTGGAAGTGATGGATAGCACAGCCATTTCTCTTTGCATGGAGAATAACCTGCCCATTCTGGTGGTTAATCTCTGGGACCCATCCGCCCTTGAAAGGGCCATGCATGGTGAAAAAGTGGGAACCCTGGTCTCAGCCTAGTAAATCAGATTTGATAGTATTTTGAGACCATTTGACAGGGCCTCTTGGTGATACTTCCCAGTGGCCCTTTTTTCCATCTCCCAATCCAGTAGCGTTTTTTACAGTTTTAAGGTATCCTTATGGTGGATAAATACTTACAATCCAGGAGGCCGACGTGATCAAAGACTTACTCAAAGAAGCCGAAACGAGAATGCACGCCGCGATCCAAAGTCTGGACGATGACTTGGTGGGTATTCGCACAGGCCGTGCCACCCCAGCATTGGTGGAAAAATTGCCGATCGAATACTATGGTACCCCAACACCCTTGATGCAACTTGCGTCAATATCTGTGCCGGAGCCGCGCAGCCTACTAATTAAACCATTCGATCCATCTTCTTTGAAAGGTGTCGAAAAGGCGATATTAGCCTCAGACCTGGGCCTTACTCCAAACAATGATGGAAAACAAATCCGCCTGAGTCTGCCTGCTCTGACCGAAGAGCGCCGTCATGAACTGGTCAAGGTTGTTCATAACCGGTTGGAAGAATGTCGCATTGCTGTTCGAAACGTGCGACGCGATGTTCATAATGACATGCGTGACTTTGAAAAAGAGAAGCTTATTTCGGAAGATGATCTGAAGCGAGGTGAAGAGGATCTTCAGAAAGTTACCGATCATAATATTGAAGAGATTAACAAGCATGGTCAGCGCAAGGAACAGGAGATTATGGAGGTGTAGAGACGGGTTAAACCGCCGCTACCAATTGTATGGTAAAGAAAGCAACAGCCTCCCCATCGCGTTTACCTACCCATGTAGCCATTATCATGGATGGGAATGGGCGCTGGGCACTATCCCGCGGCCTGCCTCGTCTGGCAGGTCATCGTGCTGGTACTGAGAATTTACGCCGCATCATCAGGGCTTGCGTAGAGTTTGGCGTTAAATACCTCACAATCTATGCCTTCTCAACCGAAAACTGGGGCCGGCCGCGGGAAGAAGTTGATGGTCTCATGCATATCCTCGAGGATGTGATTGACAAGGAGCTGGCCGAGCTTAACAAGGAAGGGGTGCAATTACGTCATATTGGCCGGCTTGAACGTCTGGACCCGAAACTTCAGGAAAAAGTGCTTGAGGCGATTGACCTGACGAAAAATAATGATCGCCTCGTCCTGAATGTAGCCTTTAACTATGGCGGGCGGGACGAGATTATTTGTGCGATCCAGAGAATCATAAAAGACGCAGTTAAACCCGAAGAGGTGAACTCGGACCTGGTCAGTAAGTACCTGTTTACGGCAGGCGTTCCTGACCCTGACCTGATCATCCGCACTTCTGGGGAGCTTCGCGTCTCAAATTTTCTAATCTGGCAGGGGGCTTATTCAGAATGGTACGTTACCTCAGTATATTGGCCTGATTTTACCAAGGAGGAATTCCGCAAAGCACTGGACACATATGCGAAGCGGGATCGCCGCTATGGCGGTCTATCCGAAACTGTAGAGGACAATCCAAATCATGTTGATTAAGCGCCTGCTTGCCGCTCTCGCCTTGGCGGCTATTGGCTTCCCGGCAATCATCGTTGGGGGTGTTTTTTATTCTGCTTTGATCATACTCCTGCTGGGAATAGCCGCCTGGGAATTTGGCAGGGTTTTTCGAGCCGCTGGCTACCACGCCTCCGAACCAATACTGGTTGGAGGCGTGGTGTTATTGGTAATCCTGAGAGCTTACTTACCGGGACAGGCAGCAACTGGTTTGACTTTGCTCGCCCTGTCTGCCATGACCTGGCATTTGATTGGGTACGAAAATGGCCGAGACCAGGCTGCTACCGATTTTTCCGTCACCATGGCTGGTATTGTTTACCTGGGGTGGGTGGGTGCATATCTGATTGATATACGGCAATTACAGAATGGACTCTGGTGGTTGTTATTGGTCCTGCCTGCCGTTTGGTTAGCAGATGCCATGGCTTTTTTTATCGGCAGCCGTTTTGGCCGCCATAAACTCAGTCCAAGGCTTAGCCCTAAAAAATCCTGGGAAGGTTACTGGGCTGGAATCATATTTGCAACCGTTGGTACTGCCGGACTGGGGATCTTATGGCACAACCTTGGGGGTCCGGCTGTACCCTGGTGGAAGGGAGCAGCTCTTGGAGCGGTAATCTCGGTTCTGACCCTATTAGGTGATCTGGGCGAGTCTATGTTAAAACGACAGGCAGGGCTAAAGGATGCGAGCAACATCATTCCCGGTCACGGTGGTGTACTCGATCGTCTTGATTCCTGGTTGTGGGCAGGAGCCTTGGGATACCTGATGATCGTCTGGTTCTTATTATAAATATTCTTGGAGGCCCATATGGTTATTGAACCGACACGCAACCTGGCTCTTGAACTGGTTCGTGTGACCGAGGCTGCTGCTCTCTCTGCCGGGCGTTACATGGGTCGTGGGGATAAAAATGCTGCCGATCATGCTGCAGTGGAAGCCATGCGGCTAATATTAAACACCATTTCCATGAATGCTGTAATCGTTATTGGTGAAGGTGAGAAGGACCGGGCTCCGATGCTATATAATGGTGAACACGTGGGCAATGGTATAGGGCCAGAAATGGATATTGCGGTAGATCCGATTGATGGCACCCGCCCACTGGCGAACGGTACGTGGAGCGCCATCTCGACTGTCGCATTGGCGCCGCGGGGGACGATGTTTAACCCCGGCCCATTCCTCTACATGAATAAAATTGCAGTCGGACCGCTAGCCAAGGGCAAGGTGGATATTAATGCCCCGGTCATGCATAACCTTGAGGCAATTGCAAAGGCAAGCAGTAAATCTGTGGAAGATTTGACCGCCGTCATTCTCGACCGGCCCAGGCATGAAAATTTGATAGCTGAAGTGCGTCAAGCCGGAGCTCGCATTCGTTTAATCCCTGATGGCGATATGGCTGGCGCGTTAATGACCTCTTGGTCCGATTCCGGGATTGATGTTCTCCTCGGTATTGGTGGCACACCGGAAGGAGTGCTCTCTGCCTGTGCATTGCGCGCGATGGGCGGTGAGATCCAAGGAAGACTATTCGCCCGAAATGAAGACGAACTCCGCCATGGACGTGAGCAAGGTTACAATTTTGAAAAGGTGCTGACCATGAATGATCTGGTCTCATCGGAGGATGTCTTCTTCGCTGCCACGGGGGTCACGGACGGGGAGTTTTTGGATGGTGTGAAATATACTGGGTCGGGTGCACGCACCGACAGTCTGGTTGTTCGGGGACAGACAGGTACCGTTCGTCAAATCATTGCCACCCACCGCTGGGATAAACTTAACCGCTTCAGTGCAATAAAATATTAACTTTACTTCAGGAATCATCATGATCCTGAGCTAACGTACTTTTAGATTAATTTCCCTTTCTCCATCCCTTTCTCCATCCTTGTCAGACAATCCACTCTCGAATATACTCCTGCTAAAGGAATATTTTACCCATGGCCAAGCAACGCATCCTACTGGTAGATGATCACGAAGTCGTTCGATTGGGGTTGAAATCGCTCCTGGAGCGTCATCCGCAATTCGATGTTGTGGGTGAGGCCTCCTCGGCGCGCGAAGCGATGGAAATAATCAATAACACACACCCGGATGTGGTCGTGATGGATATTCGCCTTCCAGGGACGTCAGGGATCGAAGCCTGCGAAGAGATCACTGGACGTTTCCCGGAGACCAAGGTCATCATGTTGACCTCCTATGCTGAAGACGAGATGCTTTTCTCGGCCATACGCGCTGGAGCTTCGGGGTATATCCTGAAACAAATAGGCGGCGAGGATCTGGTACGCGCACTCGAAGCGGTTGGACGTGGCGAGGCCATGCTTGATCCAACCGTTACCCAACGTGTCTTCCAGGAGGTACGCCGGGCGGTAAAAGAGGAGGAAGCCTCCGCCTTTGCCCATCTCAGCCAGCAGGAGAAACATGTTCTGCTGCTGGTTTCGGAAGGCAAGACCAACCGGGAAATAGCCAAGGCGCTCTTCCTTGGAGAGGGGACCGTGCGCAATTACGTCAGCAGCATCCTTTCCAAATTGGGTGTAAATAACCGGGCTGAAGCTGCTGCGTATGCTGTGCAACATAACCTGCGCGAGTATATTGCCATGTAGTTTCACCAAGCCACATCACCAAGCCACAGGTCACCAAGCCACAGGTTGACAAAATCTTAGTTTCGGATAAAATACAACCCGCACGCCGAAGTGGCGGAATTGGCAGACGCGCTAGGTTCAGGGCTTAGTGGCCTTACGGTCGTGAGGGTTCAAGTCCCTCCTTCGGCATAACAAGCCCGCGGAAACGCGGGTTTTTGTTTTAATTGCTTCCCCGGGAATAACTCTTTGCTCTCAACAGACTTTGTGGTAAAAAGGAACCATGAACCGTTTAGCCCTTTTTCCTGATACCACTACTATCGTCAATGATTCTTTATCCATTGCTGGTTGCGATTTGGCCCACCTGGCAGACCAATTCAGCACCCCTCTATACATCTACGACCGCGCCACTCTGGATAGCGCGGTCTCGGGTTATCAAACAGCCCTGTGTGAATATTACCCAGGTAGAAGCAGCCTTAGCTATGCCGGCAAAGCCTTCCTTTGCATCGCCATCGCGGAGTGGACACAGCAGCACGGTTTGTCGGTGGATTGCACCGGATTAGGTGAGATTGCCATAGCCGTTAAAGCTGGTGTGCCACGAGAAAGAATTGTTGTCCATGGTGTTTGTAAATCTGCTGCAGATATCAAAGTTGCCTGCGAACATGCCGGGGTTATTGTGGTCGATAACCTATCAGAACTCCAGCGACTGGTTGTGATATCTCATAACCAGAGCATACCAGACCTTTGGTTGCGGTTCCAGCCTGGTCTGGTCGTTGAGACTCATGCCTATACCCAGACCGGTCAGGCCGGGAGTAAATTCGGCATGGATGCCAGCCAAATTGCCCGGGCGGCTCAATCCTGTGGGGAAAACAACCTGCCCCTAAAAGGCCTTCATTTTCACCTGGGTTCCCAATTCCACGACCCTGCCCCGCTCATTCCAGGGATTGTACGGGCACTGGACATGGCTGCGGAGATTGAATTTGGTGATGATTGGATTCTGAGTCCCGGAGGTGGCTGGGGTATAGCCTATCATGAAGACGAATTGCCCCAACCTGACCTTAACCAATATATTCAACTCATTGCGGGAACGGTGATACAAGGTTGCAAGGAACGACGCCTGCCGCTGCCTCTTCTTAATCTGGAACCTGGCCGCAGCCTGGTGGGACGGGCAGGCGTGGCAGTGTATCGGGTTGGAGTGGTGAAAAGAACTGCCAACCGGGTTTGGGCTTTGTTGGATGGAGGCCTAGCTGACAACCCCCGCCCGGCTTTATACAGGGCTCGTTATTCAGCCTTGCCGGTCCGGGAACCGCAGAGGCCTGTAAAAGGGGTCGTCTGGTTTGCAGGGCCGTATTGTGAGAGTGGGGATGTGCTTATCGAAGACCTACCCTTCCCGGAGCTTCAGGAAGGAGACCTGGTGGCGGTGCCAGTCAGTGGAGCATATCAGTTAAGCATGTCCAGCAATTACAATGGAGCTCGTCGACCTGCAACCCTGTGGCTGGAGAATGGGCAGGCGCAAGTCATCCAGGAACGCGAATCGACTGAAAACCTTTTCCAACGCGATCATCGACTTGTCAAACCGGACCGGACAGGGTAAGATATTATTATGAAGGTTACTTGGCGAAACATATTAATTCTCATAGGTCTAATCCTGGCGGTGGTTTTGCTTGTGGATTTCAACCGTCGCATGGAGGAACTGAACCGTCTTACAAGCCAATTAAAGGTCGTTCAGGTTGAGGCGACCGCGGTGGTCCAGACACAGACTGCTTTGGCCAGCCAGGTGGCGTATGCCACTTCCGACGCAGCCGTGGAGGCATGGGCTTATAATAATAAAATGGTACGACCGGGCGAACATCCGGTGGGAATAGTACCAGAGGGAAATGT
>Ga0207931_1000587_pt1 | contig 13449 bp, 12 predicted proteins | sample NGESurdeep092012_2_FD_184478 | JGI IMG/M metagenome (GOLD analysis project Ga0207931, IMG submission 184478) | Arctic peat soil microbial communities from Barrow, Alaska - NGEE Surface sample 415-1 deep-092012 (SPAdes) | ecosystem: Environmental > Terrestrial > Soil > Wetlands > Peat ...
CGACAAGCATGTCCAAATCCGATTTGTCTTCACGGTGAGTACCTTTATCCCATGGATTGTAATTGATATAAACCCGTACACCTCGCTTTTGGAAGGAATGAACAACGTCACGCACACCAGCTAATCCGCCGGGCATGTCGCGATAAAAATCGAACTGGTTACGTTGATCGACACCGATACGGGGATAGGCATGCCAGAGCACAATGCTGTCGTAACCTCCGAATTCTTTGATTCCATCGTCAATAAATGATTCCACATTATAGCGGCCTGCCTTTGGGTCATAGAAAGTCTCGTCGCACATCATCAGGAAACAACATGCATATGATTTAGCGGCCCAGGCGAACTCCGGTTTGCGGTAAAGAGCATCATCGTACTTTAAACTTTCCCGGGTAGCATCACGCCATCGGGCAAGCTGTTCCCGAAAAGCAGGCCAGAGTGCAGGATCATCCGGGGCTGGAATAATGTCTTTCGCCGGATCAAAGCTAAACGGTGTTATAGCGTTGGTCAAATCACGATCGGCTATTGCATAGGCAGTCCTGAGTTGTGATGGGATAATTGCAGTTGCAGCCAGTGCTGCTGCACTTTTAACCAGAAAGTTTCTTCTTTTCATTATATTTTAATTTAAAGGTACCTTGCCAGAATCAAACAAAGTACCCCAATGGAAAACATCGCAAACATAAGAGTCAGATAAATATAAGACTTCTTTTGTGCTTCTTTGAACTCTTTCCAGATAAAAATACCCCATAATGCAGCAATAATGACGGCGCCCTGCCCCAGTCCATACGATATTGCAAAGCCCGCCTTAGCGCCACCCAAAACATTGAACATCATGCCCATGCACCAGATAACTCCACCAACTATACCAGCCAGATGATTCTTAATATTTCCTCCGAAGTAATCACGATAATGCACCGGACTGCCTTCAATCGGTTTCTTCATGATGAGTGTATTTAGCACGAAATTGCTGATAAAAATCCCTGCTATAAAGATAAACACCGCTGTGTAAGGGCTAAGCTGTCCGGGGAGGATCAAGGTAAAATCCTCAGGCATGGTTCGCGCAACAAACCGATAGAAAAATCCCATCAGGACGCCACTGGAGACCGACAGAAGCAAGCCTTTTAAAATTTTATGGTTGGCATTTGCCGCTTTCCCACGATAGGCAAGGGCATTAAAAATGATGGATATTACCACAAAAAAAACACCGGTAAATATCCAAACCGGGTTACCAGCGGGAGCTCCAATATAATTAATGATAACACCCAATACAAGAGCAATACCTACAGTTACAGGAACAGCAACCGCCATTCCGGCAACCGCAACCGCCATAACCATTAAGATGTTTGAGATGTTGAAAATAAGACCTCCGAGCAAACAGGAACCGATATTGGATAATGAAGCCCCGGTAATATTTTCAGGAAATCCTCCGCTCGAATTTGGCAGGTTTCCCAAAGTGAAAGCAAAAATCGCCGCTGTCAGCAGCAATCCCAGATTGTAATCCCAGTAAAATAATTCAAAACGCCAGCTTTTTGCTGCTATCTTCTGTGAGTTTACCCATGAACCCCAGCAAAGCATTGATAAAATGCTGAAAACAATTGCGATTGTATTTGATTCGACCAGATACATAGTTTAGCTATTAAAGTTATTCATTAGAAATGTGTCAACATCTTTACGAAGATGATAAGAAGGAATAGTGTCAGCTTTTGTGCATGCCAGGCCGGCAGCGGCATTGGCAAATCTGCAGGCATCAGGCAAGGGTTTGTCTTCGAGCAAGGCTACAGCAAGGGCGGCATTAAAGGAATCGCCGGCACCTGTAGAATCAACTATTTCCGGAAACCTGAAAGCAGGTATTGTGCAAAATCCTTTTTCGTTCAGGATAAGACAACCTTTTTCGCCTAGGGTAAGTATCACATTTTTGCAGCCGAGTGATAAGAGCTTTTGGGCGGCATCTTCATCGGAAATTGGATTCTTCAGATCCCAACCGCAACAAACACGGGCCTCTGTTTCGTTGGGTGTTATGAAGTCAATAAAAGAAAGGTCATGGTTTGACAAGTTTGCTGCCGGAGCCGGGTTCAGTATAACTACAGCTCCTGATTTTTTCGTAACCTTTGCAGCATATAATGCCGATTCTACCGGTATCTCCATCTGTATTAAAACATAATCTCCAGGTAGAATATCCAATGTAAGTTCATCGATGGCTTCATTTGACATCTCAAGGTTGGCGCCAATATCGATGGTAATGATGTTATGACCATCTGCAGAGCAAATAATAAAGCCGGCGCCGGTAGGGAATTTATTGGATAATCTGATTTTTGAAGTATCAATTTTTTCAGTTTTGCAAAGATCTGTAAATGAATGTCCAAAGCTATCATTGCCCACAAAACCGATAAATCCGGTAGAAGCGCCCAGACGTGCGGCCTGAACAGCCTGGTTGGAGCCCTTTCCTCCATGGGTTTGACGAAAATTTCGGGCAAGCAGTGTTTCCCCTTGCTGTGGAATCCGGTCGGTATCCATAACCAGCGCAACCAGATAGCTGCCAATTACAATAATGCGGTTTTTCTTCATTGGCAAATAGGTTTTATAACAATTCTAATTTTCAATGTAATGTATGAATATTTGAATTAATCTGAGAGATTTTTCAATTTGTCTGCTTATTCCTGACCTCTTTTGCCATTGCAATTACGTTTTCGATTGGCACATTAGGCATAAGAGCTTCATGGCTGGGGCCAACAATTAAACCAGGTCCAAGCAAATTAATGATTCGTTTTGTCTCGTCCCGGACGGCATCAGGAGTGCCTTCGGGCAATAAATGCTGTGTATCAACCCCGCCCATAAAAATGATCCTGCCTTTGAAATTTTTGGCCAGGTATTCTGCATTCATGTTTGTTGCCAATGCCTGAATAGGATGAATACAGTCTATTCCTGCCTCAATCAATTGATCTACAATCCTATAAATTGAACCGCAACAATGCAATACACTGTGATATCCGAACCGGTGGGCCTGATCGGCAAATTTAGTTAACCAGGGCAAATAAAATTCTCCAAAAAGTTCAGGACTCATCAGCAAATCGTCTTGTGAACCAAAATCATTTCCCATAAAATGGGCATCTATGAGGTTCCCTGCCTGTTGGTAAAACAATTCGTTCGCTTCGAGATAAAACCCGCATAATCTTTCCAGAATGGCATGGACCATTCCCGGATGGGTATACATCTTCATCAACAGATCTTCCATTCCGAACATATAAGTCAGATCGTGAAAGAATGGTGCCCAGAATCCGCTTAGCCTGTAATAATCGCCCAGATTCCTTAATAGATTAAGGGTCTCAGTAAAATCTAAATATTGTGTCCGGGGCCAATCGTAAGCTTCAACCTGCTCAATAGTTTCAATTTGTGAAAAGGGCCCGTTGGCAAGCCCCATCGGATTAGCCTCTTTCCATGGTCGCATAACTTTTCGCCCGGGATGTTTGTAGGTCGATTTAATGTACTGAGGTGTTATCCAGCGTATATCATCACCCAGGAAATGCTGAATCTCTTCAAGACTGGAGGTACCAAGCTTTTGATTATAAACCTGTATAGTCTCAGGAAGAGGGTTTCCCAGCCAGAAGCCGCATCTTTCAGCAGGCTCTCTGTTCATTATTTTTCTGATCAATTGACGTTGTGACATAATACTTATTGTTGAATGATTGCATTGCAGGTATTTTTCTTCTTTCATCTGTAAAACTCACCTTTCCTGTTTTCAAGGCTAATTTAGTGTTTTGATACAAATATATATTACTCACACCCTTGAAGTCGGAATTGGTGGCAGGGATACTTTTTATCTTCATACGCATCTCACTTACCCTTCCCAGGAGCAGCCATATTTATAACCACAGGCTTATCTCTGTTGCAGACAATCTGCCCATCAATATACTCAAGTTCAGCAACCTGTATAGAGCTCCTTCTTGAATCAGTTGCATCTTTAGGCATTATACCAGGCATTCTTCCAGGATGTGTGAAATAGAAAACAAAAGCTCTGTCTCTGTCGACAACAACATCAGGGTGACTGCCCATTACCATATCATCAGCACCATTGCCGGGTTCCTGCAGAATGCTTTTTTCCTGTCTCTTCCATGAGATCAGATCCTCTGAGGAATATATCCCGCATCCATCCCAGTTATCTACAACCATCCAGTTTTTTCCTTTCCAGAAAAACACATTCTGTCCTTCACCACTTTTGTCTCCCACCACTTTTTTCCCGCTGTCTATCCATTTATAGAGGTCCGGACTATCAGCATAATAGACTGATTTCCCATCAAGTTCGTTATTGTAATACATACGCCAGGTACCATCAGGTAAACGGAAAATACAAGCATCTATACATCTGTCTGATGAGAGTTTCAGTTTAGATTCAAAAATCCAGCTTATAAGATTCTTGCTTGTAAGGTGGATTATCCACCTTGGATGGTACCAGTCAGAGAAGATACCAGGAACATATGACAAAAACATATGGTATACTCCGCTATCTTCAATCACTTCAGGTGCCCAGTAAGTATAATCTGTAGTAATATGGTATTGAATATTACAGGTGTCGCGATATTTCCATGTTGCCCCACCATCTGACGATTCTGCTATACCGATACGAGTGCCATGAACCCAGGTAACACCATCAAGACCAGGGACATTGGCACGACGGTTAGTATAGAACATAAACCACTTTTTCTCATTCAGGTTCCATATAACAGTTGGATCGGCTGCCCCGTCAAAAACCGGATCGCGGAACAGTGGTTTATCAGCAGGTTTACTCTCCGGTTTATTCTGCCCGTATAGGTTCGCAGGTAATATGAGCAGGACAAATGCAAATATTACAGGTATGTACAATAATGATACTTTTTTCATTTAATGTTATATTATTTCAGATAATTATACAAAGAAAGATTTAATAAATAATAGATCCTTTGTGCCAAAATTCTTTCTTAACAATTCATAGGGCTCCTTAGTAAACTTAAACGAACATGAAACATAGGGAGGCTTCTTGCCATCCAGAACCAGTTTGATTATCTCTCTTCGCTTCATAGCAGCCAATACTTCGTTGATCAACTTACCTGAAATACAATTCACCATATTTATCCATATTTATCCAATAATCGTTCTGAATACCTGACCAGGTAAGGAGGTTTTTACGACTTGCTCCATCATCGTCGCATACAGCTATCTCCAGCCCTATGACAGCACTTTTATGCAATGTTACCAGAGGAATAGAAAAGGCTAATTCGAGTATATATCCCGTTGTGGTATAAGACACTGCAATTTCTCCATTCCACAAAGTTTTAAAATCGAAATCCTGAGGATTAGCAACGAAATAGGTACTTGCATCATCAAGCATGAAGGCACGTGGCGGTTGCATCGGGAGGAAATGCATTTCGTAGCCATTTAGTTTTGTTTTTCCAGCGATTGTATCCTTCCGGGTTCCTCTGCTTAATTTAGGATCGATACATATTTCGACGCAATCGTTGAGCCATGTGTTTGGTCTGTCGAAATGACTGATCTTATCATCAGTAACAACAAAAAGGAAGTAAACCTTGTTTCCTTTCCAAACAGAACGCCATGTAAAGCTTAAATCATTGGGGCCCAGCCAGTTTTTGGATTCCATTCCCTGCCCAATCCATAAGTGTGATTTTCCATTTACCACCTCAGAAGATATTCCATACCAGTCTGAAGTGTCAGCATCAACAATTATATTCTTTTCAATGGCAAAATATGTATGAGGAACAATCGTCTTTCTGTTTACTTTACAGCTTTGCTGAATAATGCCATTGAATAAAATAAAAGAAAAAATAAATAGACCTGATAAAATTTTCATCTTCTTTTTTATGATTATTATACTCGAATTTATTGCTTTTTACTTACCACATGGTGGGTTTATGAGAATTTTATCAGGCTCAAGCGTACACATGCTGAAGGTTTGCCATTCGGCTGTTACCCATTTTGACCTTCCGCCCGCAATGCCGCTATTGGCCGACCAATCAGGTAACCAACCTGTGGTTTCATTTAACCACCAGTCTGCGCCCATGTTGAGAATGTTTTTGCATGATGGGCGGTCATCGGGTTTTTTAGGGTCGTCCAATATAAGACGGGCTTCGCAGGATGTATATATGCCAACAATATTGCTGATATCTACAACTGCCCTGCCAGAAGGATAGAAGTGGTAGTTATAACCAGACCACGGGCCTATGCCAACAACAACAGATAATCCACCTCCGTTGGCTGATTCGTCACGGGCGCCGGCATCAATATTTTTGTTATCTGCAAAGTTTTCCAGATAGGCAGCGCCACCGAAAGCCCCCGACTGCACTGTGTACCATTTCCCATCCTTCTTTAAAAATTTTGTAGTGACGTTTCGGATTTGGCACCTGGTATTTGTGGCGGAACTTCCTTCGCACGGAATATAAACCTGTCCCAAACTGGTCATGGCATGCCACCACTCTCCCTTGAAGTTTTTTGCAGGGACAGTTACCCCGGAGAAACCAGGGTTACCGCGGCATTTACCTCCCCAACTCAATCCCTCTGTTCCATGAGCACAAGCATCGCAGGGCAGGGTCATATCATTTATAATTGCCTGTGCGCAATTTTGAGCACATAAATGTCCATTCTTGGTACATGATAGCATCAATACGGTCAATAGTATTAAAGCCAGTTTTTCTATTGTCTTCATTTTTCAGTTTAAATAATTTGTAATCAGTCTATTTCATTATAAGAAAATCAATCACAGGTGCTCTTGCTGAACCTAACTGTTCGCTCCGTTTACCGGGACTTGATTCTCCGATATTTACGATATATGTTCCCGGAATCAGGACGCTTGTACTTCCGGAGTCCAGAATGCCCATGGCGTCAATTTGAATTTCATTTGATCGAAAAATTCGATGGATTGAAGGATAAGCTGGTTAATTTCAATTCGTTTCATATTTGATTAGTTTAATGAATTTAAAAATCAGTTTAGTTTATTTATCCCAAGTGTTACAATTTCGTGTGGTTTTAGTTTTACACGGATTGATTTTCCCTTTATCTCTGGCTTTGCAACATTTTCTATCGGAAATTCAATCAGGTTAAGACGACGTACCGATTGAATCATAACCGGCAAATTGATCGTCGCAGATGTTTCTTTTCCTTCAATCTCAACCAACCTGATGATGAGTTCGTTTGCTTCTTCCGACTGTTTCAGACCAGTCATAGCGACATTTAAAGGCGAAACAGAAAAGAAAGATTCTTCTTCAGGACGTGTTGCATGATTTTTAACAAGAGCCAATGAAGGCGGTTCTGCTGCATAAACCGGTACATTAAAATCATCTCCTTCGGCCCAGATCTGGCTGTTGGAATCTCCGGAATGAGGAAACAAGGCATAGCTGATGTTGAATTTTCCCAGATTGGGATAAATATCCGGATCGCCAGCCGACCGCATTAGTGTCAGCCTTAACTCTCCATTATGAACCGAATGACCGTATTTGGTTTTATTCAGTAATGCGATTCCCGATTTGCCATCGGTTACATCAACCCACTTTTGGGCCGGAACTTCCTGGCCATCGCTTTTTTCCGAGGTGACTCCATAGATGTCAGATTGTGATTTCAGATATGAAGGAACATCTTTCCCATTTATTTTTCCATCAACCGGCCGTTCAATCACATCGAAAGGAACCTGACAGAATAATCTTGGATCTTTCATTGCCAGCGGGAAGATTGCCCGTAAAATGGGCGAATCGGTCGAATCGCTCCCGGTTTCGAGCCAATGGACTTCCATGTCATAGGCAATTCGCGGATAAGACCGATAAATATAGGCGCGTTCGATAAATCTCGATTTGCCCCATGTTTTCACGGTTTCAATACATGCCCTTACCGGTCCTTCTTCCACCACTTTTACACTTTTGACTTCAGTAACATCTTCGATTTTAACGTTTTTATTCAACACCCACGACTTCATTCCGCCTTTTTTATCTTCCATGAAAATTCGTAACGAATTGAAATGTCCGCCATCTTTAACGTATTCCGTATTGCTTCGTTTGTCAATCAGGCTGACAATTCCGCCGGTTTTCATGTCGATTTTAATCCTGAAAAAATCGGTTTCAAAAGTGTTGTTAATGAATGGAATCGGTTCATTGTACTCGCCCGGTTTGGTCACATCAACATAGAAGGTTTTGTAACCTCCAGCAGGAAATTGATCGACTATAAACTGAACTTTGGAGGTATACCCTGGAGGGGTCAATTTGGCCCAGACAATCTGAGCCGGATAAGTTTTTCCGAAGCCATCGCGAACCAGAACTGTTGGCACTTTTCCCTGGCCTTTATCAACCGGACTGATGTTTTTCGATCCATAAAAGTTTCCCCAACTGTTTGCTTGGATGGATATAGGTTCTGTATGAGAATAAACGTTTGCTTCAACGATGACTTTACGGCTGTTCGGCTGCAGGTTGTAGGCGACGACAGGTTGTCCCATACCGGTTTTGAAATTCACTTCATCGGCCATTTTTCGAAATGCATTATCGCGCAGTTCGGTCGATTTGCGGAGAACTTCAGAATAGCGAGCTACAGCTTCTTTGTTGGCTTCATTAATTGCTGAGCCCGGCAGAATGTCGTGAAACTGGTTAAAAGCAACGGTTGTCCAAAGATCGCGAAGTTCGTCTGTCGGATATGTGTCGCCGTTCAGCCAGCGAAGTGTATTGAAAAATTCACTGCTGTAAAGCGAATTCTCGCAATTCCGGTTTCCTTCCTTGATTTCAGAAACGTTGGAATAGCATCCTTCGAAAATAAACTGCATCTCTCCAAGATGGGTGGGTCGGCCATCCATTTCTTTCGAAATTTTGTTGAAGAAATCTCCGGCCGTGGTAAATTTAACAGCCGGATAGCCCGGAGTTTTGTCCAGTTGATGCACCATGTCGATGTTTGCCCGGGTTGGGCCGCCACCGTGGTCGCCAATACCTGTAATTTGTAACAGGCGATGTTTGTCAGGAGTAATATTTTTGAATTCGTCTTTCAGTTTTGGAGTGATTTCTCCACTATAGGTATCATTCGCATAACACAATACTTTTGAAGAATCGCTTCCGACCCACCAGAACGAACCCTTGTAAGGTTTGCAGCGATGAAAATAAAAATAATCGCAGTCTGCCAGTTTCAGAATTTGTGGCATTTGCGAAATATGACCGAAGTTGTCGGGTAACCATCCAATGCTGGCCATTTTGCCAAACCTGCTCTGAAAATAGCGCTGTCCCAGCAGAAAAGAACGGCTGATAGCTTCTCCTGACGAGAGGTTCATGTCTCCTTCAGTCCACATTCCGCCAACAGGTTCCAAACGGCCTTCCTTCACAAATTTCTGAACCAGCCCGAACAAAGGCGGATCGACCTTTTCGACAAAGGTATAAACCGATGCCTGACTTTGCAGCATGGTGAAATCAGGAAATTCCTGCATGAAAGCAATAGTTTGCCGCAGGTTGTCGTTGGCCATTTTCATGGTTTCCGAATAGGTCCAAAGCCAGTTCATATCCATGTGGGCATGCCCAATCACGTGAATGGTATCTTTAGCGGTTTCCTTTTCAGGTTTATTTTTTGCTGAAATAAAGGAACACATAAAAAAAAGAATCAACCATGAAAAAGCGAATGCGGTAGTGTTTTTTAATGCTTTCATTTTGAATTATTTATGAGTTAAAATTATTAAAGTTTCCCACGTCGGAAAGCGTTGATATATGTAGGAATTAGAAATTAATAAGTAGTGGTAAAATAGAATTTAAATTGCTATATTTGAGTTAGTTACACGTCAAAAAGCAGTTTATTCACAAAACCACTACTTATGGGATCAAAAATAGCATATTAACCGAATATATTCATTTCAAAGAGATATCCCAAATTTATAAATAGCAGTATGATGGTAAACTTTCCCGGGCTCCAGACGGATTGAAGGAAAATTATTATGGTTAGGGGCATCCGGGTATTGTTGGGTTTCCAGAACTAATCCGGCACTTTCATTATAGTGAATATTGCCTTTCCCAATATCCTTGCCATTGAACAACCATCCATTATAGAACTGAAGGCTGGGTTGATCTGTTTTGACCTCCATAGTTATTCCAGAAAGGGTATCTTCAAGCATGGCGACCGATGTCAGAGGTTTAGAACTATCCAGGTTATTTACGTAAGCCACGGCAAATCCTTTTCCTTTAAAGACCTGATCGTAATCTGAATCGATATTCTTACCAACATTTATTGGTTTTCTAAAATCAAGGGGGGTACCTTCAACGCCTAAAATCTTACCCGTCGGAATAAGATATTGGTTGCACTCTACGAAGCTGTCAGCTTTCAGGGTCAGTCTATGTGAAAGAATATTGTTTTTTGGATTCCCCGACAAATTGAAAAATGCATGATTTGTAAGATTCACAACGGTTGGTTTGTTGGATGTTGCCTCATATTCGATCTTGATAGAATTGTCGGAGGTTAATGTGTAGGTTACCTTAGCGTTCAGGTCACCAGGAAATCCTTCTTCTCCATCTTTTGAAAAATAAGTGAATTCAACGTATTCTTCATTATAGCTGTTTTTTCCCATTTTTCCGTTCCATACCACAGCATGAAAGCCTTTTACACCTCCATGCAGGTTATTTCGAACAGGTTCCCCAAACCCGTCATTATTAGCAAGCTTAAATGTATCGCCATCCATGTAAAAAACACCCCTATCTATCCTTCCGCATATTCTGCCTACTGTTGCACCATGATATTTTTCAGTTGCATTGCGATATCCATCGAGCTTTTCAAAACCAAGAACAACATCTTTGAAATTACCTCTTTTATCAGGTACCCACATGGATAACCAACGTGCACCATAATTTGTAAATTGAGCGCAGCTCCCTTTCTCATTTTTCAGTGTGTATAAAATAGTTTGTTTACCATCTATGATCAAAGTAAAAAAGGTAGAACTGAGCAAATGCAAGTTATTGTTTTGTTTGTCGCAGGAGTTCAAAAGAATTAATGCTGCTGTGATGATATATATTAGCGCCTTGTTTGTATTTGCCATAACTCAAATGATTAAGTTTAGTTATCTATTGAATTTTATTATGTTTCCCGTCTATATGAAATTCGCTCTCCTGTGCCATCGCTGAACCTAACTGTTCGCTCCGTTTACCTGGACTTGATTCTCCGATATTTACTATATATTTTCCCGGAATCAGGACGCTTTCACCTGCATTGTTTACTGATTCCAGCAATTTGGTATCGAGTCTGAATTTCACTGTCTGTTTTTCACCGGCTGCCAGCGTAACCCTCCTGAAACCTTTTAAGGAATATAAAGGAAGTTCTAACCCCGGACTTGCAGGCGCAGTGACATACAACTGGACTACCTCATCGGATTTTACATTCCCGGTATTAGTCACATCGACACTTATTTCTACCTCTCCAATATTATTCCTGATCGTATTTGAAATAGTTGGTTTTCCAAAGGAGAATCTGGTGTAACTCATTCCAAAACCAAAGGGGAACATAGGTTCTTGTTTCATGTAGCGATAGGTGCGGCCGGTCATATTATAATCATCATAAGGAGGCAACTGATCCAAAGATTTTGGAAAAGTTATAGGCAGCTTGCCGGAAGGAGATACATCTCCAAACAAAACGTTCGCTACCGCTTTTCCACCTTCTTCACCCGGATACCAGACCAATAAAACAGCATCGGCATATTCATTAATTTCAGCCAGATTCATTGGACTTCCACCGGTAATTACAGCAATTATAGGCTTTGAATTATCTTTCCGTATTTTCTTAAGAAACTCAATTTGATTTGGAGGTAAGTTATAATCCAGCCTGTCTCCAAAATGTTCAGATGCAATGGCTTCGCCTTCTTCACCTTCAATTAGTCCTGATATTCCCATTACCACAATAACTGCATCGGTGGCTTTAGCATCACCGCTTGTCCAGTCTATCGGGTTGGTATTGGTTCTGTCTAATAAAAAACCAGGCTTGTATTGTACCTGGCAACCTGCTTCAACTTTACCCACAATCCCTTCGAGTATAGTGGTCATGTTATTGTTTACCCCATAGTAATTTCCCATCAAAACATCAATATTCGAAGCATTTGGACCAGTCACAAAAAGAGATTTTGTGTTCTTCTTCAAGGGAAGAATATTCTGGTTATTTTTTAACAGGACTAGTGATTTTTCGGCAGCCTCAAGTGCCAGGTTTCTATGTTTTTCGCAATTAATCACATCGGCACTAATGCTATTGTATGGGTTCTCCTTTTCCGGATCGAACATTCCCAATTTAAACCGGGTTGTAAATACCGTTGAAACTGCTTTGGTTATTTCATCTTCCGTCACCAAACCTTGTTTAAAAGCATCTATAAGATATGGGTTATAGGTGTCTCCGCAATTAAGGTCAACCGTGTTGTGCAGAGCCAGAGCAGCTGATTCCGGACGGGTCTTGGTAATTTTATGCCCTTCGTTAATATCTTTCAAAGCCCAGCAATCTGAAACAAGGTATCCTTTAAAATTCCATTTGTCCCGTAATATTTGCTTCAGCAAAACATTGCTTCCGCAGCAGGCCTCTTCATTGGTGCGGTTGTAGGCGCACATTACAGATGCCACACCGGCATCGACAAGCGCTTTGAAAGCAGGCAGATAAGTTTCGTACAGGTCCTTGTTATTCACTTTCGCGTCAAATTCGTGACGCAATTTTTCAGGACCACTGTGAACTGCAAAATGCTTGGCACATGCGGCAACTTTTAGATATTTCGGATTATCACCCTGTAAAGATTTTACCAGAGCAACACCCATAACTGAAGTGAGATATGGATCTTCGCCATAAGTTTCCTGACCACGGCCCCATCGTGGATCACGGAAAATATTCACATTGGGTGTCCAAAAAGTTAAGCCTCCATATTGTCCCCGAAAGCCTTGTTTCAGGTTGGCACTATACATGGCACGAGCCTCATCCGAAATTGCAGTGCCAATTCGGGAAACCAGATTATCGTCGAAAGTGGCGGCAAGGCCAATAGGTTCTGGAAAGACACTCGCATTCCCCGATCGGGCAACACCATGTAAACACTCATTCCACCAGTTATATTCCGGAATTTCTAACCTGTCGATTGCCGGACTGTTGTACATCATCTGGCTAACTTTTTCTTCAACAGTCATCTGCGAAACCAAATTGGCAACTCTAATCTCCATAGGTATAGTGTTATCCATATATAGAGCTTGTGATTTTTCTTTTGTCCTTGCAGACAATCCAATGGCTACTGCTAAAAAAATAACCTGAAGAATAAACTTTCTTATCATATTAGTTTGTTGATTTTGATAATTAATATGTTTATTTGATTATGATTTTTCTCCGGCAAAGCGTTTTATCTCCGTTTTCCTGAATTGCAAAAGTTTTAAGCAAGTAATCTCCTTTCAAAGCAGGAAACTGGAATTGCAATTTATAAGTTTGTTGCCCCAATGCATCAATCTTAAATGGGCA
>Ga0207931_1000588_pt1 | contig 13436 bp, 12 predicted proteins | sample NGESurdeep092012_2_FD_184478 | JGI IMG/M metagenome (GOLD analysis project Ga0207931, IMG submission 184478) | Arctic peat soil microbial communities from Barrow, Alaska - NGEE Surface sample 415-1 deep-092012 (SPAdes) | ecosystem: Environmental > Terrestrial > Soil > Wetlands > Peat ...
CGAACGCCGCCGCCTTGCTCTCCGGCCGGACCTCGTACGTGGCCGGGAAGAGCATGCCTTCCAGCGTCGTCCTCGGCTTGTAGCCCGGCAGCCTGAACCGCGGCGGCTCGTCGCGAGCCACCGCCACGTACTCATGTGCCGAGATCCCGGCCACCCGGCCGGCCACCAGTGCCGCCGCCTGGCGGAGAGTCGTGCCCTCCGGGATCGCGACCCTGATGGTCGGCGGCTTGACCCCTTGGACGAGCAACCCCACGAGCCGGTCGTATGGCTCGTTCTCATGCAGGCGGTACGTACCCGGCTTGACCTTCGTCGCGTAGCCGTCAGACTCAGCGCGAATGACGAAGGCTCGCGCGTGACGCACGACGCCCTTGGCCTCCAGCTTCCCCGCGATGGCACTGAGGCTCGCCCCTGGCGGGATGATCACCGTGACCTCGCGGCCCGTGGCGCCGGATGAAGGGGCAAAGTACCCCCGCGCATACCCGACGCCCAGGCCGATGATGAACGCGAACACGGCCACGAGGATGTACCCGACAAGGCGCCCGCGTCCCTTGCCGTGCCCTCTGTGGCGCGTGCTGCGCCAGCGCGCGAATTCCAGGTCGTCGCCGACGAACGAAGGCTCGATGTCCGACGACAGCTGCCGCGTGGGCCGAGCCGCGCCGCTCCGCTCGCCATCGCGCGTCGCCCGCCGCGCGCCGCGCGGATCCTCAGGCGGGCTGCTCACCAACGCACCTCAGGTAGTCCTCGAGCAGGGTCGCCGCCGCCCGCGCGTCGCGCGCGGCGCGTCCACCGCGCTGGTCGGCGAGCTTCGATGTGAAGCGTTCGTCGTACAACGCGACGGGGACGTCGACAGCGGCGGCCAGGCGCGCCGCGAACGCTCGGGCTCGCGCCGCCTGATCGCGCTCCGCTCCGTCGAGCGACACCGGCAGCCCGACCACGATGCGTTCCGGGGCCTCGTCCGCCAGCAGCCTCAGCAGTGCCGTGAACCCCGCGTCGCCATCCACGTTCGCGACCACGGTCAAAGGCCGCGCCAGCGTCCCGGTCGGGTCGGAGACGGCCACGCCGGTGCGCACGGCGCCGTGATCCAGCGCAAGGACGCGCACTCAGGCCTCGAGCGACTCGCGGACCACGGCAAGACCCGCTTCGAGGCCGGCCGGGATGCCGGCCATCTGGGGGCCTCCGCCACGAGCCAGAGCCGGCTTGCCGCCGCCCTTGCCCCCCACCGCCGGCATCATCGCCTGCAGTACGGTCTGGGCGTGAAGGCCGCGGCCCACGGCAGCGTCTCCGGCGCCCACGACGGCCACGGCGCGGCCGTCTACCGCGGTCATCAGCAGGATGACCGACTCAGGCTGCTTCGCCCGCAGCTCGTCGACCAACGCCAGCAGGTCGCCGGCGGCTTCCACCTGCGGGGACGCGGCGACGACCGCGATGCCCGACATCTCCACGCCCGCGGACAGTAGTCCACCGGCGACGTCCCGACGATCGCCGCTCGACGCCGCCGCCGACTTCTCCTGCAGGTCGCGGACCTGAGCGCCGAGCTTCTGCACCGCCGCCGGGACCCGGTCGGACCTGACTCCCAGCCCCTCGGCGACGTCCGCCCAGGCCCGCTCCAGCTCACGATAGTGCTCGATGGCCCTGGCCGAGGTGATGGCCTCGAGGCGACGCGTGTTGGCCCCCACGGACTGGCTACTGGTGATCTTGCAGAGGCCGATCTGGGAGGTGGAAGAAACGTGCGTCCCGCCGCACAGCTCGCGGCTGAAATCATCGATCTCCAGAACACGCACGAACTCGCCGTACTTCTCCTCGAAGAAGGCCAGGGCGCCGATCTCGGCGGCATACTCCTTGCTCGTCACGAAGGGGCGCACGGCATGGTTTTCCACGATGCGTCGATTGACGAGGTCCTCCACCTGATGCAGTTCCTCTGCGGTGGGCGCCCGGCGCACAGAGAAATCGAAGCGCAGCCGGTCCGGACGCACCATCGAGCCGGCCTGACGCACGTTCTCGCCGAGCACGATGCGCAGAGCATTGTGCAGCAGATGCGTAGCCGTGTGGTTGCAGGCCGTCTGGTGGCGGCGCACGGCGTTGACCATGGCCTTGGCACGCTCACCCTCGGCCACCGCGCCCTCGATCACCCGGGCCACGATGACCTGGTCATTCTCGAAGCGCAGGACCTCGTCGACCTCGAGCTTGCCCGACTCGGTGTGGATCCAGCCGGCGTCGGCGACCTGTCCGCCGCCCTCGGCGTAGAAGGGCGACTCCGCCAGCTTGACGGCCAGACGGCCGTCGGGCAGCAACGCGCACGAACGGACGACGGTGAACACCTCGAGCCGTTCGTAGCCGACGAAGACGGCCGGAAGGTCGGCGGTGCGGCGCTGGAACTCCTCGAGCTCGCCGGGGCCGGCGGCGAAGGCGCCGGCCTTCTGCGCCGCGCGCGCGCGCTCGCGCTGCTCCTCCATGAGATGCTCGAAGCGCTCCTCGTCCACGCTCATCTCCCATTCCGCGGCGATCTCGCGGGTGAGGTCGAAGGGGAACCCGTACGTGTCGTGCAGCTCGAAGGCGACTTCGGCGGGCAACTCGGCGCCGGCGTCGCGGGCGCGGCGCAGCGCCTCGTCCAGTGTGCCCATGCCTTGCTCGAGAGTGTGACGGAAACGAAGCTCCTCCTCTTCGATCACCCGCGCGATCTCAGGGCGCGCTGCGACGAGCGCGGGATAGGCATCGGCCATCTGTTCGACGACAGTGCCGGCAAGCGTGGCCAGGAAGGGCTCCTGAACGCCGATCGCGACACCCTGCTGCACGGCGCGCCGAATGATGCGCCGCAGCACATAGTCGCGGCCATCGTTGCCGGGGAGTACTCCGTCCATGACCAGGAAGGCGGCTCCGCGAGCATGCTCCGCCATGATGCGCAGCGCGCGCGTGATTGCCGGCGAGGCCGCAGGCGCGACGCCGGCCAGCTCCGCGCCGGCACGGACGAGCGGCGCGAACAGATCGCATTCGAAGACGTTCGTCACGCCCTGCGTGACGACGGCGATGCGTTCGATGCCCATGCCGGTATCGATGCCCGGCTTGGGCAGCGGCGTCAGCGCGCCGCTCTCGCCCATCTCGTACTGGACGAAGACGAGGTTCCAGTACTCGAGAAAACGATCGCAGTCGCAGCCGGGAGCGCAGTCCTGACTCCCGCAGCCCATCTCGGAGCCAAGGTCGAAGTAGAGCTCCGAACAGGGGCCGCAGGGGCCCGTGGGTCCGGCGGGTCCCCAGAAATTGTCCTTGCGGCCGAGATGCACTATGCGGTCGTCGGTGAAGCCGTGTGACTTCCACAGCGCCACCGCCTCTTCGTCCGCGGGCAACTGGGAATCGCCGCCGAAGACACTCACCCAGACCCTGCTGCGGTCGATGCCGAACGCGTCGGACAGCTCGAGCGACCAAGCGATCGTCTTGCGCTTGAAGTAGTCCCCGAACGAGAAGTTGCCCAGCATCTCGAAGAAGGTGAGATGGCGCGCGGTCTTCCCCACGTTCTCGATGTCGGAGGTGCGGAAGGTACGCTGGCAGGTGGTGATCCGCGTCGCCGGCGGCGTCTCGACGCCGAGGTAGTACGGCTTGTACTGCTGCATTCCGGCGGTGGTGAACAGCACGCTGGCGTCTCCTGCCGGCACCAGGCTGGCAGGCTCGCCGACCAGATGCCCACGGGCGACAAAGAAGTCTCTGAACAGATCACGGATGTCTGCTGCGTTCACGTGGGGGCCTCGCGTGGTTCCGGATGTACTGGCTAGCTGTCGTGCACGCTGCCCGGAGGGCGCATGACCTGGGTGCTGTCCAGCTCCCCGATCTCTTCGCGCAGCTTCTCGAGCGAACGCCTGATGAGGCGCGAGACGTGCATCTGGGAGATGCCCACGCGCTCCGCGATCTGCGACTGCGTGAGCCCCTCGAAGAAGCGCAGGTGAAGAATGTAGCGTTCGCGCTTGTCCAGCTTGGCGAAGCCCGGCGCCAGTGTGGTGCGGTCCTCCATGGTGTCGTAGGCCTCTTCCTCGCCGCCGAGATAGTCGATGAGGCCGGCGTCCTCCTCGCCGGACTCGCCGTTCGGCGAAGCCTGCAGTGACACCGAATTGTAGGCCTGGCTCGTCTCCAGTGCCTCCAGCACTTCCTCGGGCGTGGCGTTGGCTGCCTCGGCAAGCTCGTTGACGGTCGGCGAGCGCTGGAGGCTGGGCACGAGCTCGTCGATCACCTTGTTGAGGCGGATGTTGAGCTCCTGCAAGCCACGCGGCACGCGCACCGACCAGCCCTTGTCGCGAAAGTAACGCTTGATCTCGCCGACGATGTTGGGCGTCGCGTACGTGGTGAGCTCGACGCCGCGGCTGAGGTCGAAGCGGTCGATGGCTTTGATGAGGCCGATGGCGCCGACCTGCACGAGATCGTCGAAATGCTCGCCGCGTGAAGCGTAGCGACGCGCGAGAGATCGGACCAGCGGCAAGTACATGGTGATGAGCTGCTCGCGCGCCTTGCGGTCGCCGTACAGGTGGTACCGCCGCAGAAGGTACTGGTCGAGCTTCTCGGAGTCGTCGCGTCCCCGGCCTTGACGATCTGCCGCGGGGCCGGCGCGCCCCTCCCCGTCGTCCCCGTCCAGGGCGCGCGCCTGGCCGGGCGGTACCTGGAGGTCAAGCGGGTCGTTGACCCGGCGCTCGTCTCGGCCTCTCATTCGGTCGTGCCCCTCCCGCGGCCGCGCTTCACCAGTACCACCTGGTACGCATCGTCGATCTCTCGGCAGCGAACCTCGTCGACGGTCTCACGCAGCAGTCTGCAGAGGTCCAGACACCCCTCGTCACCGTCTTCGACCTGTCTGCGCAGATCGGAGGAACGAAACTCGCCGGAGTACACGGACAGGTCTCCGTCGGTGATGACCACCTCCACGGAGAATCGCTGGCACGACTCGGTCTGCAGCGCCGCGTGGAACAGCCCCTCGGTCGCCAAGGTGAGATCCTCGAGATCCTCCAGCGAGTAGTCGAGCCCTGCCCCAAGGCCGCCCAGCACCATGCGCACGCTCGAGAGGGCGCTCAGCGTGGCCGGCACTTCGAGGCTGATCCTCTCGGCCATCTCGAGCCTCAGCCGCCGAGGTCCGACGGCACGCCCGCCGCCGACAGCTGTCTGGTGAACTCCGCCTCGCGGGCTTGAGCCGCGGCCTTGCCGTCCTCGAGCGCCTGCGCGACCCGGCGACGCGCATGCACAGCCCAGTGCTGGGCGTCGGACGGCAGCTGCAGGAGTGTCTCGATGTAGCCGGCGCCGGTGCTGCGCCGCCGCTTCCGCACGTAGTAGGTCAGAGCGGCGCCCCCGACGAGACCGCCGATAAAGAGCCGACTCGGGAGGCCCATGACTCAGGCCTCGTCCGCCGGTGGGTCGGTCGGCGGCGTCACGACCTCGTCGGCCGGCTGGGGCGCTGCCGCCGGCTCTGGCTCTGCGGCCCGCTCGGGCGCATCCGCGCCGCCGGCGGCCCGATCAGCGGTCGGCGGCGTAGGCGCGGCCGGCGAAGCCGTGTATGGGGAACCCGACGGAGGTGTGCCGGCCCGCTTGTCGCGGCGCATGAAGCTCGAGACCGCGCCTTGCACGCCGGCGCCGAACGCGGCAGCCTTGCGCGCCGGAGCGCTGACGGCGCGCTCCACGGCGTTGGCCATGGAGTCCAGCTTGTCGGTCATGCCGGCTACGTCCTTGGTGATCTCGTCGACGTTGCCGAGGTTGGCGTTGACACCGTCCAGCGTGGAACCGGCTTTCTGCATGAGAGGGATCCCCTGGTCGTCCACGTCGGCCAGGACCTTGTCGACCCTCTCCAGGGCTTTGGCCGCCTTGAAGAGAGCGTAGGCCGTGGCGACTGCCACGACCACGAAGAAGAACGCCGCAGCGTAGCGCAACACCACGGACGGAGTACTCATCGCGATCAGCGTCAATCTGGGGTCCATGCGTCGCTCCTTTCGAGCCGACTCAGCCGCCTATACGTGGGCGAAGCGTATCATATCCACCCTCGCCGGAGCCGGGCCCTGCGACCAGCCCGCCGCCAACGATCACATCGTCCCGGTAGAACACCGCCGACTGCCCCGGCGCCGGCCCGGCGAAGGCCTCGCCGAGAGTCAGAACGGCGGCGTCCGAGGCGGTCCTGAGGAGATCCGCCACGGGCACGGCGCGCGAGCGATAGCGAAGCTGCACGAACAACCCACTCCCTTCGCCCAGCCCACGGTCCACGAGGGCCCGCACGGCGACCTCGCGCACGTAGAGTCCCTCCCTCCGGCCCACGACGATCTCGTTGCGCGCAGCGCGTCTCTCGAGCACGTACAACGGGTCCGGCGCGGCGATGCCCAGACCGCGCCGCTGGCCGATCGTGAAACGCCAGTGGCCATCATGCTCGCCGAGCGCACGACCCGCGCGATCGACGATCGCGCCCCGGCGCGACGACACGCCGCGCTCTTCGAGGAAGCGTTGGTAGCCCTCGACGGCGAAGCAGACTTCCTGGCTCTCGGGCTCGTCGGCGACGGGAAGCTCCGCCAGTACCGCCAGGGCCCGGGTCTCCCGCTTGGTCGTCTCCCCCAGAGGGAACTCGAGCCGTGCGAGCACATCCTCGGGCACGGCCCAGAGCATGTAAGACTGGTCCTTGTCCCGGTCCGCGCCGCGGGCGATGAAAGGTTCGCCGCCCCGCCACACGAGACGCGCGTAGTGCCCCGTGGCCACGTGATCGAGGCCGCGCTCATCGGCCAAGCGGACCAGCGCCTCAAGGCGGCGCGGATTGCAGGCTACGCATGGGTTGGGTGTCTCGCCGGCCAGGTATCCTGCCACGAACGGCGCCACCACCTGCGCCTCGAATTCGTCCGCGAGGTCAAGAACCTGAAAGGGAACGCCCACGTGAGCGGCGCTACGCGCGGCGCGCTGCAAGGCGCCGGGCGAGCAGCAGCTGCGCCGGTCGGCGCCCGGCCACGAACGCACGGTGGCCGCCTCGAGCGTGCGGCCTTCCTGGGTGAGCCTCAGCGCCGCGACGGCGCTGTCCACGCCGCCGCTCAGTGCGACGAGGGCTCGTGCTCTTTTGGGAGGGACGTCAGGATCTGCGTCACCTCGGCCTCGCGGCCGCTCTTGACCAGGTAGTCCTGGATGGCCAGGTGAAGGGCGTCGGCGGCAAGGTTGGAGCAGTGCATCTTGTTCGGCGGCAAGCCGCCGAGGGCCTCGGCGACGGCCTTGTTGGAGATCTCGGCCGCCTCGGAGAGAGTCCTCCCCATGACCAGCTCCGTGACCATGCTCGATGTCGCCACCGCGGCGCCGCAACCGAAGGTCTTGAACTTGATGTCCTCGATGCGGTCATCCTCGACGTCGATGCTGATGCGCATCACGTCGCCGCAGACCGGGTTGCCGATCTGCCCGACGCCGTCGGCGTCTTCTATCTCACCGACATTACGCGGGTTGCTGAAGTGGTCCATGACAAGGTCGGTGTACATGCGTCACCCTTTCACGTAGAGCGGGCTCATCAGCCGCAGCTTCTCGACGATCGGCGGGAAGGCATCGAGGAAGGCGTCGCCTTCCGCCTGGGTGTTCTCGCGTCCCAGGCTGATGCGGAGGCTCCCGTGGGCCTCCTCGGCGGAAAGACCGAGAGCGAGGATCACGTGCGATGGTTCCAGCGAGCCCGAGGCACACGCGGACCCGCTGGACACCATGAATCCGTGCGCGTCCAGCTGCAGCAGCATCGACTCTCCCTCGATGTACCGCACCGTGAACGACACGTTGCCGGGCAGCCGTTCGGTCGGGTGCCCGAGGTACTTGACGTCCGGCACCCGATCGACGACTCCGGCGGCCAGGCGCTCGCGCAAAGCCTCCAGTAGCGGGCGCGTCTGCGGCATCTCCGCCACTGCTATCTCGAGGGCGGCGCCGAGGCCCACGATCCCAGGCACGTTCTCCGTGCCCGAGCGCAGACGGCGCTCATGGCCGCCGCCGTGGATGATCGGCGCCAGGCGCGTCCCCCGCTTGACGTAGAGCGCGCCGATGCCCTTGGGCCCGTACAGCTTATGGCCGGATAGGCTGAGCATGTCCACACCGAGATCGCTGACGTCGATGGGCACCGAACCGACGGCCTGCACCGCGTCCGTGTGGAAGACGGCACCCCTCTCGTGGGCGATGCGCGCGAGGTCGGCGACCGGCTGGATGGTGCCCACGACGTTGTTCGCGTACATCACCGAGGCAAGCCTCGTGTCGGCGCGGAACGCGTTCTCGTAGGCCTCCACGTCTACCACACCGTGGCCGTCGACGGGCACGAAATCGACCGCCCAGCCCAGCCGGTTGAGAGCCCGCGCCGCCTCCATGACGGCAGGGTGCTCGATGGCACTGACGATCAGATGCCCGGGCTCGAAGCGCTGCAGATAGCCGAAGAGCGCCAGGTTGTCCGCCTCGGTGCCGCCTGCGGTGAACACTATCTCCCGCTCGACGGCTCCAAGCGCCGCGGCGACCTGCGCCCGCGCGCGCTCTACGGACCCGCGGGCCTCGCGACCCAGGCGATGCAGTTCTGAGGGGTTGCCGTACTCTTCTGAGAAGAAGGGCAACATCGTCTCGAGGACGCGGCGGTCGACCGGGGTGGTCGCCGCGTGGTCGAAATACACGCTCGTCATCGGCGCACAGCCTCCCTCGTGAGGTCCTCCAGGGTAATCCCGTTCAAGGCGTCGCCGATGGCGCTGTCCAGGCGGCGCCACACGACGCGCGAAGCGCACGATTCGGCGCGCTCGCAGCTTCCGTCGTCGGGAACGCAGCCCACCAGCGACAACGGCCCTTCGAGCGCCGTCATGATGTCGCCGGCGGCGATGTCGGAGGCGCTCCGCGCGAGCTGGTACCCCCCGCTCACACCGCGCGTCGCCTTGACGAGTCCGCCGTCGCGAAGGCGCGCCAGGATGCGCTCGAGGAATGGTCCGGGAATCCCTTCACCGGCGGCGATCTCCGAGAGCGGCACGGGGCGCCCAACAATATCGCCGTCGGCCAGAAACACCATCGCTCGCAATCCGTACTCGCAGCGCGAAGAGACACGCATGACGCTCCCGTCGTCGTGATCGCCTAATCCCAACCACAATGGTTGGCGTTATGGTACCACGCGACAGGACCGGGTCAAGCGAGAGGCGCCGGGCGGGTGGGTCGGGACGACGCGAGGATACTGCGTCGCCTTGTCGGCAGGGTCTTACAGACCGCGGACTGCGTCCGCTACCTGCTGCTCCATCACCTTGCGGCCGATCCACCCGGTGTACAGCTCGGCGACCTGGCCGTCGCCACGGATGATGACGAGGATGGGCGGGTCGCTGACGCGCAGCTGCTGGAGCGTATCGCCCAGGTCGCTCGAGGCGCGGGCGTCGAACTCGAAGAACGAGCTGTCGCTGGCGTACTGCTCCTTCACCTCGTCGAAGTAGCTGAGCATCTCCATGTCGTCGGCGGCGCCTTTGCAGTACACCAGCAGGACGATGCCACGCTTCTCGTCGAGGCGCTTCTTGATGAAGGACGGAGTCTCGGCCGACGGCACGATGGTCAGCGGCGCATAGCCGGTGATGCCGTAGCTGCTGGCGACGTTGTACGAAGGCGGCGAGGGAAGCGGTGCCGCGGGAGTGGTGGTCTCGGCCGCAAGAACGCGAACGGCTACGACACTGCCGAAGAGCACGGCCCCTACCACCAGGATCAAGGCGGCGGTGACCACGAACGGTCTGTTACGCCTCACGATTCCCATACCCCGCCTCCGGAGTAAAGGGCTCCACCTTGCCGTGCTCGCATTATTCTCGAACCTGCTCTCGCAGGTGGGTGCTCTCCCGGAGCATCCACGGATGATCCGAAGTGCGAGCTCCCGATGTGTTCGTGTTGGCTCGAGAATGTCACGAGGTCACGAACAAGGTCGAGCCGCGCCATCCTAACAAACGTCCACTGATTCAACAAACTTGTCGGCAGCCCTGCAAAAACCTTGAGACGGGCTCTCCGCGGCGGTCTGGACCGGTGATGGGAGCCGGGTGCCGCGGTCGACCGCTGCGGCCGGCTACTCAGCCGAGCTTCAGGCGAAGTTCCTTGAGCTGCTCGGCCGCCACCGAGCCGGGAGCGCCGGTCATGGGATCGCCGTAGGACGAGGTCTTCGGGAAGGCGATGACCTCGCGGATGGAGTCGGCACCGGCGAGCAGCATGACGATACGGTCGAAGCCGAGACCGATGCCGCCGTGCGGCGGGGCACCGTACTCCAGGGCCTCAAGGAACCAGCCGAACGACTCGTCGATGCGCTCGTCGCTCATGCCCAGAGCGCGGAGGATGGACCTCTGGACACCGGCGTCGTGGTTGCGCAGGGAGCCGGAGCCGAGCTCGACGCCGTTGAGGACCAGGTCGTACTGCGCGCCGCGCACTCGCAGCGGATCGCCGTCCAGATACGGCATGGTGTCGTCCGTCGGCAGGCTGAACGGGTTGTGGCCATACGTGAGTCCGCCGGTCTCCTTGTCGATCTCGAACAGCGGGAACTCGACCACCCAGAGCAACGCCCAAGGCGTGCTCGGCTCGGGCTTCAGCCGGGCGATGAAGGCAAGGCGCAGGGCGCCAAGGACCTCCGCGGCCGTAAGCGCCTGGTCGGCGGCGAAGACGATGAGATCGCCGGGCTCGGCAGCAGTGCGCTCGACCACAGTATGCTGCTCGGCCTGGCCCAGGAACCTGACGATCGGGCCGCGCAAGGCGCGGCCCTCCCCAACGAACACGTATGCCATGCCCCTTGCGCCGTGCTCCTTGGCGAGATCGGTCAGGCCGTCGATCTGCGCCCGGGAGAGAGAACCGCCGCCGGGCGCGCGGAGGCCGCGGACAACGCCCCCGCCCTTCACGGCGCCCCTGAACACCTTGAACTCGCTGGCCGCGAACACCTCCGAGAGATCGACGATCTCGAGGCCGTAGCGCAGGTCGGGCTTGTCCGTACCGAAGCGCAGCATGGCCTCATCGTACGTCAACGTGGGAAGCGGAAGTTCCAGCGGCCCTCTCGCGGCGCCGTCGAAGATCGCCTTCATGAGGCCCTCGAGCAGGGTGCGGATCTCGAGAGCGCTCAGGAACGACATCTCGAGGTCTATCTGCGTGTGCTCGGGTTGCCGGTCGGCGCGCAGGTCCTCGTCGCGGAAGCAGCGCGCGAACTGATAGTAGCGCTCGACGCCGGCGACCATGAGGATCTGCTTGAACATCTGCGGAGACTGCGGCAGGGCGTAGAACCTGTGCGGCTGCAGGCGCGAAGGAACGAGGAAGTCGCGCGCGCCCTCGGGTGAAGACCGCGTGAGGTCGGGCGTCTCGATCTCCAGGAAGCGCTGGTCGTTGAGATACGCGCGCGCTGCCTGCACGGCCGCGTGGCGCAGCTCCAGGTTGGCCAGCATTGGCGCCCGGCGCAGATCGAGGTAGCGGTACTTCAGGCGCAGCGCCTCATCGACGTCCACGTCTTCCCCGCTCTCGACCTCGAACGGTGGCGTCCGGCAGGCGTTCAGGATGGTCAGCTCCGTGACGCGCACTTCGATCTCGCCGCTGGGCAGATCGGCGTTGACGGTCTCGGGAGAGCGCCCGACGACCTCGCCGCGCGCGGCGAGTACATACTCCGGCCGCGCCCGCTCCGCGACGGCGTGCGCACCTGCCGCCAGCGACGGGTCGACGACCAGCTGCACCATCCCGCTGCGGTCCCTCAGGTCGATGAAGACGAGCTTGCCGTGGTCGCGGCGGCGCCCCACCCAGCCGGCGAGCCGGACCTGCCTGCCTACGTCGCCCGAACGCAGCTCGCCCGAATACGCGTCGCGAAGCATCAGGATTCCTTCCTGAGGCGCGTGCGGAGCAGGTTCGCCAGGCCGGCGGCGGCGACGTCCTCTTCCCCGCCGCCGCCCATCGCGCGCAGGCGCACGAGGCCGGGGCCGAGCTCGTCGAGGCCCACCAGTACGGCCAGTGAGGCGCCGCTGCGCCCGGCCTGCTTGAGCTGACCCTTGGGACTCCGTCCGGCAAGATCGAGGTCCGCCGCCAGGCCCGCCGCACGCAGGTCCTGGGCGATGCCGAAGGCGGTGGCGCGAGCCTCGTCGGCGAAGCTCACGATGAAGGCGTCGGGGCAACTCGTCGGCGGTTCATGCTCGGGCGTCGCCAGGGCGATGCGCTCGAGCCCGCTGCCCCAGCCCACGCCGGGCGTCGGCAGACCGCCGATCTGCTCGACGAGGCCATCGTAGCGACCTCCGCCGCCGACGCCGCTCTGGGCGCCGAGACGATCGGACGAGAACTCGAAGGTGGTGCGCGTGTAGTAGTCGAGCCCGCGCACGAGCCGGAAGTCCAGATGCGGCTCGAGGCCGGCCCGCTCGACAAGCGCCAGCACCGTGTCGAAGTGGTCACGACACTCCGGGCACAGATGGTCGCCGATGCGCGGCGCCTCGTCGAGAACTGCGCGGCAGCTCTGCACCTTGCAGTCGAAGGTGCGCAGCGGGTTGATCTCCAGGCGCTCTCGGCATTCGCCGCACAGCCCGGCCTCGTGCCCGCGCAGATAGTCGAGCAGCCGGGCCACATACTGCGGCCGGCAGGCGGCGTCGCCCATGCTGTTTATGTTCAGGCGCAAGCCCTCGACGCCGAGCTCGCCGAACAGGGCCCCCAGCAGGGCGATGACCTCGGCGTCGACGGTTGCGTCGGAGGATCCGATAGCCTCGACGCCGAGCTGGTAGTGCTCGCGGTAGCGACCCGCCTGCGGCCGCTCGTAGCGGAACATCGGGCAGTAGTACCAGAGTTTCACCGGCTGCGGCAGCTTGTGCATGCCGTGCTCGACGTAGGCGCGACAGATGGGCGCCGTGCCCTCGGGGCGCAGGGTCAGGGAGCGGCCGCCCTTGTCCGGGAACGTATACATCTCCTTGCGCACGATGTCCGTGGCCGCGCCGACGCCGCGCTCGAACAGCGCGGTGTCCTCGAACTCGGGCGTGATGATGCGCCGGTAGCCGTAGGCGGCGAAGAGCCGCGCCGCCACGACCACCACGGCGTCTCGCCGCGCAGCCTCGTCCGGCAGCAGGTCGTACGTTCCCTTTGGCGCCCTGGGTCCGCTCACCAGCGGTGTTCGGGGTCGTAGCGCAAGGGCGAGAGGAACGGGTTGAGCGCCAGCTCACGACCCAGCGACGTGTCCGGCCCGTGCCCGCAGTGCACCGTGGCGTCGGGAGGGAAGCGGCGCACGAGGCCGGCGATGGAGTTGAGCAGCTGGTCCATGTCGCCACCGGGAAGGTCGGTGCGTCCCACGCTGCCCTGGAAGATAAGGTCGCCGCAGAACAGGTGGTTGTCGATGACGAATGTGTAGGCGCCCGGGGAATGGCCCGGGGTGGGAATGGCGGTGACCGGAACGGGCAGGTCGAGCTTCTGCTCGCCGCACATCGTGACCGCGCCCTCGACCGGCTCGATGTCGAAGCCGGCCATGGCGACGAGGCCGCCGTCCGCCATCTGCAAGG